>ERZ773050.521-NODE-521-length-22124-cov-6.828538_pt1 | contig 22124 bp, 25 predicted proteins | sample MGYA00580632_ERZ773050 | MGnify/ENA primary metagenome ERZ773050 (study PRJEB29015, sample SAMEA2738123) | human oral metagenome | biome: human oral; feature: human-associated habitat; material: saliva | place: China | collected 2166 ... | reverse complement strand
ATTTTCGGTGAAATAGACAAGCTATTTAGCACATGATCTATTATAACACATTTTATAGACCTGTCAAGAAAAAAACTTGACAGTATTTAAATTTTTTTAATTAAGCAGTAAATCGGCGATTTCATGATAGGTGCTTACTTCATAAGTCGGCACTACTTGGCTGGTATTTTCCTTGTGATCCGGATTATACCAGACGGTATCAATCCCCGCAGCATTCCCTCCTGCGATATCAGCTGTCAAAGAATCACCGATCATGAGGGTCTCTTCCTTGCTGAACCCTGGAATCAGTTGGCCAACTTTGTCAAAAAATGCAGGTTCTGGTTTCTGAGTATGAAGCTGCTCAGAGATAAAGACCTCTTTGAAATAAGGTGCGATTGTAGAATGAGCTAAGCGTCCTTCTTGAATGGCAGTCACTCCGTTCGTTGCACCATAGAGCTGGTAACCTGCTTTTTCAAGTCGAGCCAGTAAGTCCTCCGCACCGGGAAAAGACTGCCCTTGAAGACTGATGTAATCTTGGTAGTGAAGAGCCATCTCAGCCCCATCAACAGAAATCCCAAAGTGGGAAAACCCAATCGCAAACCGACTATCCACGAGTTCTTGCTTGGTCAACTTCTTTTGTTCCAAATCCTTCCAAAGACCTTGGTTCATGGGTTTGTAGTAATCCTTAAAGGCCTGTACATCTGGAAAATTCATGTCTTCTAACATCTGCGTCAAGGCCGTTTCTTCAGCAGATTCGAAATCCAACAAGGTATGGTCCAAATCAAAAAGTAAAAATGTATATGCCATTACAAACGATCCTTCAATTTTTCTACAAATAAATAAGCTGCTGGGCAGGTGAGGGTATTCTTGATGGTCAGATGGTTGATCTGATAAATCTTCTTGCGATCGGTGTGAGGGAATTCCCGACAAGCTTTTGGACGAACATCATAGATGGAACAGAGATTGTCCCCTCCAAGAAAGGGGCAAGGCATGGATTTAAAAACCTTGTCCCCATCTTCGTCAACTTGAAGAAATTCAGCCTCAAAGGCAGGAAGTTTCATCTTGAAATACTTGGCAATCCGCGTGATATCCGCTTCCTTAAAATCGGGCCCTAAGGTCTTACAACAATTGGCACAAGCCGTACAATCGATTTCTTGGAAAACTTCATCGTGGATTTCTTGCGCTATTTTATCTAAATTCTTAGGTGGCTTCTTCTTGAGATTTGCCAATACCTTGCGGTGCTCCTTTTGCTTTTGGAGAGCTAACTGATGGTATTTTTCAATATCAATTTCCTGTGTCATCCTCTATTTCCTCTTCTAAACAATAGAAGCATTATACCACAAAGACTGTGAAAAAAGATAGATCCTGAGATCTATCTCACTTGATTAATTGGTCACGGCACCTGTTCCATCTAAGCTCCATGTGTCTTCGATGTATGGGATAAAGGTTTTCAAGGTTTCTGCATCCCCTTCAAAAGAAATGGTATAAACTTTTTCACCCTTCTGGAAAACCCAAGTAATCAGGTATTGACCAGATTTCATGACAATTTGAAGCTGGTAGGCGTCTAGACCTGCGACTTTAGTCCGCGCTCCCGTCATCTTTCCAACATCCTGGTTATCTTGCCACATTACTGCTAGTTTCTTGGCTAGAAATTCAGCATTAAACTCGATATCTGCAGGAACTTTGGCCTTTTCCCGGGTAAAGCTGTTCAAGGTGACAATATTATAGCCACTGCCATCTGTATATTGGACAGCTTCTGTCCCATCGATATCCGTGAACTTGAACCATTTACTTGGAATATCGATGTATCCATAATCTGCATTTCCAATCCGCTTGGTTTCTTGACTGGGAGTGTTTTTCTTTGTAGAAGCAGTATTCTTTGACGAAGAGCTACTTGTTTGCTTTTCGACTTTACTGCTACTTTCTTTTGTAGAAGAAACTGCTGTGTCCTTTTGAGTAGTGTGACTACAAGCCATGAGTGCGCAGGTAGAAAGAATCGTCAGTGATGTGACCAATAATTTGTGTTTCATGCTCAACCTCCTTGAGAACGTTTTCTTTCTTCTAGTCTACCATGAAAGTGGGTATTTTAAAATAGGATAAGTGTCACATCTGATGGAACCTTTCTCATTCAGTCTATTTCTTTTGAACCTAAAACAAAAGTGCCCTTTTTAGGCACTTTAAATGTTATTCTTCATCCATTGACAAGACAGATAAGAAGGCTTCCTGTGGTACTTCTACAGATCCAATTGCCTTCATCCGTTTCTTACCAGCTTTTTGTTTTTCAAGAAGCTTGCGTTTCCGTGAGACGTCCCCACCATAACACTTGGCCAAGACGTTCTTACGAAGGGCCTTGATATCTGTACGGGCCACGATCTTATGACCGATCGCCGCTTGGATAGGCACTTCAAACTGTTGACGAGGGATAATCTTCTTGAGTTTCTCAACGATCAACTTACCACGTTCATAGGCAAAGTCCTTGTGAACGATAAAGCTGAGGGCATCGACAGTATCGCCATTGAGAAGGATATCCATTTTAACCAATTTAGAAGGTCGGTATTCAGACAACTCATAGTCAAAGCTCGCATAGCCACGAGTAGAGGATTTCAATTTATCAAAGAAATCAAAGACAATTTCAGCTAGTGGGATTTGATAGATGACATTCACCCGATTTTCATCGATGTAGTCCATGGTCACAAAGTCCCCACGTTTGCGTTGGGCTAATTCCATGACAGCCCCAACAAACTCTTGTGGCACCATGATTTGGGCTTTGACATACGGTTCTTCGATCGAAGCGATCTTGGTTGGATCTGGGAACTCAGATGGGTTGGAGACATCCAGTGCTTCTCCATCTGTCAAATTAACCTTGTAGATAACAGACGGTGCCGTCATAATCAAGTCAATATTGAACTCACGCTCCAAACGCTCCTGGATAACGTCCATATGAAGGAGACCCAAGAAACCACAACGGAAACCAAAACCAAGGGCCTGAGAAGTTTCCGGTTCAAATTGAAGACTGGCGTCATTCAATTGCAGTTTTTCCAAAGCTTCACGAAGATCATTGTATTTGTTGGATTCAATCGGGTAAAGACCAGCAAAGACCATTGGATTCATTTGCTTGTATCCATGTAGTGGCTCACTTGCTGGATTGGTCGCTAGGGTCACCGTATCTCCGACGCGGGTGTCCGCAACGGTCTTGATAGAGGCCGCAATATAGCCGACGTCTCCCGTCGCAAGGAAATCACGTCCAACTGCTTTAGGAGTAAAGATCCCAACTTCTGTGACATCAAAGGTCTTACCATTGCTCATGAGTTGGATCTTATCGCCTGGTTTAACCATTCCATTGACCACTCGGACCTGAAGGATTACCCCACGATAGGCATCATAAACAGAGTCAAAGATCAAGGCTTGAAGAGGGGCTTCAACATCACCGGTCGGTGCTGGAACTTTCTCAACGATCTGCTCCAAAATCTCTTCGATCCCAATACCAGCCTTGGCAGAGGCTAGGACAGCTTCACTAGCATCCAACCCGATGACATCTTCTACTTCTGTGCGCACACGTTCTGGATCTGCAGCTGGCAAGTCGATTTTATTGATAACTGGCAGGATTTCCAAATCATTGTCCAGCGCCAGGTAAACATTGGCTAGGGTCTGAGCTTCAATCCCTTGAGCGGCATCTACTACGAGAATGGCTCCCTCACAGGCAGCAAGCGACCGCGAAACCTCATAGGTAAAGTCCACGTGTCCTGGTGTGTCAATCAAGTGGAAGATATAGGTTTCCCCATCTTTAGCCGTGTAGTTCAACTCGATGGCATTAAGCTTGATGGTAATCCCACGTTCCCGCTCCAGGTCCATACTATCTAGGAGTTGGGCTTGCATTTCCCGACTAGACACGGTTTCGGTTTTTTCTAAAATTCGATCGGCCAAGGTTGACTTTCCATGGTCAATATGGGCGATGATCGAGAAGTTCCGAATCTTCTCTTGTCGTTTTTTTAATTCTTCAAAATTTGGCATAATCATCTTCCTAGTAAATTTAATCGTACTCTTCATTATAACAAAAAAGATAGGCCTTTGCCTATCTTAATTCATTATTTTCAAAAATCGCTTCTGCGTTTTATTTCCCTCATAGCCTATTCGTTCGTAAAAGAGATGAGCTTCTTTTCGATGAGAGGCAGAATTTAAACGAATAAAAGCATAATGCTTGCTTTTGGCAAGTTCTTCAACTCGCTCCATCAATTGGCGACCGATCCCACGTCCTTGAGCAGATGGAAAAACCGCAAGACCCAAAATATTTAAACCAGCGTCACTATAAAGGCTTTCATAGACTTCCGCTTCCACATAACCAAGAATATTTCCTGTTTGTTCCTCTTCATAAACAAAGCAAAAATGATCTGAATCTGGCAAATTAAATTTATCAATCTGAGCTGCCACTTTCTCAAGGGTTGAATCATAACCCAAAGACTGGTGACATAAATCTCTAATTTGACCTGCATCTTTGACTTGAACAGTACGAATCATAGTTCCACCTCCATGAACTCTTTGCTCTTATCTTAGACCTTTTTCCTCAAAAAGTAAAGGAATACCCGATAAAATTTAAAATGAAAATCCGATTTAGATCAAATTCATCTTTTTTCGCATTTCTCAAGGATTTCTATTTACTTTTTCGATTTAATTCATTATAATAGTAAGGGTAAATACAAGGAGGTGAGTACGTTGGCTAGAGGTCGTGGAAAAGCAAGCCCTCAAGACAAAGAGGCATTACGGATTATATCGGAAAAGATTAGAGAATTACTGAAAGAACAAGGAAAAAAACAGATCGAATTATCTCGTATTACTGGAATCCCTGCAAGTACCCTGACTGGATATGTAAAAGGAACTTCTCTTCCCGTTCCCGAAAATTTAGAGAAGATTGCAGCCTTTTTCCAGGTAGCAGTTGCTGAAATTGACCCTCGATTACGCAATGATTTTGTGGTCATTGATTCAGAGATTGAACGATTATATAAACAGCTCGATGAAGGAAATCAAGAAAATCTTCTTTCTTATGGAAAGAGTCTCTTGACCCATCAGAAAGAAAGACAGAAGATTGAAAAGCAATACCACTCTTATTCTGTCTATGATTCTTTTGCAGCTTACCAAAATAAGAAGCAAGCTGATATCGTGTGGTTTGATCAAAAGATTCCTTACGATTTGGCTTTTTGGATTCATACGGATTCCCTCGAGCCTAAATACGAAAAAGGGGCTGTTGTGTTAATCAAGCAAACCTATTATGATCAGGCAGGGGCTATTTATGCCATTGATTTTGATGGGCAAACGTTGATCAAACGTGTCTTTCGTGAGGCCAACGGTATTCGACTGGTTTCCCTCAATAAGAAATATAGTGATCAAATCATTCCACTAGATGAGGAACCTGGGGTGATTGGAAAAGTGATTGATGGCTTTGTGCCTCTTGATTTGGAGGAAATCAAATGATTAAATTAATTGCGATTGACTTGGACGGAACTCTTTTGCATGAGGATAAGACTCTATCTACAGGCAATATTGAAGCTCTTCACCGGGCCCATGAAGCCGGCTATGACATTGTGATCTGTACTGGGCGCCCCTTAGCAGGGGTACGGCCCATCTTTGAAGAGATTGGTCTTCCGGATGGTAACTACTATATGATTATCAATAACGGGTGTACAACCTTGTCGACTCAGAATTGGGAAATCATTGGCAAGGAAGAGTTGAGCCTTGAGGATATGCACCGCTTGCATGTTTTGACGGAAGATACAGATGTCCAGCTAACCTTATTTGACATAGATCACTACCTAGTGGTCGCACCTGAAGCCAGTGAACTTGTCACGATGGATGCGGGCATTGTTAATAGTAAACCGACACTTGTCTCAGAAGAGGATCTACCCAACCTTGTTCCTATTTTTCAAGCCATGTACGTAGGAGATCCTTCTGCTATTGATGACTTCCAAGCTCAGAACGAGGCTGCATTAGAGGCCGATTTTAACACTGTTCGTTCACAGGATATCTTGTTTGAAATCTTGCCAAAAGGCGCGAGCAAGGCTTCTGCTCTTCAAGCATTAAGTCAAACATTAGGCTACAGGAGAGACCAGGTCATGGCTCTTGGAGATGCAAACAATGACCTTGAAATGCTACGTTTTGCTGGTTACAGCGTTGCTATGGGAAATGGCAATGCTGCTGTCAAGGAAATAGCCAACTTCATCACCCTGACCAATGATGAGGATGGCGTGGCCCATGCTATTCACAAATTAATTGAAACTGAAAAAGGAGAATGATCATGAAATACGCAAATTTGTTGGACCGTTTTATTACCTATGTAAAGGTTAACACACGTTCAGACGAGAATTCTACAACCACTCCAAGTACCCAATCACAAGTTGATTTTGCAACAAACGTCTTGATCCCTGAAATGAAACGCGTGGGTCTTCAAAACGTCTACTATTTACCAAACGGCTATGCTATTGGGACACTTCCAGCTAATGATCCAAGCTTTACACGCAAGATTGGATTTATCTCTCACATGGATACCGCTGACTTCAATGCCGAAAATGTCAATCCTCAAATCGTTGAGAATTATGATGGGGGTGTCATTGCCCTTGGTGACTCTGGTTTCACACTCGATCCAGCGGATTTTGCTCATTTGAACAACTACAAGGGACAAACCTTGATCACAACTGACGGTACTACTCTTCTGGGTGCAGACGATAAGTCAGGTATCGCTGAAATCATGACAGCTATTGAATACCTGACAGCTCATCCTGAAATCAAACACGGAGAAATCCGTGTCGGCTTTGGTCCAGATGAAGAAATCGGAGTTGGGGCAGATCAATTTGATGCAGAGGATTTCGATGTAGACTTTGCCTATACTGTCGATGGTGGTCCTCTTGGAGAGCTTCAATACGAAACCTTCTCAGCAGCTGGGGCTGAAATTACCTTCAAAGGACGCAATGTCCATCCAGGTACAGCCAAAGGTCAAATGATCAACGCTCTTCAATTGGCCATTGATTTCCATAACAAACTCCCTGAAGGAGCACGTCCAGAATTAACCGAAGGCTATGAAGGCTTCTACCACTTGATGAATATCGATGGAACTGTCGAGGAAGCAAGTGCCAGCTACATCATTCGGGACTTTGAAACTGAAAGCTTTGAGAAACGCAAAGACCTCATGAAATCTATTGCCGATCAGATGAATGCGGAACTCGGTAGCGAACGCGTTCTCCTCACCCTCAAAGATCAGTACTACAACATGAAGCAAGTGATTGAAAAAGATATGACACCGATTACCCTTGCTAAGGAAGTCATGGAAGATCTTGGAATCACTCCAATCATTGAACCAATCCGCGGTGGTACAGATGGATCTAAAATTTCCTTTATGGGGATTCCAACACCAAATATCTTTGCCGGTGGCGAAAACATGCATGGTCGCTTTGAATACGTAAGTCTCCAAACCATGGAACGCGCAGTTGATACCATTATCGGTATTGTGACCAAAAAATTAGAAACAAAAAAGGATTCGGATAGATTATCCGGATCCTTTATTATATGGTAGAAAGATTGACAATATCTTTGACTTGGTCAATATTCTGAATTAGGTTAAGGCTTGTCTCATTGATAGGAAGATAATAGACTTTATCTGCCAAAGATTCTGTAAAAGGGCGATTGGTGAGCAGAATCACTTCTTGTCCCTTTTCTTTCAGTTTTTGAACTTGCTGGCGGATTATCTCATCAAAGTGGGTATCGCAAATTTCTAAATCGTCCACTAATAGGCAAGCTGCCTTCAAAGCTGGAACTTCATTGGTCCCATTTTGAGTCAGATAGTAGGCTGCTCCCGCTTTAAGCTCATATAAACCAGCTGATGGTTCAACTGGAAGAAAGGCTGGTTTGATTTCAGCTTCTGTCGCTTCTTCCATTTTTACAAGGTTGGCTAGTACCTGTAAATAAATCGGTTCTAATTTACTTAAATCCAAGAGTTCTTCAAATTCAAAACCGCGTTTCAAGGCTTCTAAAATGTAGAAAAGTCGGTGAGGCATATGACGAGCAATTTTCTGGATCAATTCATCATCGCTCATTTCATGAGGAAAGACAGTCAATAACTTCTTAGATTTAATCGTTTCAAGAGCTTGTTGATAAGCCTCGTCTATTCTCTTTCCAAATCCGTAAACTGCCCCATAGGAGTGAATTTGTGTATTGAGACGAGCATTTTTCGTAGCATCTGAAAAGATCGGAATCTTAAAGAAAATATAGTCTAGACTGGGTTCATAAACAGCCTTTATATTCTGTAATAATGGATGGGCCAAATGCTCTAGAGAACGACCCATTTGCAACTGCACCCCTTGCTCAAAGATGGAATAGCCAAGGCCCATAGAAGCCATCAAAAGACTGTCTGAGGCAAAAGGATTAACCTCTAAGATGTAGAAGGCATAGCTGGTCGGATCCAAGGCAAACTTGATGGAAATCGCTCCTGTTAACTTGAGATACCGACAGACGTGAATCGCAGCTTCCCGAAGATTTTGAAACTCTCGGTCAGTCAAAGTGACCGCTGGCATGAATTGGTAAGAGTCACTGGAGTGGATCCCAACAGGATCAATACTCTCAATAGAAGTTGCCAGGTAATGGTTATCTTCGCGATCCCGCATCACAACAAAATCCAGTTCCTTAAAACCATAGGTTGAGAACTCTAGCAAACACTGCTGACTTGGAGAGACCGAAAGTCCTGTTTCTACTGCTTCGCACAAGTCATCCAGGTTATGAGCAATCTTTCGCCCTTGCCCTTGCTTACTCGCTACTGGCCAGATCATAATAGGAAATTGAATGCCTTCAGAAAACTCGATAGCTTCTCGAACCGAACCAACCAGTGCTGAAGCCGGTACCTGATAGCCCAGCTCTTGAAAGAGACGTCGTTGATCTGCCTGCTGGTAAAAAGTACGGTAGCGTTGGAGACTCGGCCCGACAATCAAGATCGATGCTTCTTTGAAAAATCCAGTTTCTTCCATACGAAACAAGAGATTCAAAATCTGTTTATCCGCAAAAGCTAGGAGCAAGCGAGATCCAGTATAAGAAAGAAGAGTCGTCCTAAGCGCATCCAGCTTGAGCTTACTAACTACAACTATATCTGCAGCTTCTTGGGTGATAGCATTTTCCTCGCCCAAGTATAGGACAAGAGCATTCCCATCCTTGGCATTGAGTTTTTGTGCTTCATTTACCGCAGCCAAAAGGCTAATATCCTGATAAGAATCTCCACACAGGAGAAGCAATTTCTGGTTTTGTTTCATCATTCCTTCTCCCTTCTACTTTCGTGAATTTTGGCATCAATCAACTCTAAAAATTCATCGTAAAAATAGAGATTTTCTCTTGGACCTGGACTAGCATCTACTTGGAATTGGACCCCTAAAATTGGTTGGTAACGATGACGAAAAGCTTCAATACTATGGTCATTGACATTTTCATGTGTGACCAATAAATCATGGGGCAGACTGTCCCTCGCTATACTATACAAGTGATTTTGACTGGTTATCTCGATTTTTCCTGTCGCAATTTCACGCACAGGTATGTTCAAGCCGAAATGTCCGACTTCCATGGGGACTAGTTCTGCTCCATAAGCTTGTGCCAAGACCTGTGCTCCCAAGCCCATACCCCAGATCGGAATCTGACCATTGAGCTTTTTGATCAAGCGGCAGAGTTTTTTCACCTGATGGGGGTCGCCTGGCCCACTGGATAAAATAACCCCATCTGGTTGCTGCTCCATCAGTTCATCATAAGAGATATCATAGGGATAGACTGTCACATTACAGTCCCTTTGACTCAGCTGGCGTAAGACAGAGTGCTTGACCCCTAGATCAATCAAGGCAATACTCTTACCAAAACCAGGTACAGCATAGGCTGTTTTGGTCGAGACTTGACGCACTTGGTCTTTTGGAAGGACTGTCGCTCGCAACTGATCCAGGATATGCTCAATCGAATCCCCCTTGTTAATAACAGTTGCCTTCATCCGTCCATACTTGCGGACAATTTTTGCCACCTGGCGCGTATCAATCCCTACAATACCAGGGATTTTTTTTCGCTTCAAGAATTCATCCAAGGTCATCTGCTGCCGCCAATTGCTCGGCATCTCCACCAGATGCTGAACCACTACCGCTAAACAAGTGGGTGTAATGGATTCAGAATCATCCCGATTGATCCCTGCTGCGCCAATAACCGGGAAGGTAAAGGAGAGAATCTGGCCACTAAAAGCCTGATCCGTGAGCAATTCTTGATAACCTGTCATGGCTGTGGTAAAGACCAACTCACCAGTCACATATAGGTCTGCACCAAAGGCTTCTCCTTCAAATACAGTCCCATCCTCTAGGACCAATAATCGTTTCATTGAACCCCTCCCTTCTATTACACTAATCCAATTTTATCACAGTTCCTCAAAAAAAGGAAAGTCAGATTCCATGTAGCGATCTACTCTGTCCTCTTTCTTTCCTTTCAATGAATTATCAGTTATCTTATTTTGCTCCGCGACCTTTAAGGACGGCTTCAATGATGGCCATACGGACAAAGACACCATTGGTCATTTGTTCTACGATGCGTGATTTAGGAGCTTCTACCAAGTGGTCCGCAATTTCAACGTCACGGTTGACTGGTGCTGGGTGCATCAAGATCGCAGTATCTTTCATACGGTCATAACGTTCTTGTGTCAAACCATGAAGACGGTGGTAGTTTTCTTTAGAGAAGAGTGATTCGTAATCATGACGTTCGTGTTGCACACGCAAGAACATCATCACATCCACTTCTTCAATGACTTCATCGATAGTGACGAAGGTTCCATAGTCTTCAAATTCCGCACTTCTCCATTCGTCTGGACCTGCAAAGTAAAGAGTTGCTCCCAAACGTTTCAAGATTTGCATGTTTGATTTTGCCACACGTGAGTGATCCAAGTCCCCAGCGATACAAACTTTCAAGCCATCAAAGTGACCGAATTCTTGGTAGATGGTCATCAAATCAAGCAAGCTTTGGCTTGGGTGTTGACCTGAACCGTCTCCACCATTGACGATAGAGGCAGTAATCGTTGGACTTTCCACTAATTCTTTGTAGTAGTCCACTTCAGGGTGACGGATGACACAGACATCCACTCCAAGAGCTGACATGGTTAAGATCGTATCGTAAAGTGTTTCCCCTTTGTTCACAGAGCTTGTCTTCACATCAAAGTCAAGGAGATCACATCCCAATTTCAACTCTGCCACTTCAAAGGCTTTGTGGGTACGAGTTGAAGGTTCAAAGAAAAGGTTTGAGATGATGTGTTGGTCTTCGTAGGATGCTTTAGCTCCGTTTTTGAACTCAATCCCACGTTTGATCAATGCCATTACTTCTTCATTGGTAAGAGTTTCCATTGAGACAAGGTTTTTAAGAGCGATTTGATTTTCAGACATGTTGATTCTCCTTTTATAATGTGAATGGTTTACTATTTATTTAAGCTTCTTTGATGAGGACGCGGTCTTGGCCGTCTAGCTCCACCATCTCGACAATGATTTCCTCTGACTTACTGGTCGGGATATTTTTCCCAACAAAGTCTGGACGAATCGGCAACTCCCGATGCCCACGGTCGACTAGAACCGCAAGACTTACTCGAGCAGGACGACCGTGACTGACCAGATTGTCAATGGCAGCGCGAATCGTGCGACCTGTATAGAGGACGTCATCGATCAAGATGACTTCTCTATGAGCGATATCAACTGGTAAGACCGTCGTATCTTCTGTCGCCTTCATATCATCTCGAAAAGGCTTGGTATCGAGTTCTGCAACAGGAACATCAATTTGTTCCAGCTGAGAGAGGCGTTCTTGGATCCGACGGGCAATGTAAACACCGCGCGTCTTGATCCCCACCAGCACAATCTGGCTTAAATCTTTGTTTCGTTCAATGATTTCATAGGTGATGCGGGTAATGGCCCGTTTCATCGTTAAATCATCAACGACTTCTTTGGTTTTCATTCAGTCCTCCTTAGTTGTAAAAGAAAAACCTCCTTTTTCAAGGAGGTTCAGCAAATGAATGGCCTAAAAGAACAGGGTCTCGCCCTATGGTCCTAGCCATTGTTTTTCACAGTCTCCTTGCCTGCCTCACGGGACAGGATTAAAGGATTTATTTAATTGAGATAACTATATCACAGTTTCAAACGACATGCAAGAAAAAACTCAACATTTTTCAAAAAAATTTAAAAACATGACTTTTCACCCGAATAACGTTCGGTTTTTACTAAGAAACAGCCGATTTTCGCTTGATATTTTTGATCCCATAGAGCACATAGCCAGCCAAGAGGTAAGCGATAAAGATGATCACTACCCATTTGCCCACAAAAGCCCAGCCGTATTTATTGACATTGATAAAGAAATAGGCAAAGGGACTATCTTTGGCCCCAGGTACTGGCCATTTAAGGACCAAACCGTTGAGAAGAGCAAAAAGCATATAAAGAACGGGAAGCACAGTCCAAGCCAACGGATCCGACTTACGGTACTGTTTGGCCTTATCAATCACCAGGGTATCAAAGAAGAACATCAAGGGAACAATGTAGTGACAGAGGAAGTTTTCCAGGCGGTAAAACTTCTCAGGTGTCGCGATGGGGGCTAGCATAAAGTGGTAGATGACACAGGTAATCATGATAGACATGGTGACCCCACCCTTCAAGCGTAGATAGCCCTGGGTCTGGGTCGAAAGACCACGAAGCATGCGCCAAACCATGTCTCCCATGAAGAACATGACCAACATGTTGGATAAAATAGTGTAATAGAGCATCATCCCAAAGCCACCATGCTTGGTGAGTTGCAAATAAACGCCGATGACACTCAAGATAAACAATAGAAAACGATAGCTAAATAATAGTTTGAATTTCATAGTATTCTCCTGAAAGAAAAGGGCTAAGCCCTTCTCTCTTCTTTAGATTTTCTTCACAAATTCTGATTTGAGTTTCATTGCGCCAAAGCCATCAATCTTACAATCGATGTTGTGGTCTCCCTCTACAATACGGACGTTTTTCACGCGCGTTCCTTGTTTCAAATCCTTCGGTGCACCCTTAACTTTCAAGTCTTTGATCAAGGTTACTGTATCGCCATCTGCCAATTTGTTTCCGTTGGCATCAATCGCCACGACACCTTCTTCTTCTACGACTTCAGCTGGGTTCCATTCATAAGCACACTCTGGGCAGACCAAGAGGGCACCATCTTCATAGACATATTCAGAGTTACATTTTGGACAATTTGGTAAGTTATTCATTTCAATCTCCTTAGAAAAATTAACTCCCATAGTATACCATGAAAGGGAAATTTTGACAAATTCAGCTCAACTGTAACATTTTCAATAGAAAAGGAGGCAACAGGACCTCCTAGAATGGATGATACATTTTAATCTTCCTGTAATTCCTGAATGTCACGAATCACGCGCACGCCTGCTTGGTTCTTCTCTCGAAGTTCTTCGTCAGAGTATGGGAAGGTATTGATCAAGATACTCTTCATCCCAATACTTTGGGCGACAGCGACATCAGTCGTAAAGTCATTCCCTACCATGACCGTTTTATCAGGATTCAACTGGTGTTCTTTGATCACTTTCATGAGGAGTTCAGGCTGAGGTTTGCGAATCCCTGCATCTGACGACAGATAAATATCATGGAAAATCTCTCTCAAGCCAACCAAATCAATCTCTGGGTTGGTAAAGTCAGCTTGCGCATTAGATAAGAGATAGATCCGACAACCTGCAGCTTTCATATCCTCTAAAACTTCTTTCGTGTGAGGATAAAGCTCCAATCGTTTGCGAGAAAGGACACGGAAAGTCCGTGCAATCAAACGTCCCCACTCTTTGAGATGATGAACACTGGCTCCAGTTGGATGACTCTCTAGATAAAGTTGCACAAAGATCACGGTCAAATCAATCTCCGGATAGGTCACTTGTTTTTCTTTCGCGATACTTTCCTCGGCTTGCCGCACCAACTCCTTATAGCGGACTTGCAGGCTTTCTCCTGTATAATAAGCCCCATAGGATTGGTAGATCTGAGCCATGGTATCCCATAAGACTGGACTCAACTCATCTGTTTCAATGTCGACCAAGGTTCCATAAAAATCAAAAATATAATTTTTAAATGCGTACTTGTGCGGATTCATCTCTCACTCCCGTAACAAACATGGTAAAGGTTGCCTTGCAGACATTGGCACCGTCTTGATTGGTAATATCGACATCCACAACTCGAGTCGTCCGTCCACTGTGGACACATTCGCCATGGATCGTGAGGACATCACCCAGACGCCCTGCTTTCAAGTAATTGATGGAGGATTGCAAGGTCACACCATCGACCCCCTGAGAAACCACGACCAAACCACTGACTTGGTCACACAGGGTAAAGAGATAACCTCCATGCGCATTTCCATAATAATTGAGCGATGATTCCACAACCTTGGTTGTCACCACTACATGGCCATCTCTCATCTTTTCGATTTCGTAATTTTCAAATGCAGCAATTGCATCAAAATGAAAATCTTTCATATACTTGCCACCTTTTCTAGCATCTTTTCAACTCCTCTATCATACTACAATTAAGGTATAGATACAAGCGAAGGAGCAATTCCTTAGAAGCAGAATAGGAGACTCCAACTAAGCAAGAAGACAATACTAGGAACAATATATTTTCTCGGGTGCTTCCAACATTCCCTCTTTAAATTCCATTTTCTTAAAGGGAAATAGATTTCAATAAGTAAGTGCAAAAAAGCTTCCACTACTACTAGAATCATGACTCCTAGTAAAAATAGAATCCCCAAGTCAGGCATGACCACCATTTTTAATAATAGAGCAACAAATAGATTCACAGCTAAGAAATAAGTCAGCAATACACGGTAATACATCAGGTAAAAGAACCGACTCTTAGGAAGGGACTTAACATGATCAATCAAATCTTTATCCGCGGAAATGAGGGTGGTTAATGGCGTATTGACAGAAGCCATCGTTAAAAGAATGATGATTTTTAAAGGAGCATCATAATCCTGTATCAGAATGAGAAGGAGGAATATGAGAGTAAAGACAAAATTGATGGAAAAATAGCGCTCTTGAAACAAGGAAATCCAAAAATAATTGCCACTTCTTCTCTTTGCGACGAGCAACTGATCATTTTTTGAAATCGCGACCAGGTCCTCATTTTTAAAAATTAAGACAGCAAGGAGGACTGACAGTACGATCATATAGGATACTTGTTGGACCCATAAAGAAGATACTGTAAGAACAGTCGTTACAAAAATGAGCACCCCTCCTAGAAAACTGGGCCGTGTATTGAATTGGATAAAGACATAAAACACACTCAATACCACCAGTAAAGATAGGAGGACAAGCTTAAAGGATTGTGGCAGGTCTAACTTGACTCCCAAAAAGAGGTTCAATAACAGCACGCGCTCTAACAAATTGAGAAGAAAGGTTACCGTCAGAAAAGAACCTTTGAAACGAGTGAGAGACAAAGGAAGCTGGTAATAAGCCTGGACCCTGTCCATCGAAAAATAGGAATAGAGCAATTGGAAGGTTGATAGAGCAGTAACAATAGCCGTACTGATCAATAAGACTTGAAAGCTCGTAGAAAATTTGCCCCCAACAAGATGGTAATAAAGAGCAAAGGCTAAGGAAGTCAAGAACAAGAAGAGCCGATTTTTGGATACCAAATCTCTAAAAATTGCTAGTAGCATGCTCTACCCCCTCTGACGATTGACGTCATGAAACCAATTTTTTAAATTCGATTCGATCGCGTCTAGGTGACCATCTTCAATGTAATAAGCTGTATCACAGACTCGAACGATACTCTCTGCGATATGCGAACTCATCAGAATAGTGCCTTCTTCTTTATACTGCAATAGTAAACCATATAGAAATTCTGTCGCATCAAAATCTAGGCCATCAAATGGTTCGTCCAAAATAAGGAGGGGAGGTTTGAGATAAAAAGCTGTGATCAAGAAGACTTTCTTCTTATTTCCTGTTGACAAACTACCGATATCGGTGTTGAGAAATTCTTCAAAATGAAAACCTGAGATCAGGTCCTGCAATATCTTTTCATCTATCTTTCGATGATACAAACGACAGACAAAATTAAAATAGTGAACAAAATCCCAGTTTAAAAAACTATTGTTTTCTGTAAAAACTGTATAGGTACGGCTCTTATAGAAATTCGTATGAAAAGAGGTCACCTTATCTTCTATAGTAACAGTCTCAACTGCATACTGCCGATGATCAAAAACACTACTTAAAGCTTTTAGCAAGGTTGTCTTCCCAGCTCCATTTCGACCAATCAACCCTACTACAGAATGATTGGGTACAAGCAAATTCGTGTCTTTTATAATGGGCTTGTCTTTTTTATACCAAACATTTAACCCCTTGATGTTTAAACACTCAGTCTTCATCGACGCACTCCTTTATAAAGGTAGGAAGCCCCAACTAAAAGCAACATCAAAGCGTATAACCATTCCTTCTGAAAGGCAAAGACTAAGGCACCGATCAAGAAGCAAATTCCTATAAGGATTCTAAATTGTAATTTCATATCTTGCCTTCTTTCTATTCACAGTATGAAAGATTACAATTGTATTTTATGCTTATACTATAGTACTTTTTCTGAGTAAGTTCAAGCACTAATGGAACATTCTTTCTTCTTTTACTTTCAAGCAAAAAAGCTAGATACTTCTAGCCCTTTGTTTAAAATCTTAATTTTTCCCAGTCATCGTCTGTCCGTTTGCGGTAATAGTACTCGGATAAGTCAGGATCTTCCATCACTTCCAGCAGAGGAAGCATGTCGTAGGACAAGTCCAACTGATCTAATTGGTCCTTCTCAACCCAAGAAACTTCTCCTTCTTCAGATGATCTGAGCTGGCCTGAGAATCTTGTTGCCTTGTAGCAAAAGACAATATAGCGGCCTCCCTCATCTGGCTCCCAGTCTTTAACTGCGACCAGTTTTGGATCTGCAATTGTCAGTCCTGTCTCTTCGTAGACTTCACGAATGACGGATTCTACAAGGCTTTCTCCTTCTTCGATATGGCCACCTGGAAAAGCATGGCCAGCCCAGTGAGTCTTTTCAGGTGAGCGGTATTGGAGGACCACTTTATTCGTTGAAGTGTCTTCAATCAGACATAGATTTGTTAAAATGGTAGATGTTGCGCGTGACATATATTTCCTTTCTATGATATTGACAATTAATCAATATAAACTTTTTTCTGTATTTCTTTCTTCATCACAAAGGGATTTATCAGCTCATGGTATTCATCGAAGGCGTCTAAAAGGGAGCCCCTCTGAAAGACAATTGTTTTCTCTTTTATATAATATTCCGAGTGAATCGTTACCAAACCGTGGCTATCAAAGCTAAAGAAAAACTCAATGAAAAATGCTAGGATCAGGCTAGCAAAGAGACTAAAAAGAACACTAACAAGATTCTTCCAATTTGGAGCATGATTTCTATAGAAGCGATACCAGATGTGACTAAAAGTCGTCACAGCTCCTAGATACAACCAGGGATTCCACAGGAGTGGCGTAAATGCGTAGCCAAAGAAGCATAATATGAAATTAGCAAAAATAAAAAGTAAAAGAATAAGATACACAATCCTAAACAGGTACAAATACTTTCCCATAATTGACCTCTCCTATGTAAACATTGTCGTGATTTAATACTATAAAAAACACATTTAGTCACTTTTACATGATTGAAGCTCATTTATACTATTGCTTTGTTTTTTTCATTATACTTCTATCTCTTACGGGAAAAAACAGCAAAAGTTTAAAAATACTTTCTACATTCTCTTGGTTCCTAATGACAATCTTAACCGTAATCTGTACATGCAAATGAGATAGTTGAAATAATGAATAAGAAAAAACAGCTTTCTGATTAGTACCCTTCATCACTATATTTCGCATTTATTTTCATAATAAAAGGATTGACTAGTTCATAGTAATCACGACTTCTTATAGGGATCACCCCATGGGGAATTTCAACATAATTCCCTTGGATTTCCGCACTATGATAGATTGGAGGTATTATAGTATTTTCAGTATCGGAAAAGGACAGGTATAGAAAAACCCAAAAAAATAAAGTAAAAATGAAACTAAAAATGAATGAGAAAGCATGAACTGATTCAGCTCCACTCTTTTTATAAAAGTTGGTCCAAATATGGCAAAATAATACGAAAAACAGAGAGTCAAACCACAAACTGCAGAGAATCGGAATAAAGGATAGACCAAAAACAACCAATAGTAATTCAAGGACGAAAAAAACTAGAGAGAATAAATAAAACTTTTTAAAACCATTTAACCGCTTAAGCATAGAGAAGCCTCCTTATTTAGAAATGCTGTAACTAACTATATTATAAAGTTAATTCAGAGGTTCGTCAATGTGCATTGAGCGGATACCCTCATTTGAGAATTTTCACTTCCATTTCTGGTGGGTTACTAATTTCTAAGGACAAAAAAACTCCGCTTTCAAGGTTGAAAATGGAGTTCTTCCCTTAAATAAAGATCAACAGAATATGGACTGCCAACCGTAGCCAATGATCAATGAGAGGTGTATCCGGGTCACTATTTTTACTATCTAAGAATAGGCTGAGCGATAATAAAAGTAAAAGAATGGCAATAATTATTTTAAGAGACAGCATCATACCGCCAATAGCAAGAGCAGCTAGAAAGCCAAAAAATGGCAATGGGCTAAATAAAAATGACAATAAACTAAAATAGAGCATAAACAAAGATAGAATCAATAGGCCATAAACAATCAAATAAGTAAAAATAGAAACTCTTTGACCTTCTCTTTTCATTTTTGAAATTGAAGAAATGACATAGATCATATAGATAAAAAGCAGCATATTGAATCATCCCTATTTTTTATAGATTATATTGATAGTTTAACTAAATCTTATTCAAAATACAACTAAAGACACGAACTTATGAGAACAAACTGACGTTTCATCAGAGTTTCTTCACTTCTGCTGCTACCTTTCGGAGATGCTGTTCCCGTATGCTAGCGGTGTTCACATCCCGGCCGACTTCTCCCAAGATGCAGACGCGCTTGGTTTTAATCCCACAGTGGTTCAAGACGGCATTCTTCAAAACAGAGATGCCATAACTATCCGGAATGTTGAGAGGGCCTGAAAAGATCTTATACCACCAAGTAGGCGCCATGGAGGTCGCATAGATACTCGCCGTTTTGCCTTTAAGCAACTTCTTAAATTGTTTGCCTCTAAGGTAATTCCAGATGAAGCTTCCTTGATCATTGGCCGAGTAAGCAATCCCCGGTGTAAAGACCCGATCAATCCAGCCTTTCAGGAGACTGGGCATACTACTCCACCAGATGGGATAAACAAAGATCAGGTGATCCGCCCACTGGATCCATTTTTGAGAACGAAGGATAAAGGGATCTTCCTCCATCCGTTTTCGATAGCCATAACGTAAAACCGGATCAAAGTCCTCTTCATTAAGGTTGATGACTTCAAGTTCATGGCGACCTGAGTCAATATTTTCGACAATGGTTTGGAAAATAGCCTGACAGTAACTTTCCTTATCGGGATGCCCATTGATGACTAGAATCTTCATTCGTCTTCTCCTTCATCTCTTTGGTTCATTCTATCTCTTTTATATTTTTACTTGATTAATTGATAATGGTTCAAAGATTGACAGATACGACCTTTAGGAATTTTTATTTGAAGAACATATCATCCGCAATTCCTTAACAGGTTTTCCAAGTTTAAGTATTTGTTCTTGGCCATCAAAAGTAAAACCCATTTTTTGATAGAAAGCAATGGCTCGCTTATTATCTTTCAATACCCATAAATAAATTTCAGAGAATTGATCAAGAGCAACAAATGCAGCATGCATTAACTGTTTACTCACACCTTTTCCATAGTAATCTTTTAAAACATATAAGGCAATGATTTCACCAGCTTGAATGGTCTCATCACGGTAATTTCCATAGCTGATAAATCCAACGACCTTCTTTCCATCCATCGCAATCAAGGTATTTTCTGGATATTTTTGACTAAAGAATCGACATTTTTCTAATGTCATCGTCTCCTGAAAATCCGCGGGTAAAAGATCGTCATAAGCCTCTCTCCACGTTTGCCAATGAACGAGGGACTTGCCTTCTATCTCTTCAGGAGTTTCCATTGTTTTAATGATAATCTTCATTCGCTTTATCCTATCTAATCCAAGGCCTTGACTTCCAACATCATATCGCGGATCTGTGCTGCCAACTCGAAGTCAAGCACTTCGACGGCTTCTTGCATTTGGCCTTGCAGTTTCTTGACCAGTTCCTTGCGCTCTTGGCGGTTGAGACTGGTGATGTCCACTTCCTTGTCTTCTTCCTTAGCCACAGCCTTGGTGACGGAGATAAGGTCACGGATTTCCTTTTTGATGGTTTGTGGGACAATGCCATGCTCTTCATTGTAGGCCATCTGAATCTGACGACGACGAGCCGTTTCATCGATGGCTTTTTGCATGGACTGGGTCATGGTGTCCGCATACATGATGACATGGCCTTCACTATTACGAGCAGCACGACCAATGGTCTGAATCAGTCCTCGCTCATTACGGAGGAAACCTTCCTTGTCAGCATCGAGAATGGCAACCAGACTGACTTCTGGCACGTCAATTCCCTCACGAAGGAGGTTGATACCGACCAAGACATCAAAAACGCCCAGACGCAAATCACGGATAATTTCCGTCCGCTCCAAGGTCTTAATATCCGAGTGCATGTATTTGACCTTGACACCCATTTCTTTAAAGTAGTCAGTCAAGTCTTCAGCCATCTTCTTGGTCAAGGTGGTGACAAAGGTCCGCTCTCCACGTTCCACACGCGCATTGATCTCACCCAGGAGATCGTCCATTTGTCCCATGGTTGGGCGTACTTCCACCTCGGGATCCAAAAGGCCTGTTGGACGAATGATCTGCTCGATGATGGTGTCCGTTTGTTCCATCTCGTAATCACCCGGTGTCGCAGACACATAGACAATTTGGTGGACATGGCTTTCAAACTCCTCACGACGCAGAGGCCGGTTGTCCAAGGCAGATGGCAAACGGAAACCATAGTTGACCAACATCTCCTTGCGTGAGCGGTCTCCATTGTACATACCCTTGATTTGGCCCATGGTCATGTGGCTTTCATCGATCATGATGAGGAAATCTTCAGGGAAGAAGTCCAAAAGGGTGTACGGTGGCTCTCCTTCACTCCGTCCATCCATATGGCGGGAATAGTTCTCCACCCCATTGGTGTAGCCCATCTCTCGCAACATTTCAATGTCATACTCAGTCCGTTGTTTCAATCGCTGGGCTTCTAAGAGCTTGCCTTCTTTTTCAAAGACCTTTAACTGTTCTTCTAGTTCCGCCTGAATCTTGGCAATGGCTACTTCCATATGGTCGTCATTGGTCACGAAGTGAGTGGCTGGGAAGATCGCTAAGTGGTCCACATCTCCTAGAACCTGGCCGGTCAAAGCTTCAATCTCACGAATCCGCTCAATCTCATCCCCGAAAAACTCGACTCGAAAGGCATGCTCATCACGCGAAGCTGGGAAAATCTCGACCACATCTCCACGGACACGGAATTTTCCCCGTTGAAAGTCGATGTCATTGCGCTCAAACTGGATGTCCACCAAGTCATTGAGCAAACGATCACGAGAAATCTCCAGTCCTGGACGCAAGCTCACTACGCTATCCGAGTATTCTTTGGGAGAACCCAAACCATAGATACATGAAACAGACGCGACTACAATGACGTCATTTCGTTCTAAAAGAGCGGAGGTTGCTGAGTGACGAAGCTTGTCAATCTCATCATTGACCGAGCTATCTTTTTCGATATAGGTATCGCTCGATGGCACATAAGCTTCTGGCTGGTAGTAATCGTAGTAAGAGACGAAATACTCGACCGCATTTTCAGGGAAAAATTCCTTAAACTCCCCATAGAGCTGGCCCGCTAGGGTTTTATTGTGGGCGATGACCAGGGTCGGCTTATTGACCTGGGCAATGACCTGGCTCATGGTATAGGTCTTCCCCGTACCAGTCGCCCCCATCAAGATTTGCGCCTTCTCACCACCTTCGATGTTATCTACCAACTGCTCGATGGCCTGCGGTTGATCCCCAGACGGTTGGTATTTGGATACTAGTTTAAATTTGTTAT
>ERZ773050.514-NODE-514-length-22223-cov-9.359888_pt1 | contig 22223 bp, 20 predicted proteins | sample MGYA00580632_ERZ773050 | MGnify/ENA primary metagenome ERZ773050 (study PRJEB29015, sample SAMEA2738123) | human oral metagenome | biome: human oral; feature: human-associated habitat; material: saliva | place: China | collected 2166 ... | reverse complement strand
AAAAACTCGACGACATCGTGCTGCACCCCGTCTGGGGCATGATTATGCTGCTGGTCATCCTGTTTATGGTGTTCCAAGCGGTTTACACATGGGCGGCGCCGATTATGGACGCCATCGAAGGCGGCTTTACCGCGCTGGGCGAATGGATAGGCGCCAACATGGAGCCGGGCATCCTCAGCGACTTGCTCGTCAACGGCGTCATTGCCGGTTTGGGTAGCGTGTTGGTGTTCCTGCCGCAGATTACGATTTTGTTTGCCTTTATCCTGCTTTTGGAAGACTCGGGCTATCTGCCGCGTGCAGCCTTCCTGTTGGATAACATCATGGCAAAAAGCGGTTTGTCCGGCCGTTCGTTTATTCCCCTTTTGTCCAGCTTTGCCTGTGCCGTTCCTGCCGTGATGTCGGCGCGAACCATTAACGACCCGCGCGAACGCCTTGTTACCATTGCGGTTGCGCCGTTGCTGACTTGTTCCGCACGTTTGCCGGTGTATGCGCTGATTATCGCCGCTGTTATTCCTGACCGTACAGTGGGTGGGATTTTCAACCTGCAAGGCCTGACATTGTTTATTCTTTATATCGTAGGCATTCTGTCGGCCGCATTGGCAGCGTATATCATGAAACGCTTGGCGCGGATGAAAGGCAATGTGCAACAATTCCCGCTTTTGATGGAATTGCCGACTTTCCGTACGCCTAACTTCAAACACATCATGACCAGCTTGTGGGATAGGGTAAAAGCCTTCCTGAAACGCGCGGGTACCATCATTTTTGCGTTGGCCGTGGTTCTGTGGGGCTTGGTAAGCTGGCCGCAACCGCCTGAAGGCGCAACCGGTGCCGCCATCGATTACAGCTTGGCAGGTACGCTTGGTCATGCTATTCAGCCGTTTTTTGCACCTTTGGGCTTTACTTGGGAAATGTGTATTGCCATGATTCCGGGTATTGCCGCGCGCGAAGTGGTCGTTGCCGCATTGGGTACCGTTTATGCCGTCAGCGCATCGTCTGAAGATGCCGTACAAAACGCACTGATTCCCATCATACACAACAACTGGGGCTTGCCGACCGCCTTTGCCTTCTTGGCTTGGTATGTGTATGCTCCGATGTGTGCCGCGACTTTGACCGTGATTAGACGCGAAACCAAATCCACGAAAAATATGCTTATGATTACAGGCTATTTGTTCCTGATGGCTTATTTTGCCGCATTCGTGGTTTACCAAATTTCTTCAAGGATACTATCGTCATGACTCAATATATTATCGTCGGCTTGATTATGCTCGCCTGCGTATTCTTCCTCTTGCGAAAATTCGTATTCAAACCTAAAAAACGTGACTGCAGCAGCGGCTGCGGCAAATGCGGCGGTTGCGGTTAAATATTGATAACCAGAAAGAAGAAAGGTCGTCTGAAAAGAGGTTTCAGACGACCTTTTTAACGCAAACCGTTATAATAACGCCCCATCCATTTACACAATACATTCATTCCATAAAGTCATGAAAACCTTGCTCCAACTCCAAAGCGCCGCACAAAATTTCGCCGACCACTATAAAAACTAAACCGACGAACGCCGTGAAAAAGACACCTTTTGGAATGAATTTTTTGCAATTTTCGGCATAGACCGTAAAAACGTCGTCCACTTCGAATATGCTGTTAAAGACCCGAGCAACAACACCCAATTTGTCGATGTCTTTTGGGAAGGCATCTTCCTGGCAGAACACAAATCCGCCAACAAAAACCTAGCCAAAGCCAAAGAACAGGCGGAGCGTTATTTGCAGGAAATCGAGCGCACCAAGCCGTCTGCCTTACCTGAATATTACGCCGTCAGCGATTTTGCCCATTTCCACCTTTATCGTCGCGAGCCTAAAGAAGGCGTAGAAAACCAATGGCAATTCCCGTTGGAAGCATTGCCCGAATACATTACGCGCGGCGTTTTTGACTTTATGTTCGGCATCGAAGCCAAAGTCCGCCAAATTCAAGAAGAAGCCAACATTCAAGCGGCGACGGCCATTGGCAGACTGCACGATGCCTTGCAGGAAGAGGGCATTTACGAAGAACACGAACTCAGGTTCTTCATCACGCGCCTGCTTTTCCTCTTTTTTGCCGACGACAGCGCTGTTTTCCAGCGCAACTACCTCTTTCAAGACTTTTTAGAAAGCTGCAAAGAGGCCGATATGCTTGGCGACAAGCTCAATCAACTCTTTGAATTTCTCAACACACCCGACCAAAAGCGCAGCAAGACCCAAAGCGAAAAATTTAAAGGTTTCGAATACGTCAATGGCGGCCTTTTCAAAGAACGCCTGCGCACTTTCGACTTCACTACCAAGCAGCACCGCGCCTTAATCGACTGCGGCAATTTCGACTGGCGCAACATCAGTCCAGAAATCTTCGGCACGCTCTTCCAATCCGTCATGGACGCGCAAGAGCGGCGCGAAGCGGGCGCACACTACACCGAAGCCGCCAACATCGACAAAGTCATCAACGGCCTTTTTTTAGAAAACCTGCGCGCCGAATTTGAAGCCGTCAAAGCCCTCAAACGCGACAAAGCCAAAAAACTCGCCGCCTTCTACCAAAAAATCCAAAACCTGCAATTTCTCGACCCGGCCTGCGGCTGCGGCAACTTCCTTATCGTTGCCTACGACCGCATCCGCGCCCTTGAAGACGACATCATCGCCGAAGCCCTCAAAGACAAAGCGGGCGGACTGTTCGACAGCCCGTCCGTCCAATGTCGTCTGAAACAATTCCACGGCATCGAAATTGACGAATTTGCCGTCCTTATCGCCCGTACCGCCATGTGGCTCAAAAACCACCAATGCAACATCCGCACGCAAATCCGCTTCGACGGCGAAGTCGCCTGCCATACGCTGCCGCTCGAAGACGCCGCCGAAATCATCCACGCCAACAGCCTTCGGACACCTTGGCTGGCGGCGGACTACATCTTCGGCAATCCGCCCTTTATCGGCTCGACTTACCAAACCAAAGAGCAGAAAAACGACCTAGAAAGCATCTGCGGCCATATCAAAGGCTACGGCCTGTTGGATTACGTCTGCAACTGGTATGTCAAAGCCGCCGGCATCATGGCGCAAAATCCCCGCGTCCGTACGGCATTCGTCTCCACCAATTCCATCTGCCAAGGCCAGCAGGTCGAAATCCTTTGGGGCAGCCTTTTGAACCAAGGCATCGAAATCAACTTTGCCCACCGTACCTTCCAATGGACGAGCCAGGCCGCAGGCAAAGCCGCCGTCCATTGCATCATCGTCGGCTTCAGCCGCAAACCGCAAACGTCGTCTGAAAACGGCGGCGCAAACGCTTCGGAAAATCCCGCCCTGCCCAAATACCTCTACGACTATCCCGACATCAAAGGCGAACCCCAAAAACACGCCGTAGCCAACATCAATCCATATCTGATTGACGCGCCCGATTTGATTATCGCCAAGCGCAGAACCCAAATCAGCGGGGAAATTGAAATGCTTTATGGTAATAAGCCGACCGACGGCGGCAACCTTATCCTTTCAACCGATGAAAAAGAAGCCTTAATTACCGCCGAACCTTTGGCAAAACAATACATCCGCCCCTTTATCGGCGCCGAGGAATTCCTCAACGGCAAAACCCGTTGGTGCCTTTGGTTTCATGATGTAACCGATGTCAAGCGTAACAACGACTTAAAAAAAATGCCGAAAGTACGAACCCGTATTCAGGCAGTCAAGGCCATGCGCGAAGCCAGCAGTAAAGCCTCCACGCAGAAAAAAGCGGCTACCCCGTGGCTCTTCGATGAAATCCGCCAGCCTTCAGACGGCAATTATCTGATTATTCCGAGTACCTCTTCTGAAAGACGTCATTTCGTACCCATTGATTATGTTTCTCATATTATGATAAACAGCAACGCAAATTTTACCCTTCCAAACGCCAGCCTTTTCCACTTCGGCATCCTCTGCTCAATCATGCACAATGCCTTTATGCGTACCGTTGCAGGTCGTCTGGAAAGTCGTTACCGCTATTCCAATACCGTCGTGTACAACAACTTCCCCTTCCCAGAAAGCTGCCGTAAACCCAACGATGACGAAACTGCCTGTCAGGAAGCTTCGGGCAAAAAAGGCGAAACGCCAAGGCCGTCTGAAAACAATCCCCTCCGTTCCGCCATCGAAGCTGCCGCCCAAGCCATCCTTGACATTCGCGAGAAATATCGCGCCGATGCGCTTGCTAACGATCTGCCTCCCCCTACGCTTGCCGAACTCTATGCGCCCGATGCAGGCTATCCCGACCTAGTCAAAGCACACGCCGCCCTCGACAAAGCCGTCGATAAAGCCTACGGCTACAAAAGAGGCAAAAACACCGACGACGAGGCAGAACGCGTCGCCTTCCTGTTTGACCTATACCGAAAGGCAATAGAAAGCCAAAATACCAAACCGCCTAAAAAAATTAAATAAAGACAAACGGCAAACCCGGCTTGGTTTACAGCCAAACCTGATTCGCCGGAAATATTGGTTTGTCCCCATCCCATTATTTCATAACAAAAAGGCCGTCTGAAAACTTTTCAGACGGCCTCAATCATTCAAAACTTTAAATAAACCTTATTTCAACGCTTCCAGCAGCTTTCCGTGTATTCCGCCGAAACCGCCGTTGCTCATGACCAAAATATGGTCGCCTGCTTCGGCATGTTTCACGATTTCGGCTACAAAAGCATCAAAGTCTTTGCCGACATGTAGCTTGCCGCCCAAAGGCGCAAGGGCTTCGGCGACGTCCCAGTCCACGCCGCCGGCGTAGCAGAACACTTGGTCGGCATCTTTGAGGCTTTCGGGTAAGGCGGCTTTCATGGTGCCGAGTTTCATGGTGTTGGAACGCGGCTCGAGGACGGCGAGGATGCGGGCGTTTCCGACGCGCTGGCGCAGGCCTTCGATGGTGGTTTCGATGGCGGTCGGGTGGTGGGCGAAGTCGTCGTAAACAGTGATGCCGTTAACCGTGCCTTTGATTTCCATACGGCGTTTGACATTTTTAAATGCACTCAAAGCTTCGCAGGCCGTCTGAATATCAACGCCGGCATGACGTGCGGCGGCGATGACGGCAAGCGCGTTCATGCGGTTGTGTCCGCCCATCAAATCCCATGCGACGTGTCCGGCTTTTTTGCCGTCAAGCAATACGTCGAACGAGCCGTCGGCATTGACTTCGCCAACCTGCCAGCCGTATTCGGTACCGAATTTTTCCACCGGTGTCCAGCAGCCTTTGTCGAGAGTGTCTTGCAGGCTTTGCTGCTGTCCGTTGCAGACGATTAAGCCTTCAGACGGCACGGTGCGTACGAGGTGGTGGAACTGGGTCTGTATCGCGCCCAAGTCGGCAAAGATGTCGGCGTGGTCGAATTCCAGATTGTTCAACACGGCGGTACGCGGGCGGTAATGCACGAATTTGGAGCGTTTGTCGAAAAAGGCGGTGTCGTATTCGTCGGCTTCGATGACGAAAAACGGCGATTTGCTGTTCGGGTCTTGACGCGGCGTTTGCGGCAGGCGGGCGGAAACGCTGAAGTTTTCCGGTACGCCGCCGATGAGGAAGCCCGGCGCGAGTCCGGCATATTCCAAGACCCATGCGAGCATGGACGCGGTGGTCGTTTTGCCGTGCGTCCCCGCCACGCCGAGTACCCAATGATGGTGCAGCACGTTTTCCGACAGCCATTGCGGGCCGGAAATATAAGGCAGGCCGCGGTTCAAAATCGCTTCAACCACATCCATCCCGCGCTTGGCGACATTGCCGATAACGTAAACGTCGGCTTTAAATTCGTCCAACTGCGCGGCATCGAAGCCTTCGTGTACGTCTATGCCCAAGGCTTCGAGCTGGGTGCTCATCGGCGGATACATCTTCGCGTCGCAACCGCTGACTTTAAACCCCGCTTCTTTGGCAATGGCGGCCACCCCGCCCATAAACGTGCCGCCGATACCGATAATGTGGATGTGTTTCATGATAAGACCGTCTTTTGAATGAAATAATGGGAAAGCCGTCATTATAACGGAGTTTGAATGCGGGGGTCGTCTGAAAAGCGAAGCTGTGGCAAGATGGAAAATATAAAGGATTTGAGCTGAAAAGGAGAATCTACATGCCCAAGCTGACGCCAAAAATGTTCGCTTTTCTGCAAGCGCCTCAAGCAGAAACCGTTTTGCTGCGGCTCTACACCCAAGCCTTAAAGCAAAACAGGCAGATGTTTTTCCACTTTCTGCCCAAGATTTTCAAGCTGTTGGGCAAAGGGCTGGATTGGACGGGGGAAAACGAAAGTTTTTACGAAGACAAATACATCCCCATCGCACCGCAACAAGGCAAGTTTTTGTATATGCAGGTTTTGGCATCGGGTGCAAAAAACATCGTCGAATTCGGGACTTCCTACGGCATTTCGACGCTGTATCTTGCCGCAGCCGCCAGAGTCAACGGAGGGCGCGTCATCACTTGCGAATATCTGCCGCACAAAGCCGCAGCGGCGAGAAAACATTTCCAAGAAGCCGGTTTGGCAGACTATATCGAGCTTCGCGAAGGCGATGCGCTGGAAACCTTAAAAGACTTAGCCATCCGCCCCGATTTCGTCTTGCTCGACGGCTGGCCGGATTTGGTATTCCCCGTATTCAAGCTGCTGGAACCCAATCTTGCCGACCGCGCGGTCATCGCCGTGGACGATGTGGAAGGCTTTTCACCTGCCATGCAGGATTATCTCGATTACGTCCGCCGTCCTGAAAACGGTTATATTTCATCCACACTGAAACCTTACAAAGCGTTGGAATATACGGTCAAAACAGGCAACCATACCGAAAAGGTCGTCTGAAAACCGGTTTCACCAAGATGAAACCGCCTTTTCAGACGACCTTCAATATGATTCAGTCCTCGTCCTTTCCGTCCAGCAGCAAAAACACCATCGTCGCAAACAGCATCAATACCGCCGTCAACACCATCGCCCTCGAATAATTGTCCGCCCCCGCCCTGCCCAGATAGGCGTAAATCAGGGTGGTCAGCGTCTGCCATTCGGGACGCGCCAAAAACAGCGTTGCCGCAAACTCACCGACGCAGGTTGCCGCCGCCAAAGTCAGCCCGCGCCTGAAAGCGGGTTTCAGCAATGGGGCGGTGATGTAAAAGGTCGTCTGAAAACGGTTTGCCCCCATAGTCCTCGCCGCCTCACCATAACCTTGCGGCAACGCATCCCATGCCGCCAAAACATCTTTGGCGACAAACGGATACGCCAACAGCGCATAAGCGGCAATCAAAAGCGGCAGCGATGCCGTCCATTGCGGATACAGCAGCAGCACGCCGAACGCCACACAGACCGGCGACACCATAAACGGCAAAAATACCGCCCCCCTCACCCACGCCGCACGTCTTGCCAAGCAGGCATACGACACGCCCAATACCGCAGCGGCAGCAACCGCCGCCACCGAAAAACGAACAGTGTTCCAAAGCGCCGCCAGCGTTTCGCCCTCGAGCAATACCCGCCAAGACTCTCCGGCAAGGGCGGCCTGCCGGACAACCGCAAGCAAGGGCATCAGGCAGCATACACACAACACCGACAATACCGCCGCGACCATCAGCCGTTCCGCCGCTGTTGCGGGCTTGCGCGGACGCGGTGCGGCGTGTGCCTTGTCCGCATCCGTCCGACGGCTCAACCGCGCATACAGCAATCCCGCCGCCGCGGTAATCCCCAACACCAGCCATACCAAGACGGAAGCCTGCGCCATATCCAATTCATACGCAATCAATCGGTAAATCTCCACTTCCACCGTCGCATAGCGGTCGCCACCCAACAGCAAAGCCAGTCCGAACCCCGAAAAACAATACAGGAAAACCAAACACAAACCGCCCGCCAACCACGGGCGCAATACCGGCCATTCCACCCTTAAAAACCGCTGCCAAGCCCCCGCCCCCAAAGCCTGCGCCGTTTGCAGGCGCGCCTCGGGAACCTGCAAAAATCCCTGATACGCCGCTCGCACCAAAACCGGCAGGTTGAAAAACACATTGCCGTAAATCAACAGATACGGCGTATCCTGCCAGCCCGCCCAAACGGCACCGTTTGTGCCGAACAAAGCCAACACGCCCATACCCGCTACCAAAGTCGGCATCACGAAAGGCAGCATCAACAGCCTCAACACCAAAGCGCGTCCCCGGAAATCCAAACGCGCCAACACCCACGCCGCAGGCACGCCCAAAATCCCCGCCAGCACGCAGGTTGCCAAAGCCTGAAATGCGGTCCATAAGATAAGGTGCTGCATATAGTCATCGCGCAACACCTCGCCCCATGCACTCCCGTCGTAAAAAGCCAGCGCAACCAAAGGCGCGACGACCATCACGATAAGGAAGCCCAAAGGCAGCAGCGCGAGCAGTAAAGTGGAACTGAAAGAGCGGATGGAAGACATGGTTTGATGCTGTATGAAAATTAAAAAAATATAGGATTAAGTCGTCTGAAAAACGGTTTCAGCAAACCTGCCAAGCTGCTTTCAGACGACCTCTTTATCCAATACGGACTTTTACAATGCCTGAAACGCCTGTACTGCCGCCCAAATTATTTCAGGCTGCTCTTTAATCGCTTCATGAACGGCAAACGGCACATTCATCAGATGCACATAAGGCAATTCGGTTTTCAGTTCTACCCAATCATCAAAGGCAAGCAGAAAATCGGCTTCTCCGCGTATTGCCAAGACATTAGCTGCGATTTCACGGACGCTTTCGTTGGGATAACCGCTTGCGCTTTCATCCAGCCACATGGCTTTCAATGCCGCAATCCATTTTTCGGCATCGGGTTCGGGATTGGCTGCCTGATAAGCGGCAAGCTGTTCCGACAGTTTTTCTTTTACAATATTAAGGTTCAGCGCTTCAAACATCGACCGTACGCGATTCAAGTGTTTTTGATGCCACTCTGCACCTACCGTGATGATTTTCTCAACATTTTCATCTTCCGCACCAAGACGGTAAGCAGTTATTCCTCCGTCGCTGAAACCGAACAGACTGTAATTTTCCACGCTTTCGTTGCGCAGGATTTGGCGCACATCATCGGCTGCTTGAGCATAGGTCAATGCGGTAGTGCCAAGCGTGGAGCGTCCGTGTCCGCGCGTATCGACGGCAATCACGCGGTAGTGTTGCAACAGGCGCGGCAGCAACGGTTCAAAGTCGGCAATCGAGCCGAAACCGCCGTGAAGCAAGACCATGACGGAGGCGGCTTCCTTACCGCCGATTTGGTAGTGCAGGCTTGCACCTTGATGGTTAAAAAATTTGGACTGCATAGTTTACCTTTTCAATCTATCCGGAGTATCTGCATAGGAAACATCAAAAAGCTTTTGGATTCCAACACAGATATTGAACATTTGCAAAGGGTCGTCTGAAAACGGCTTAGGAGCTGTATCTCCGTTTTCAGACGACCTCTTTCTTTAAACTTTTGTGTTCTCGATCATCAGCCGATTCCTCAACCATCTGGCGGTAGGTGCGATTTCGCCTGCCAGCATACCGGCTTCCACGCCTGTCGAGTGTTTGATGACATCCGCCGCCGCGCCGTGCAGCCATACGCCGGCGCATGCGGCTTGGAACGGCGGGATGCCTTGCGCGAGCAGGCTGCCGATGATGCCGCTTAAAACGTCGCCGCTGCCTGCGGTGGCAAGTCCGGCGTTGCCGCTTGGGTTGGTATAGACCGTGCCGTCGGGCGCGGCGACAAGCGTGCGGTGTCCTTTTAAGACGGTTACGGCTTGGAACGTTGCGCTGATGGTTTGGACGGCGGACATTCTGTCTTGCTGGACGGTTTGGGTTGATGCACCAAGCAGGCGGGCGGCTTCGGCAGGGTGCGGGGTCAGAACCAGATTACCGCGCTTTTGTGCTGCTTCGCGGGTTTCGGGGTTAGACCTTGCCAGCAAAGTCAGTGCGTCGGCATCAAGCAACAACGGTGCATCTTGATTGTGCGTCAACACGGTATTTAAGATTCGGTTGGCGGTTTCGCCCAAACCCATGCCGCAGCCGACCGCCCATGCGCTGATGTCCGACCGTTTCAGCAAATCTTCGGTGGTTGCCAACATGATTTCGGGGCGTTCGGGAATGACGGCGAAGGGCAAGGCGGTTTGATTGAAGCCTGCCCACACTTTGCCGCTGCCTTGATAAATCGCGGCGGTGGAAGCGAGTACGACGGCGCCGCTCATGCCCGATGCGCCGCCGACGATAGCGAGCGTGCCGTATGTCCCTTTGTGCGATTCTGCTTGGCGCGGGATGAATACGTCTGGGAACTGCGAGGTCGTCTGAAAAAAATCGGGCGTATCGGGGAGCGTATAGGACGGGTTCATCATCAATCTGCCTGAGTTTGGGATAAAATAGCGGATGCGTGGCGAAAAGAGGATGTCTTTTATCGACTGTTATTGTCACGATTCTACCGCCCCGTATAGGAACACTACAACCGCACAACAAGGAATATTTAATGAAACAAAAAGTCAAAGTCTGGGATTTGCCAACGCGCCTGTTTCACTGGCTCTTGGTCTTGTCGGTCGGATTTATGTGGTACAGCGCGCAGGCAGGCGGCGGGATGCTGGTTTGGCACTTGCGCTGCGGACTGCTGGTGGCGGGGCTGATTATCTTCCGCCTGTGTTGGGGCTTATGGGGCAGCGATACGGCTCGGTTTTCGCAATTCGTGCGCGGCCCGTCATCCATCCGCCGTTACCTGCAAGGCAGCCTGACGGAAAACGAGCAGCCCGGACACAACCCTTTGGGCGCGCTGATGGTCATCGCGCTGATTGCGGCGGTCTTGCTGCAAGTAACAACAGGCCTGTTTGCCGCCGATGAAAACACGTTTACCGACAGCGGCTATCTGAACCATTTGGTCAGCTCGGATACGGGCAGCCTGATGCGCAAAATCCATGTCAATTTCTTCAACCTGCTGGCGGCGTTGGCAGGTCTGCACATCATCACGGTTTTGGCGTATAAGTTTCTGAAGAAAAAAAATTTGATCCACCCGATGATCAGCGGCTACAAACATATCGAAGGGCAAACCGTCGCCTTGAAATTTGCTTCCGCCGCCAAACTGATTGCCGCTTTGGCGATCGCGGCTGCGGCGGTGGCTGCGATTTTGATGTTGAAATAACAATTTGAGCAAATGACAAAAGGTCGTCTGAAACTTTCAGACGACCTTTTGTCATTTGATTTATTGCTTTTTCAGACCTTTGGCTTTGACAGTTGAAATAGTGCCGTCTATGCCTTTTTGCTTGATAAGTTCGCCGAACTGGTTGCGGTAAACCGTTACCAGGCTCGTTCCGTCCACGCGGATGTTGTAGATTTTATAGACAGGGCCGACCTTATAAAGCTGGTAGGCTACTTCGTATTTCGTCCCTTTTTTGGTGTGCAGTTCAGAAAATACGTCAAACTTATTGCCGTTGACCGTCATTTTCGGCAACAGCCTTACCTGAGCATCCGCCGCGCCGATTAAGGCGGAATGCGAATACATGGCTATAATCATGTCTTTAAAAGCGCGGATAAATTCCGTTTTCTGAGTAGCGGAGAATACACGCCAAGGCGCGCCGACCGCCAAAGCGGAAATGCGTTCGTAATCCAGATAACGGTCTGCATACTGCTCGATCTGCTTGACCTTTTGCGCCTCGCTCAAAGAGCCGTTGCGCGCAATTTTCAAAACTGCATCTATATTCTGCTGCATCTGAGCCTGTGCGGGGTGTGTTTCAGCCGCCACATAAGGCGCGGCAACCACCATCGGGACAGATAATACAAAAGCGGACAAATAAGGGGTCATCGTTATTCCATAAGATAAGAAGCAAAGCTGCATTTTAAAACGCCCTGAGGCATAAACCGTTAATCAAATGTAAAAGCAGGAAAGATAACTATATAATCACCCTATCCGAATTTCTGAAATTCCCGCCATGTACGATGTCAACACACACGATGTCCGCCGTTTTTTCGCCCATGTCTGGCGACAACGCCTCACCCCCCTGCAACTGGACGGCCTGCAACAAAAAGCCCTGCGGATTATCGAAGCCCATCCCGAATACGCCCGCTATCTCGAAAATATCGAAGACTATCTGGACAAGACCTGGACGCCCGAAGAAGGAGAAACCAATCCCTTCCTGCATATGTCGCTGCATCTCTCCCTGCAAGAACAAGCAGCCATCGACCAACCGCCCGGCATCCGCGCCATACACGGACAACTCTGCGCACGCTACGGCGGCGATTGGATACGCGCCGAACACGATATGATGGATGCGCTGGCAGAAACCATATGGGAAGCGCAACGCTACGGACGCGGCTTGGATGTCAACGCCTATATGACGCGGCTGCGCAAATTGGTCGGACTGGGGCAGGAAGAAACCGCCCGCATCAATCCGCACGAAGTCGGCGTGTCCGGCATCATCAGCGAAAGGGCTTGATTTCATCTAGTTTCACCTATTTTCCAGTTTATAGAAAAGAATTTTCAGACGACCCTACATGCCCGTCTAGTTATAAAATATTATCCATATTCAAAGTATTAACTCTATATATTGAATACACTGACATCAGTACAAAGGTCGTCTGAAACCTGTTTTCAGACGACCTTAACCCAACCTTTGCCCCACCCAGCAATATCACTTTACCCTTCCATATACCCCTGTTCCCGCATCGAGCAGACTTCTGTCGCCGTAACAATAAAATGGTCTAAAAGCGAGACATCAACCAATGCCAAAGCCTGTTTCAGACGACCTGTAAACGCGATGTCCGATTGCGAAGGCGTTGCCGAACCGCCGGGATGATTGTGCGCGATAATCAGGCTGTCGGCGTATTCGTCCAATGCGAGCTTGACGATTTCCCTGATATAGACGGTATTTTCCGCCACCGTTCCGCGCGAAAGTTCGCGCATGGCAATCAGCCTGTTTTGGCGGTTGAGCAAAAGCGCGGTGCTGACTTCTATCTTTTCGTGCCCTAAATGCAGGCGCAGATAATCGGCAACGGCTTTCGGACTGGAAAGCGTGATGTTTTCCTGCAAATCCTCGCCCAAAATCCGCCTGCCGATTTCTTTGACGACGGCAAATTGGGTAAAACTCGCCAAACCCATGCCCTTGTATGCAGAAAGCGTTTTCGCGTCGGCACTCATCAGCTTGCCCAAGCTGCCAAACTCATTCAACAGATAACGCGCCAAATCCACCGCGCTCATCCCACGCGTACCCACCCGCAGCAAAATCGCCAGCAACTCCGCATCGCTCAATGCACCGGCACCGCGTGCCAATAATTTTTCACGCGGTCGCTCGCCCTCCGGCCACTGTTTGATACTCATGTTTTACCCTTTGCATGAAAATTCACGGAAAAAATCTATTTGAAAATCTGTTTCTCATTGCGGTTGACAAAATACCCCGCCAAGCAACTACTTTTATTGTTAATGTTTCGAATTTTATTATATTTTAAATAAATATTTAAGATAAGGGCATAATATCTATAAAAATTAATTGCATAAAAACAACGCGCTTAAATTTCCTATATCAAGGCAACTACTCTTCCCCATTTGCCCGTATAAGTTTGATAGTCAATTCAATCCCGTCGATAACAAGGCAGACTGTTTAAATCGAATCCGCGAGAAATCAGCCCCTTCGGGCAATTTCGTATTGCCCCTGCGTGCCATAGGCTAATATAATAGCGAGTTCTGCGGAGGCGGTTTATCCTTGTATTTCCACCCGTTTCCCATCCATGCTGCCCGTGCGCTTCACAAGAGTTTCAGACGACGTTTCGACGTTGCAACTCCCGCCAGCAATCAAACAGCTTTTTATCACCCATTCGAAAATCCGTTTTGCCGGTACTCGTCTTTCTTTTTGGAGTATTGCCATTATGACCGCAACCACTGCGTCTTCAGCCAAACCTTATCTGCAAATCCAAGGCTTGGTGAAAAAGTTTGGTGACAATTACGCTGTCGATAACATCGACTTGGATATTTATCAACATGAAATCTTTGCCCTTTTGGGCAGCTCCGGCAGCGGTAAATCTACGCTGCTGCGTATGCTGGCGGGTATGGAAAGCCCTAATCAGGGCAAAATCATTCTGGACGGTCAAGACATTACCAAACTTGCCCCCTACGAGCGCCCCATCAATATGATGTTTCAAAGCTATGCCCTGTTCCCGCACATGACTGTGGAGCAGAACATTGCCTTCGGTCTGAAACAAGACAAAATGCCCAAAGATGAAATCGCCGCGCGAGTGGAAGAAATGCTGCGTCTGGTACAGATGACCAAATACGCCAAGCGCAAACCGCATCAATTATCCGGCGGTCAGCAACAACGTATTGCTTTGGCACGCAGTTTGGCAAAACGTCCGAAAATCCTGCTGCTCGACGAGCCTTTGGGCGCGTTGGACAAAAAATTGCGTCAACAAACCCAGCTCGAATTGGTCAACACGCTGGAACAAGTCGGCGTAACCTGCATCATGGTCACGCACGACCAAGAAGAAGCGATGACGATGGCGACCCGCATCGCCATTATGTCCGACGGTCAGTTGCAACAAGTCGGTACGCCTAGCGATGTGTACGACTATCCAAACAGCCGCTTTACTGCCGAATTTATCGGCGAGACCAATATTTTCAGCGGCGTCGTGATTGAAGACCATGCCGATTATGCCATCATCGAATGCGAAGGCTTGGAAAACCACGTCCGCATCGACCACGGTTTGGGCGGCCCGAGCGAACAAGACATTTGGGTCAGCATCCGTCCCGAAGACATTGATTTGTACAAAGAAAAACCTGACCACTTGGGCAGCTTCAACTGGGCAAAAGGTACGGTAGAAGAAATCGCCTACTTGGGCAGCTTCGCGATCTACCACATCAAACTCGCCAACGGCCGCGTCGTCAAAAGCCAAGTCCCTGCACCTTATTGGTACGTGCGCAACATCACGCCGCCGACTTGGGACGAAACCGTCTATATCAGCTGGCCGGAAAACCAACCGACTCCGTTGTTCCGTTAATTTAAGGGGAATTAGATGAACCTTAAAAAACTGAAAAACAAACTGTTCCGCCGCCCGGGTCAGCGCGCGGTCATCGCCGTGCCGTATATCTGGCTTTTGGTGCTGTTTCTGATTCCGTTCGCCATCGTGCTGAAAATCAGCTTTGCCGAACAAGAAATCGCCATTCCGCCGTTTACGCCGCTGACCAGCGTCGATGAAGATTTAGGTCGTCTGAACATCGCCATCAGTTATCAAAACTATGCCGATATTTTCCAAAATTTTTGGAATACCCTGAATCCGTTCGGCGACAGCGAAAACAGCAATATCTACCTGATGACCTACTGGTCTTCGATTAAGACTGCGCTGACGACGACCATCATTTGTCTGCTGATCGGTTATCCGACCGCCTATGCGATTTCGCGCGCCAATCCAGCCATGCGCAACGGTCTGCTGCTTGCGATCATGCTACCCTTCTGGACTTCCTTCCTGCTGCGCGTCTATGCATGGATGGGTCTGCTGGGACACAACGGCATCATCAACAATTTCCTGCTCAAAATGCAGATTATCGAAGAACCTTTAGACCTGTTCTACAACGCGTTCTCGCTGAACTTGGTTATGGTTTATGCCTATCTGCCGTTTATGATCCTGCCGCTTTACACGCAACTGGTGAAACTCGACAACCGCCTGCTCGAAGCTGCTTCTGATTTGGGTGCAGGGCCGGTCAAATCGTTCTTCGCCATTACCCTGCCCCTGTCCAAAACAGGCATCATCGCAGGTTCCATGCTGGTTTTCGTTCCCGCAGTCGGTGAATTTGTGATTCCCGAACTGGTCGGCGGTTCGGAAAATCTGATGATCGGTAAAGTCTTGTGGCAAGCATTCTTCGATCAAAACAACTGGCCGCTGGCTTCCGCCGTCGCCGTCGTCATGGTCGCACTGTTGGTCGTGCCGATTGCACTGTTCCAGCATTATGAAAACCGCGAATTGGAAGAAGGAGCCAAATAATGCAAAAATCCCGATTATCTTGGTTCCTGAAACTGATGCTGATGCTGTCGCTGGCGTTTCTGTACATTCCGCTGGTCGTCTTGGTCATCTATTCGTTCAACGAATCCAAACTGGTTACCGTTTGGGGCGGCTTTTCGACCAAGTGGTACGGCGCATTGCTGGAAAACGACACCATCTTGGAAGCGGCTTGGCTGTCGCTGCGCATTGCCGCTGTTTCCTCGCTTGCTGCCGTTGTTTTAGGTACGTTGGCAGGCTACGCGATGGCGCGTATCAAACGCTTCCGCGGCAGCACCTTGTTCGCCGGTATGATTTCCGCGCCTATGGTTATGCCTGACGTGATTACCGGTCTGTCCATGCTGCTCCTGATTATTCAGGTGCAAATGTTCCTTCAAGGCAGCGAATTGCTACAAAAACTATACTTCGACCGCGGTTTTTTCACCATTTTCCTCGGACATACGACGCTTTGTATGGCATACATTACCGTCGTCATCCGTTCGCGTCTGGTGGAGCTTGACCAATCGCTCGAAGAGGCCGCAATGGACTTGGGTGCGCGTCCGCTGAAAATCTTTTTCGTCATCACCCTGCCCTTGATTGCCCCTGCCATCGCCTCAGGTTTTCTGCTCGGCATTACCCTGTCGCTGGATGATTTGGTGATTACCTCATTCCTGTCCGGCCCCGGTTCTTCCACATTGCCACAGGTGATTTTCTCCAAAATCAAGCTGGGTCTCGACCCGCAGATGAACGTGTTGGCAACCATCCTGATCGGCATCATCGGTACGCTGGTTATCGTCATCAATTACTGGATGATGCGCCAAGCAACCAAACGCGATCGGGAAGCCGCCGAAGCCTACCGTCAGGAAAAGCTCGCCGCAGAAAAAGCGAATTGACCCAATCAGACAGGCTGACCGCATCAATGCAAGGTCAGCCTGTTTTCTTCACACAACCCGTTTGACAACTTTTCAGACGACCCTCAACCACCCTCCAAAGGTCGTCTGAAACCACACAAAGCATTACCCCATGATTCATCCCAATTTGAAAGAATACCTTCCCTCCTATTATTTCAGTACCATCAATCCCCACGCCGCTTATCCCAAGCTTGAAGGTCGTCTGAAAACCGAAACCTGCGTCATCGGCGGAGGATTGACAGGACTTTGCACCGCCCTTCCCCTTGCCGAAAACGGACACGAAGTGATCGTACTCGAAGCCGCCCGCGTCGGCTTCGGCGCATCTGGACGCAGCGGCGGGCAAGTCATCAGCGATTACGCCTGCGGTATGGAAGAAATCGAAAAACAAGTTGGTTTGGAACAAGCCCGCTGGTTTTGGCAACAATCCCTGCAAGCCGTCGAACTCGTTGACGAACGCGTCAGAAAACACCATATCGACTGCGATTGGCAGCGCGGCTACGCCACCGTTGCCATCCGCAAACAGCACTGGAAAGAATTGCGACAATGGCACGAACACGCCCAAAAACATTACAACGCCACCCATTACGAACTTTGGGATAAAGACACGCTCAAACAACAGCTTAACAGCGATATGTACTTAGGCGCGCAATTCGACCCCAATTCCGGCCACCTCCATCCGCTCAACTACACCCTGGGCATCGCCCGCGCCGCTGTTGAAGCCGGCGCGCAAATTTTCGAACAGTCCCCGATGACCCGTATCGAGCCCTATCAAGGCAGCTGGCTGGTCCATACCCCGGGCGGCAGCATCGAATGTCAAAACCTCGTATACGCCGTCAACACCTACGCCGGTTTACATAACAAATTCAAAACACTAGAAAAAAAAGCCATCGCCATCAGCACCTTCATCATCGCCACCGAGCCGCTGGGCGAACGCGCACAAGACCTCATCCGCAACAACATGGCTGTCTGCGACAACCGCCACGTCCTCGACTACTACCGCCTCAGCGCGGACGGCCGCCTGCTCTTCGGCGGTAAAGACAACGAGTTCATTGACGACCCTGAACGCATGACCGAGCTTGTCCGCCAAGACATGCTCAAAGTCTTCCCGCAGCTTGCCGATGTCAAAATCGAACACTCATGGGGCGGCGAATGCGACATCACCGCCAACCTCGCACCCCACTTCGGCAGACTCGCCCCCAATATCTACTATGCACAAGGCTATTCCGGACACGGCATGGCAATTACCGGCATAGCAGGTCTTGCCATCGCAGAAGCCATCATGGGCGACGATGGTCGTCTGAAACCGTTTGAAAAACTCAAACACCCCAGCATCATCACCCAGCCTCTCCTGCGCAAACTCGGCTCCTTCCTCGGCTCGAAATATTACCAATGGAAAGACAGCCGTTAAGCATTTGGTTAAGTTCAAACATATAAACCAAAGGTCGTCTGAAACCCGATTCAGGTTTCAGACGACCTTTTCGATATTGAACGCGAAACAAGATAGATTCTTAAGGTTTCCAATCACACTACCATTACATCAAGCTTTCAGCCGACGCTCAATAAGTCTAGGTTTCCACCCTTCCCGTTTACTCCCAAATCCATCACATCAAATGAATCCCGCTTGCCGGATTGGAGACATTTTCATATACGGTAATCAAAACGATTTTTCCGCTTTCATCAAACACAATTTCCAGATAAGGTTTATCGGGGCTGCGGTCGCGGTTGAACAGGCGGAATGCCCGTTGCGCCTCAAAAATCTTCCCGCGCGATTTCAAATATTCGGGCAGCTGGCTGATGTTTTGAAAACTGCCGCCAAACCCGCCGCCGTGTTTCTTGAGATATTCCGGCGTTGCTTCTATACCGAAATTCCGCGTTATCCTCAGCGGCTGATTTGAACCTTGGCTCGTATGACTGCCTATTGATAAAACTAAAGTATCCCGTTGCCTGAGTGCTTTCATCTCTTGAACTAACGGTTCTATCACCTGCTCATTATAGCTTCGCTCCCCTTTTGTCATCTGATCAATAACTTCTATCACTTTATTAACGTTTTCAGGGTCATTCGCATCGATATCAGGAAACATTGCCTGAGTCAGAGGATCATCTCCGCCGGGAATACTCCAAATCGCTGCCAATTCTTTAGGGCTGCGTTCAAACAAACAACTGGAATCGATATTCTCGGCAACCTGACGGACAAAATCATCAATGCCATCAATCTGATGCAGGTTGGTGCAATTTGAAGAAGGTGCGCTTTCTACTTTGTTTATGTCCGTTTCTACGGTCTTATCATTTGTATTGGATTTCTCTAAAACAGAAGATAAAGGTGCAGAAACGACAGATTCTTTTACCTTATCCTGTTTGTCAGGAGAGCAAGCCACCAATAAGACGGCGACGAATAATAAGAAAAATTGGGATGTATTGTTTTTAATCATTTTATTTTTCCAGTAATGTGTATTTAAAATATAAAAATCAGTCAGTTGATAGATTCAAATAAAAATACTCATATCCCTATTCGAATCCACTACCAATCTAATCAATTAAAGTTATTCCTGCTCATCAAACAAGCTAACATCAAACAAATCCGGCTCACTCATCCGAACGCGGCAATCGACCTTGATGTCTTCATTCACCCGACAGCAACACGGCAGAATTTCGCCGTGCGCGACAAACGCCAGCGGGAAATCGTCGTAGGACACCCTGCCGTCCAATATTTTGACGCGGCAGGAACCGCAATAGCCGCTGCGGCACTGGTATTCGACCTCGTGGCCGGTACGCTCCAAGCCCTCCAATAAGGTTTCGCCCTCTTGAAGCTCGAAGGTTTTGTCGTGTGTACTGATGAGTGCCATTGTTATCTGTTTAAGCGGGAAAGGTCGCCTGCACGGCGTAACCGAAATCTTTGATTTCGTTTCTACACCTGTTCAGACGACCTCTAATGATGAAAATGCGGAAAAACCGCCGAGTTTGATTACAGTTCGAAATCGCCCAAATCGTCCGCGCTGACTTCCGAATCGATCTGACCGATTAAGTAAGAAGAAATTTCCACTTCCTGCGGCGCGACCTGCACGTTGTCGGACGAAAGCCACGCGTTAATCCACGGAATCGGGTTTTGAGTAGCACCTTCGAATCCGGCAGGCAGACCGACCGCCTGCATACGCAGGTTAGTAATGTATTCGACGTATTGCGCCAGAATTTCCTTGTTCAGACCAATCATCGAACCGTCTTTAAACAGATAGGCAGCCCATTCTTTTTCCTGCTCCGCCGCTTTTTTGAAGAGTTTGAAACATTCGTCCTGCAATTCGACGGCGATTTCGGCCATTTCGGGGTCGTCCGCGCCGGCGCGCATCAGGTTGAGCATATGCTGCGTGCTGGTGAGGTGCAGGGCTTCGTCGCGGGCGATGAGTTTGATGATTTTGGCGTTGCCCTCCATCAGCTCGCGCTCGGCAAAGGCAAACGAGCAGGCGAAGGAAACGTAAAAACGGATGGCTTCGAGCACGTTCACGCACATCAGGCAGAGATAGAGTTTTTTCTTCAATTCGCGCAGTTTCACGACCACGGTTTTGCCGCCGACTTGGTGTACTCCCTCGCCCAAGAGGTTGTAATACTGGGTGTATTCGATCAAATCGTCGTAGTAGCAGGCGATGTCTTCGGCGCGGGCGATGATGTATTCGTTTTGCACGATGTCGTCGAACACGACAGACGGGTCGTTGACGATGTTGCGGATGATGTGGGTGTAGCTGCGCGAGTGGATGGTTTCGCTGAAGCTCCACGTTTCAATCCAAGTTTCCAACTCGGGAATCGACACCAAAGGCAACAAGGCAACGTTCGGACTGCGGCCTTGGATGGAATCGAGCAAGGTTTGGTATTTCAGATTGCTGATAAAAATGTGTTTTTCATGCTCAGGCAGATTGGCGTAGTCGATGCGGTCGCGCGACACGTCGATTTCTTCTGGCCGCCAGAAGAAAGACAGTTGTTTTTCAATCAGTTTCTCAAATACTTCGTATTTCTGCTGGTCATAACGTGCAACATTCACCGGCTGACCAAAAAACATCGGCTCTTTCAGCGCGTCGTTTTTCTGTTTGCTGAAGGTGCTGTATTGCATGACGAGGTGTTCGCAGGACATGGGTTGGCTTTCTATTGATTGGATTTCTTGGTTTCGGGCTTGGTGTGAGGCCGTCTGAAAGGGTGGATGGGCTTCAGTCCAAAAGGTTGTCTAAAGCACTTGTTTTGCTTGTAATCTGTGTTTGGTTATATTTGAGCTGAAATGTAAAAAAATTGCCTTAATCGAGCTTTTGGGTATAATTGCTGCCAACAACTCCCCCAGCTTTGCCAACCCGATGTGGTTGGATTAACAAGGCTGGGGGCTTTCTTTTGCTTATTTGCGCCATAACCGCCACTTTTCAGGGTTGATGGTCATGCCCATTTGCTCAAAGGATATTGCCCCATTCTCAACGGATGGGAAGTCAGCTAGCAATGACAAAAATCTCTCGCCCCATCTGGAGGCCGGACAAATAATATCCAGCATCCGTTTCATAAGGCAAAAATAAACAAACGAGCGACCTACAGGTAATTTTTCCCATTCGGTATCGCTCAAGCCTTTCAAACTGGCCTTAATAGCAATATCCCGATTCCACAAGCGGCTGTGATGCGCTGAGACATTTCGGATGACATTAAAAGCATGCAGGTGGGTTTGCAGATGACGGCCGTCTTTTAGGCGGTAAAACTTGGCAATCCGATTTTTATCTTCCTCGCTCATCCCTTTATAAAGCATAGACATCGTACCGAAATCCCATACTTCACAGGCCGCCCATACGGGTAAATCGGAATAATGTTGCAGATGATGTTTGACAAAGCCGGTTTCTTTTTCACGATGTACGAGATTATCGTATCTTTCCAACCATTCTGCATGGTTAAAACCAGGAGCAAAATATCGGGCATCCTTGTGGGCCAACGGGTGATGTTTGCCTAATGTATATGCAATATTGACTCTTAGTGCAATTTCAATCCGCTCTAAAGCATCCAATGCCAATTGCCGCAACCGCTTATCAAACATGTATAGTTTTTTTACATCTTCAAAACTGCTGTTGGGTATGAAGCTGTCTAATCTATTTTTCGGGTTTTTGGGATTAAATTGGCGAAACGGATAAAGATAACCGCTCAACCGGTAATATCCAATAGTCCTTAAATACCCTAAAGCTTTTTTCTCATCTGCAACGTGTAATCCTCTATTTTTTAAAATCTCTAACTGTTCTTCATAAGTTTTCCAAATCTTAGGCTCTTTAGTTTGATTACTTTGCATTGTTCACTTCCTTTTATTTAAAGCAAGTTTACTGAGCATCAAATCTTACAAGCCCCGCCGGCGCAGCCGTCGTCTTGGATGTCGGTTTGGGTGTCTTCGGCGCCGTCGCGGGTGTTGTGGTAGTACAGGGTTTTGACGCCGTATTTGTA
>ERZ773050.511-NODE-511-length-22285-cov-4.971885_pt1 | contig 22285 bp, 17 predicted proteins | sample MGYA00580632_ERZ773050 | MGnify/ENA primary metagenome ERZ773050 (study PRJEB29015, sample SAMEA2738123) | human oral metagenome | biome: human oral; feature: human-associated habitat; material: saliva | place: China | collected 2166 ... | reverse complement strand
AGGAAAAGTAGTTCCCTCATCATATAAGGCACCTTTTAAATATGCACCTTTCAAAAAGGCGCTTTTTAAATATGCGCCTTTTAAATTAGCTCCCCTTAAATCAACTGACTCCAAATGCGCATTCCACAATTTAGCAGACCCCAGATTTGCTACTGCCAAATTTGCAGATCTTAAATTTGCGCCAATTAAGTTAGCATATTCCAGGTTTGCATTATGCAGATCGGCAGATTCTAGACATATTTCCGATAAGTTAGCATCCCTAAAATCAACATGGGATAGGTCTGCAGCGTTTAATCTAGCATTTCCAAGATCAACCTCCTGCAACTTAGCACAATTTATCACAATTTTGCCGGCGACAATATTCCGCAAATCCAAACGAGACTGTCCCTTTTCTGCCATTCCAGATTGACCAACCACCAATCCTGAAAAATCCAAGCGAACGAGCGAGTAAGAACTTTCTTCCCTTAACCTTTGCTTCAAACCTCTAGCACGAGATTTTAATACATGCATATTTTCAGTATCGAACTTATAGGCAATGTCGAAAAGTTCCTGTCGATGCCGCAAACCCTCCTGCTCTAACGCATTTCTCCTGACTTCAACCTCCTTATCGCGCCCTTTAATTCCCGCAATTTCCAACTCAATAAGCGTATGCCAATCGTCTATTTGGAATAAAATTTCCTGCACACCAGCAGCTTGCTTCAGTTCATTTTCACTAGATAAATGCTCAATAGCTGTCGCCAACTTTTCAGCAAGATCAACACGTTGAGCAATCGACCTTTGCGCCCTATCTCGCTCCCCCTCAGCTCTAAGCTGTTCTATAGCACGAACCTGGGTCATCCAAAGTGTCAACACAACACCAGAAGCAGTTATCAATGAGGTTGTCAACTGACCGTAATCACGATTCGACCACAACCTAAAGGACCAAGCTGCAAAACCAACAAGCACGAGTCCAGCAATAAGAATAAACCAGCCCGAAAGTGTCTGCTTTTCTCTATTTCTTCCTACCAAAACCAGCTCCCAATCATAGTAATATCATGACTGATAATAACACAGCAGCTGGGAACCAGAATTTTACTCAACATTTTTACAACTAGCTCATTGATGTGATTATCTATGTCTATTCAAAAAATTCCTCACTCCCTCTTAGTAACCGGCACAGCAAACGACCTTCGATCCCCCACCCATTCACTCTCTGGCACGACCTTTTCCACCGCAGCAAGATCATCAGCACTAAAGCAATAGCGCATTGCTTCCGCATTCTCACTCACTCGTTCTGGTTTGCGTGTACCGGGAATGGGAACAACGTCGTCACCTTGGACAAGCAGCCAGGCCAAAGCAACCTGCGAAACAGTCATACCCCGCGATTCTGCAAAAGTAGTCAATGCATCTACTTGTTGCATATTGGCGGACAGATTCGCGTCAATAAAACGCGGATCATTTGCGCGAAACGGGCTTTCAGAAACAGCGCTAGCATCCAGCAGTCCACCGAGTAGCCCACGCCCGAGCGGGCTGTAGGGAACAACACCCACCCCGAGCTCGCGGGCGACGGGGATAATGCTGCGTTCGGGTTCGCGCCACATTAGTGACCATTCCAGTTGTACTGCTGCGATGGGGTGAACACCCACAGCGCGTCGTAGTTCGTCGGGCGTGACTTCGGAAACCCCGAGATGGCGCACTTTTCCTTGCTTGACCAGTTCGCTCATGGCACCGATGGAGTCTTCGATAGGCACCTGAGGGTCCACGCGGTGCAGGTAGTAGAGGTCGATGGTGTCGGTTCCCAGTCGACGCAGGGAATCGTCGCAGTAGGTGGCAATGCGGTCGGGGTGGGCATCCAGCCCAACACCGTCGTCGCGGCGCATGATCCCGAACTTTGTCGCGATCTGAATCTGCTCACGCGGCACGCCACTGCTTGCCACAGCCCGCCCAACCAATTCTTCGTTGTGTCCTTGCCCGTAGCTCATAGCGGTGTCGAGCATGGTGATTCCAGAGTCGAGAGCTGCATGAATAGCAGCAACGGATTCGGCGTCGTCAACGGGCCCGTACCCCTGGGAAAGGCCCATGCATCCAAAACCAAGGGCTGAGGTCTTCAAACCGCCGAGATGCCGGACGGCCGTATCTGCAAAGTTGTGTTCTGATGTCATGCCACCAGCCTGGCATTCATGGAACTATATGTCTAAGACAAAGTTTTCATCGTTTCCATCACGATTTATTATGACACCATGGAGCTGCGTTACTTGGAGTCTTTTGAGGCGGTTGTGCGTTGCGGTGGTTTCACTAAGGCCGCCGAAGACCTACACCTTGCTCAACCTGCGATTTCGTCTCACATCAAGAAGCTAGAACAGGAGCTGGGAGTAACCCTGTTGCACCGTTCAAGAACCGTCACGCTCAGCGCCGCCGGTGAGCGGTTTCTCCCCTATGTTCGTCAGGCTCTCGCCGATCTGGACGAAGGAAAACGCCTGATGCGATCGTTCCGGTCGGTCTCGGCGGGTCATGTTCGGGTTGCAGTGACCCCACTAACAGGAAAGTTTGACCTGGTGAGCGCGCTCAGTCGCTTCCGAACGCGCTATCCGGGTGTCACGGTATCGCTGCGCACTGGCCTCATCGCAGAGCTCATACACGCCCTTGAGGAAGGCCAGGTTGATGTGGTCATCGGCCCCGCCGACGCTGATGCCGCCCACTCCAAACATCTACAGCATCAAGAAATTGCACCTGAACACCTGGTTCTTATCACTCCCCTGGCGGGTCCTCGCCGCGTCACCTCATTAAAGGATGTGGCAACCGAACCCTTCATATGCCTGCAACCGGACAGCGGCCTGCGCTATTTACTTAATCAGGCTTTCGCAACCTTCAACGCACAACCGCGCGTGGAGTTTGAAACGCACAGTCCTGCGAGTATTCGCGAGTTGGTTGCGGCTGGGATGGGGTGCGCACTGATTGCCCACTCTGTGGCAGAAGCACCGGGCCCGGCAGTCCAGGTTCACACTCTGTCGGGCCTTCCCCCACACCCGCCAATCAGCGCCCTGTGGAAGCCGGACGCCGATCCGCCCATTGTTCGGTGTGTGGAAGAACTCGCTTGCTAAAAGTTTGCTTATGCCCAGGTCGGAAAAAGGGCCGTTTGCGTGCTTGAAGGTAAGCACATTTCACGCGCCCCTAACCTTCCACCTCCTTCTCCATCCCCCGAATAATGAACTCGACTTTCCGGTCAAGCGTCCCACGGTCGGTCCAGCTGGGATCGGGGACGAAGATGCTGGTATGGGTGGTACGATCACGCACAACCTCAATGCCGGTACGTCCGTCATCACCAACCTGCCGGAGCGCCGCAACACCGATGTGGCAGGCAATGGTGGTGTCGCCAATGAAGTCGAAGGCGAAGGCGGCTTGTTCCTGGCCAAGTCCTGCCTTTACCAGCTGGTTCACAATATTTCGAAGGTAGTCCTCAATGTGTGTGAATGCGCTGGGAAACTGGAAGATGGTGATGTCCAACCCGGGGTATTTTTCACAGCATGCCCATACTTCTTCGGCGGCATGGCGGAGGATGTCTTGCCAGTTCAGTCCGTCGGGCGGCGGTGTCATGGAACGCCCGGCATGGGCAAGGCAGGCGTGGACGAGGGCGTCCCGGCTTTCAAAAAGCCGGTAGACGGCCGAGGTGGCCACACCGAGTTGGGTGGCCACACCAGCGATGGTGAAGCGGTCAATGCCGAGGCGGAGCGCAGCCACAACAGCGTCTTCACTGGTGAATTTGGGTTTGGGGCCGGTTTTGCGGCCGAGTCGTGGTGTGACCATGGTTTCTACGTTAGTTGCCAGCCCTGCGCAGCCGCGCGGGTGTCCCAGAATGCCCGGTAGGTTCCGCCTCGTTCGAAGAGTTCGGAGTGGGTTCCGATGTCTTCGATGGTGCCGTCGGCCCGGAATTGGACGATGGTGTCGGCTTTCCTGATGGTGTCCAGTTTGTGCGCTATCACCAGCACTGTTGCGTTTTCACGCAACTTATCGACAGCCGCGACAATATTTGTTTCATTTTCCGGGTCCAGCGCCGATGTGGCCTCATCAAGCAGCACAATGGGTGCTTTTTTCAGCAACGCACGCGCGATGGAGACGCGTTGGCGTTCACCCCCAGATAGCGCCCGTCCGCCTTCGCCCACGGAGGTCTCCCATCCACGCGGCAGACGCTGCACGATTTCAGTCACGCCTGCCAAACGGGCTGCTTCGTGGACTTCCTCCTCGGAAGCGTCCGGGTTACCGATGCGGATGTTGGCTTCAAGAGTGTCGTCGAAGAGATAAACGTCTTGGAACACCATGGAGAGGCTTTTCATCAACGTGACTGTTGTTTGTTCCCGCACATCAAGCCCACCAACTTTCACCGCACCACTATCAACGTCGTAGAAGCGGCTGACCAGCCTGGCCACAGTGGTTTTACCGCAGCCAGACGGCCCGACCAACGCCACCATGCTGCGGTTGGGCACGTGGAAAGTCACACCGTTCAGCACAGTTTTGTCCGACCCGTAACCGAAAGTCACGTCCTCAAAATCAATGGTCCCGGGCGTGGGTTGTGCCGTGGATTCCGTAGGTTCGGGCAGGGGCTGGGCGGTCAGGACGTCGTCAATGGAGTCGAGGGCGGAGCGTCGTTCTTCAAGGCTAGCAGCGGTTTCGGTGATGCCCACGAGCGTATGGGTAAAACGGAGGCACAGCCCGATGAACGCGATGGTGGCGACTGGTTCGAGGGTTCCTCCAACGGCGAGGTTTGCGGCAAGGCTGATCAGTGTAACGATCACCACTTGCGTGAAGGCACCACCGAGCAGGTTACCAGCAATTTCGTACCAGAGCTTCCTGCGTTTTGCTTTAAGCCATGTGGCATTGGCGCTGTCGAGTTTGCTGTAGTGGGTGCTGCGCCCACAGGAGCGCAGCGCGGCTTGGCAATGTGTGAATTCGACAAGGCGGTTGCTGAGTTCCACTTCAGTGGGTTCACCAATGCTCTTCCCTTTATTGATCAGCCCGGTGGTACACAGCACAAGCAGCAGGAATACGGGTATAGAGATGGTGCAGGCAAGACCAAGATGCCAGTCCCACGTCCAAGCGAATACTAGCAGCACAATACTGGCGGTGACGCGCTGAATAATGGGAGAGAGCATGTGGGCGATGATTTCGCCGGTCATGACGAGTTCGTTGGCTACCAGTCGGGACAGCAATCCAGCAAGGGGACGGTTAAACCAGCCAAGTGGGAGCGATGACACCTGGTCACCAACTTTTTTGTGCACATTAACCAGGAAGTCCAGGGCCGTTTGGTAGCCCCGCAGGCTTTGCACATATCCCACAATGGCACTGACTACGGCGAGGATGCTGAGCACAATCACCCAACCCCACACCCCAAGCCCCCATACCGGTTCGTTGTTGGCCAGAGCAGTGACGCAAGGCAGCAACAGGCATAGGGCAACACCTTCGATGAGTCCAGCAGCAATGCTGAACCAGATGGTGGTGTTGATCAGACGCTGTTCTTTAAGCATCCTTTTGATGCGGGGAATGATGTCTACGAGTGTGAGTTTCATTGGTTATGCCTCCTGGGCGGGTGCGTGCTGCCAAAGCGCACGGTAAAGCGGCTGTTCGAGCAGTTCATGGTGAGTTCCGCTGGCCACCACACGCCCGCGATCAACCACGATGATGCGGTCCGCGCCGACAATGGATTCAGGGCGGTGTGCGATCACAAGCACGGTGCGGCCTTGGACCAACGTGCTGAGTGCCCGTTGGATTTCTGCCTCGGATTCGGGGTCGGTGAAAGCGGTGGCCTCATCGAGGATGAGTACCGGGGCGTCAATCAGTAGGGCACGGGCGATGGCGATGCGTTGCTCCTGACCACCGGAAAGTCCCTGATCGGAGCCGTAGATGGTGTCAAACCCGTCGGGGAGCGCTTCAATCACGTCCAGGATATGGGCGCTGCGCGCGGCCTCGCGGACTTCTTCATAGCTGGCACCGGGCTTACCCAAAGCGATGTTATCGCGCAGTGAAATGCGTAGTAGCTGCGGGTCCTGCAGCACAAACGCAACATGCTTATACAGTTCATTCGAAGGGATGTCTTTTAAGTCAACACCACCCAGAGTGATGCGACCCGAGTCGGGATCGTTGAACCGGGCCAGCAGGGTTGCCAGCGTGGACTTGCCCGAACCAGAAGGGCCAACCAGAGCGGTGACGGTGCCTTCCTTCAGTTCGAAACTGGCGTGATCCACGGCCAGCACATCCCCATAGGAGAAAGACACCTCCTCATAGGCCACATCCGAGCCTGCAATCACAGGCCCACTAGCATTCTCGTCAGCAGCATCATCGACCTGCGCATCTCCCCCAGCTCGCGTCTCCAGAATCGGAATGTCCAGCGCTTGCGTCACGCGGAGCGCGGCAGCACCTGCGGTTTGGTAGGTCCACGCAGTGTTACCCAATACTTCAATGGAGTAGGGCAGCATCAGGGCAATCAGTGAGGTGGTCAGCACGTCGGCAGGTTCCACCCACCCGGCATGCGCCATGGCCGCTCCCCCACCCAGGTTGATGGCCAGCAGCAGCGGAATGGTCACGGTAGCGTTAGCAAAAGCATTACTGCGCAGTAGCGGGATGGTCCAGTCGAGGTAGAAGGCGGAGAATTCATCAGCTGCGTCTTGGTAGCGTTTGTGTGCCCGCCCGACGGTACCGAAGGCTTTGACCACGGTAATGCCGGTGACAAATTCCACCATGGTGGCGGATACCTGGGCGAGTTTGTTGTCTACTTGCACGGTTTTATCGCCCATGCCGCGCATCATTATGGCCATGATGAGCCCGTAGATGGGCAATGTTGCTATAGTCAGCAACCCGAGCCGCCAGTCGATCACAAAAGCATAGACGGCCAGGGCAACCAGAGTGACCATTGCCTGCGTCACATCCACAGGCTGGTGGGCCACCAGAGCATGCACCATGGAGATGTCGTCTTGCAGCGCTTTACGCACCTTTCCCGCATTGGTAGAGGTGAACCAGCCAAGCGGCGCACTGGCTACGCGTGCGATAGTGCGTTCACGCACGAGTGCCGCGAATTTCGCATCAGCAAAATGTGTCACCCCCAAGGCAATACCGATGCACGCGAGCCGCGCACCAAATGTGCCGATCAGAATGTTCACAATGGTGGTGACGCGCGCCGTGTCCACCTCCGTGCCGGTGGAGTACGCCTCATAAAACACCGCACCGAGTTTGACCAGTGCAATGTAGGGGGCGATGGCGAGCACACCGCCCAGAGCCGCGAGTGTTCGCCCCACGAGGAGACGCACTGAGATGGGTTTGAGTAGTTCTTTCAGCGCAACCCTTCCGGCTTCACGCTCAGTCATGGGTTTACTGGTGTTGCTCGTCATGGCTGTTACTCCTTTCCTGCAAGGGGGTTCAGATGGACGATGCGGTCCGCACAGTGGTTAAGGAACTCACGGTCGTGACTGATCACGATCACCACAACACCACGTGCGGTCAGCTTTTTTAGTTGTTCGGAAATGTCCACGAGGTGCCGATAGTCCACACCGGACGTGGGTTCGTCGAGAATGAGCACGTGGGTATTCATACTGAGAGCCGTGGCGATGACCAGCCGCTGCTTCTGCCCACCGGACAGCGACATCGGGTGCCTCTCCGCTAGTTGCCCCAGCCCCAGCTGTTCCAGGTGCTGGGCGTCGGCTTCCTGCGCCACGGTTTCCGCAAATAGTTGGCGGTGCACATCCTGCATCACCAGGAAGGCCGTGCCCTTCTTCATCGGCTCGCTTATCGACGCCCCATCTTCCGCAGCACGCACCAAACGTATGCCGTTTTTCAGTGTTCCTCTATCCATTTTTTGCAGGCCGCAGAGCACCCGAGCCAGCGTGGTTTTGCCCGCACCGTTGGGGCCAACAAGGCCGGTGACCTGGCCTGCGGGAAACACAACACCGGATATATCTAGGACACGTTTGCCCTGGAATGACACCACCGCCGAATCAATGTGCAGCCCTGGAACATCGCCGGTTTCTTGTTCGGGGACGGTGAGTTCCGGCGCACTCAAGCAGCGAAGCCCCAGGTCGCGGCGGCGAGCGTCATTAAGTTGGAAGAATTCTTCACCAGTGAATTCCTGGGCTATCCTGCCGTCCTCCACGAGGATCACGCGGTCCACAATGCCGGCGAGGAAATACACGCGATGCTCGGCTATCACCAGGGTTTTTCCTTGTTCCTTGAGCCTGCGCAGCAGGGCGGCGAAGTCCTCGATGGACTCGGGGTCAAGGTTAGAGGTGGGTTCGTCGAACAACAGGATGGGGGTGTCCTGTGCGTAGGCTTGCGCGCAGGCGACTTTCTGCAGCTGCCCACCAGACAGGCCCCACAGGTTCCGGCTCGCCAGATCACTGATGCCCACGTACTCCAGCGCCTCTGCGCTGCGAGCGCGGATCGTGTCTGGCGGTAGCTGGTAGTTTTCCCCGGCGAAGGCGAGCTCGCTATCCACATCGGTGGTAAAGAACTGTGTGCGGGGGTTTTGGAACACAGTGGCGGTGAGGGTGCCCATCTGGTGCACCTCAGTCTCCGCGACGTTGTGCCCGTCCACGGTAACGGTACCGGTGCCCTCCACCGTGTGGAAGTGCGGGATCAGGCCGTTGATCAGCCGCAATACGCTGGATTTTCCGCTGCCGCTGGCGCCGCAGATGAGGGTGACGGTACCGGGTTCAATGTCCAGGCTGATCCCGTGCAGCACCGATTCTTCCGAACCGCTGTAGTGCACAGAAACATCGCCAATGTGGATGCTCACAATGCACCTCCCCAGAACGCGTACACGGTGATGGCCGCGACAACGGCGATAGTCAGGGCGTCGACAAGCGAGAACCGCAGGCGAACAACAGAGGTGGGAGTGCCCGGCGCGCCGAGTCCGCGGATAAGCGCGGCGGCGGCGAGGTCGTCGGCAATGCGGGCGGAGGCGGACAGCACGGGGACGATGAGTTTTTCGGCGGTGCGGACGGGATGCAACCACAGTGCCGAGCCGCTGAATCCGCGCAGGGCCAGGGCCTCAAGGACACCACGGAATTCCTGGAAGGCGACGGGGATGAAGCGGAACACCACGGCGAGGGGAATGATGAAGGCGCGTGGGGCGTGGAGCTGCCGGAACGCCGTGATGAGTTCGCTGACGGTGGTGCTGGTGATCATCCAGTAGGCCAGTGCGATGCAGGTGCCGATGCGCGCCAGCCAATACCCCACCAACGCGCTAGTGGCGATGATCCAGCCGGTGACCGAATTATGCGGCAGCAGGGGTGCAGCGTATAGCACTGCGGCGATGGCAATTCCGGTGGCGTAGGTGGCGACGGCTCGGAGGGAAGCGTCGATAAGCAGCAACAGGGCGGCTAAGGCCACGATGATCCACAGAACCTTGCTGGGAAAGGCACCCATCGCCAACATGTTGCACACGATGATGGTGAGCAGTTTGGTGCGGGGGTCTAGGCCGCTTCTGCCTGTGAGTCTGTGCGCTGGAACGCGAGATGGGACGTGGTTCATTAAACGACGCCTGCTCGCTGGAAGTGCTTTTTCAGCATGGTCATGCCGATATTGGCGGCAATAAAGGAGATGATGAAGGTAAGAACCATCCAACATATCAACACGGTGGGGGTGAGTAGTTGCTGCATGGCCTCGGCGTACTCTGCACTCATGGAGTCCTGGACGTGGGCAAAGTAGGCATCTGAGTTGTAGAAGATGGGCGCGATGGGCGCAATGCTCCACAGGTTTAGTACGGCGTAGGCGAGGCAGTTGGTGATGCGCCTTCGGTAGTGTCCACTGTTGGCGATGAGGTCGGCGAGGAAACCCATTGCCAGGCCAAGGATGCTGACATACCAGGTGTGTCCGGTGGCCATCATGAGGAAACCGACAATGGTACCTGTGATGGTGAGTGCGCCAAAGTAGGGGGTTTTGGCGATGTACAGCATCACGACGACACCGTTGCAGACCACTCCGATCAAGGCGCCGACAATGATCATGAGGGGAGAGATAATTCCCAACATCCCACTGCCGAAGGTGATGACAAAGTACAGGGCGGTGAAAACACCCGCGTATACAAGGTACCGCGGATTAGTGATGCTCTGAGCTGAGGTTTTGCGCATTTTTGGTTGCATTGTGGATTGCATTGTTGGTTGTGTCATTGCGATTCCTTAGTGATGCTTGCAGTGATGCTTGCCCAACCCCCATCACATTAAATAAGGGTTGCCTTAGTTAATTATGAATTTCATTCATTATTTAACGCCGCCACCCCCTGCCAAGCAAGCATTTTTTCCAATTAGGCACCCCCAAACAGGTAGAATCACCGGCGTGAGCCCCACGCAGAAACCAACATTTAGCCACGCCAACCCCACCACACCGCCCAAGGCCGAACGCGAGGCAGGACGTGATACTGGGCGTGACGCTGGGCGTCGGGCGGAACGCGAGGAACAGCGCCGCGCCGAACTCGCCGCCGCCCCCTATGTCGCTGCAACAGTACTGTCCACCGGCATTCACCCCGCCACGTCCCGCATGGTGGGGCTGCACATGGCTACCTACTCCCCCGACGGCGAGGTTGTGGACACCTACTTCTGCGTGTTCAACCCGGGCGACAACCCTGGTCCCCGGCACCTGCACTCCCTCACGCCGGAGGACATTGAGCAGGGCGTGGGTTTTGAAACACAACTGCGCCAGATCTGCGCGTTTATCGACGGCCGCACCCTCATCGTGCACAACTCCACCCGCGACTGGGGTTTCATCGTCGCGGAATCCAGGCGCGCCGTGCGCGTCCTCAACTCTAAAGGCCCACGCAGCCGTGGACAACGACGCGGCCAGCGGGGACGGCGACGCCGCATAGGGCACATCCCCCGACCTGAGATGGTGGTGGACACCTTGGAGAGCGCGCGGCGTCGTCAAGCAAACCTGCCGGACACACGCCTACGGGCGGTGGCGCGGGCACTCGGCATGCGCGCCCCTTCCCCCAAGGCATCCGCGGCGCGCGCGGCCATCCCGGCCGAGCAGCTGGCGCGGGAAAACACACTGCTGCTCGGCCGCATGTTTTTCAGCCGCCTGAAAGACAGTGACGTGGTTCAGGCAAGCCCAAATGACCTGCGCGGGGATCGTTTTGGCCTGCAGCGCAGCCGCCTGCGTCTCGACGCCGCGACCGCCACCCGCCGCTACACCAATCCCGGCATGCACCAACCCGGAAAGGAACTGGTGCAGGGGATGGAGGTGGTGATCACCCCCGACATCACCGTTGACCCCGACGAGATAATCGCGGCGGCGATGGATGCAGGACTCGCCTACTCTGAACAGCTCACCCGGGAAACCAGCCTGGTGGTGTGCAACCAGGAGGGGGAACTACGCGGAAAGGCCATGCACGCGCGCCGCAAAGGCATTCCTTTGGTGTCCGATACTGAATTTATGCAGCTCACCCAAAATGTTCGTGCAGGTACCGCCGAATAAGCGCTGGATTCACTAGTATTTAGGGAATGAGCTTGAACCTTCCTGCGCCTCTGCAGCGGCTGCGCACTACCGTAGCCACCACAGCGGCGACACTGGCCACCAAGGCGTCGCAAATGACTGGTCGGGGGGCCGGTGGCATGATCGGCGGCCTCATCGCGGGGGCCATTGACCCGAACATCATGGCCAACCTCGGTGGCGGACGCCCCGTGGCCCTGATCACCGGCACCAACGGCAAATCCACCACCACACGCATGCTGGCCGCAGCGTTGCGCACGCAGTACGCCGTGGCCACTAACGAAGGTGGCGACAACATGGACGCCGGCATCATTTCCGCACTCATGGCGGGTCGCGGGGCGTCGCACGTGGTGCTGGAATGCGACGAACTGCACGTCCCCGCGGTTGCCGACCGCCTGAATCCTTCCTGCCTGGTGCTGTTGAACCTCACCCGCGACCAGCTTGACCGCGTGGGCGAAATCAACACCATCGAGCGCCGCCTGCGGGCCTGCGTGGAAGCACACCCAGAAATGACCGTGATCGCCAACTGCGACGACGTCCTGGTCACCTCCGTTGCCTACGACGCACCCAACGTCATCTGGGTCTCCGCAGGCGCAGGCTGGGTTGGCGACTCCGTCAGCTGCCCCCGCACCGGCGGGCACATCGTCCGCGACGGCGACGACTGGCACGCCCTCACCCCGCTTGCCGACGGCCGCACCTTCCGCCGCCCCACACCCACCTGGAGCATCAGCGAATCAGGCATTGCAGTACCTTCTGAGGTTTCGGCGGAGGTTGTATCTTTGTCGTTGACCCTGCCCGGCAATGCTAACCGTGGCAACGCCACAGAAGCCCTCGCCGCCGCCATTGAAGTGTTTAAGATCCCCCTTGATGGGGCAGTGCAGGCAGTCCAAGCCGTCTCCAACGTGGCCGGACGCTACTCCACCATTACTTTCGAACAATGGGAAGTGCACATGCTCCTGGCCAAGAACCCCGCAGGGTGGCAAGAAGCACTCTCCATGGTGGACCGCACCGCCGACGGCATCGTGATCAGCGTCAATGGGCAAGTCGCCGACGGTGAAGACCTCTCCTGGCTCTGGGACGTCTCCTTCGAAGCATTCGAAAACACCCACATCGTTGCAGCAGGAGAACGTGGTACCGACCTCGCCGTCCGACTCATCTACGCCGATGTGCCCCATACCCACGTACCCAACACCGTGGCGGCCATCCGCAGTTGCCCACCCGGACGCGTCGAAGTACTCGCCAACTACACCGCATTCCGCGACCTGAAAAAAGCCCTGGAGAAAATAACAGAGGTGCGCAAATGAGCGAACTAACCATCGGACTCATCCTCCCCGACGTCCTAGGCACCTACGGCGACAACGGCAACGCCCTGGTCCTGCGGGGACGCGCCCGCAAGCGCGGCATTGACACGGAGGTCGTGACCATCAAACTTGGCGACCCCGTGCCCACCAATCTCGACCTCTACTGCGTCGGCGGTGGCGAAGACACCGCACAAATCCTCGCAGCAAAACACCTCACCGAACACCGGGGACTCATCGAAGCCGCCAACCTCGGGCGGCCCATCTTCGCTATATGCGCCGGGCTGCAAGTCCTTGGCGAATCCTTCCGCGCCGACGGGCGCATCGTCGACGGCGTTGGACTCATCGACGCCACCCCCAGCTCCCTTGGGAAACGCACCATCGGCGAGCTCATCTCCACCCCAGCCGGAATCCCGGAACTCACCGACACCCTGACTGGCTTTGAAAACCACATGGGTGCCACCATCCTTGGTCCCGACGCCGCCCCCCTCGGGCGCGTCATCCGGGGTGTAGGAAACTGCGATGCCCACGGCGCAACCGCTGACGGTTCCGCTGAAGCTGACGGGCAAGTAGGCGCCGAAGGCGTAGTACAAGGCAGCATCATAGCCACCTACATGCACGGACCCGCACTTGCCCGCAACCCCCAGCTTGCCGACTTACTGCTTGCTCGTGCGATGGGTGTTGAACTGTCCTCGCTGGAGCAGCTGGATATTCCCGAGGTTGAGCAGCTAAGGAAGGAGAGATTGAGGTAGGTTTTTGAGAGTTGGGGGTTCGGGGGGTTCGGGCCTGGGTTGTGAACTGGGATTTTGGCGGAAGGGGACCCGCTCTTTAGTCGTCGTATCCTATCAAACTGCCGCCAATGCAAAGTGTGTATACACTCAGGTTCGAAAAAACAGTTTTCTGACCGGAAGGTATACACACTTTGCGCAGTACCCGGGTTAAGCGAAACCCCTAGGTCCAGTCGTCCGGCTGGGGTCCTAGGGGCCTCTTCCTTTCCCGTCGTAACAGGAGGCGTTAAAAATTATTATAAACAATGAGATATAGAAGTACAAGATCATTTCGTAGGTGTATATCTAAAATTTCATAGAGCGATTTCAACAACACACAGATGCCGCAACAAAACCCAAGAGAGGCACCGTACACCCATTCTAGGGATATATCAGAAAAGTTTTTTTAGTGAAGCACCCTGATTGCCAATCCACTAATCAAAAATTATATACTTGGCATGTGCACTCTCTCTATCAAGCTTACGTTGATGAATCATCGGCAAGAAGAGATCTTCACCAGCAAGATTACATCATCTGCGCGGTACTAATCGAAAAAGAAAGATGCGAACAAATTCGCGAAAATTTATCTAAACTACTGCTAAGAGGACAACGTAAACTTCACTGGACTGACGAGAGCACTGAGCGACGGAAAAAGATCGTTGACGCTATTGCTTCACTGAAAAACCCAATGCATGCAGTGATAACGCACAGAAGCCAAGCCTCAAAGAAAACAGAACGTTTTAGAAGAAAATGTCTTGAAGAATTATACTATGAGCTTGCCAACATGGAAGTTTATAGCGTCTGCCTAGAGAGCAGACAATCTAAACAAAACGAAAAAGATATTGCACATATAGTTGCCCTGCAGGGCCAGAATCAAGCATCCAACATTACCATCACCCACAAGAAAGGCAGTGAAGAACCTTTATTATGGATTGCAGACGTGGTCCTTGGAGCAATAAATGCAAATTTTCTAGGTGACAAGGTCTATCTAGAACAGTTACAAGAATCAATTGTTTTAAATAAGGCAACCCGAGATTCTGAGCCTATAAAAGAACGAGGACTCTAGATCCAGTCGTCCGGCTGGGGTTCTAGAGTCATCTTCCCTTCCCGTCGTAACGGGGGGCACTGTCATCAGGATACCTAGGAAGTACTATGATTCGCAATTTTTTGAAGCATTGAAGAATTAAACCACCCCCGAAGACTAACCCCAGGCAACAAAATCACTGGTAACAGCAGTGACCACCTATGTTCTATAGATGCCTGCACAGTTTGTTGAGCACCACTATCGTCCGCCTACCTGTCAGCACATTCGACGACATTAAGAGGTGCCCCCCCTACAACCTCAACCTCCCGCTCAACGCCCGGGAGAGCGTGAGTTCGTCCACGAATTCGAGGTCGCCGCCGAGGGGCATGCCGCTGGCCAGGCGGGAAACTATAAGGTCGGGGAAGTCGCGAAGCATGCGCGCAAGGTAGGAGGCGGTGGCTTCGCCTTCGGTGTTGGGGTCGGTGGCCAGGATGACTTCGCGCACCTCGGGGATGTCCCGACCTTCCACGTCGTCAAGGACACCGCCGACACGTTGAAGCAGGGCAGTAATGCTCAGGTCTTTGGGTCCAATGTTAGCCAGGGGATCGAGCGCCCCACCGAGCACGTGATACCGCCCGTTGTATTCACCGGTGCGTTCGATGACTTGGATGTCTTTGGGTTCTTCAACCACGCAAATAATGCCAGGGTCGCGCCCCGAATCGGCGCAGAAGCGGCAGATTTCTTCGCGGGAGATGTTGCTGCAGATGCGGCAGAAGGTGACGCCATGCTGCACGGCCCCGAGGGCGTCGATAAGCCTGTTGATGTCGGTGGTTTCGGCGGTGAGGAGGTGGAAGGCGATCCGTTGGGCGCTTTTTGGACCTACGCCTGGTAGCCGGGAAAGTTCGTCGATGAGGTCCTGGAGTGGTCCTTCAAACACTGTGGTGAGCGAGCCTTTTCTGTGTGTGACGTGGAAAAGCGGCCAGGTGCGTATGCATCTGCCCTGGCCGCACGTGGGGTGGAAGGTTTAGAACATTCCTTGGAAGCCCTGGGAGAGGGGGCCGATTTTTTCTTCGGCGAGGGCGGCGACTTTCTGGTGGGCGTCGGCAAGTGCGCCGAGGATGAGGTCTTGGAGGGTGTCTACGTCCTCGGGGTCAACGACTTTGGGGTCGATAACCAGGTCGGAGATTTGACCGTTGCCACCCATGGTGGCCTTGACCAGTCCATTTCCGGCTTCGCCGACCACGGAGGCTGCCATGATTTCTTGCTGGGCTTGGTCCAGCTGGGCTTTCATCTCCTGGGCTTGCGCCATGAGTGCGGCCATGTCGTTAGGCTCAGTCATTATGTACCTTTCGTGTTGTCAGTAGTAGTACGAGTCTAATATTTTTTGCCGTCGCCGTGGGGCTGTTAGACGGGCTTGGCGCCGAGCTCTTGGCTCAGCAGGTCCATGGCTACGGTTTTTGCGTCTCGACGGTCGCGGTTTCCCGGCTCCTGCGCAGCTTCCCGCAGCATTTCCTCTTCCTCCGCATTCGTGTCCGCTGGCGGGGGCGGCGGCGCGGGAATACCCTCATCTGCGGGGTAACCGTAGGGGTCACCCGCCGGAGGGGGCGGCACGTCATCGTCGGGTTCGGGCGGCAGCGGCACTGACTCGTCCATCGGCGGTGGCGGCGGAGGCTCCGGCATGCCACCGTTTGCCTCCAGAGCAGCCCGCCCGCGCGCCGCCGCTTCTTCCCAGCGTTTCAGCTTCCGGGGTTCCTCTTTTGGCTGCGTATCGACGTCCTTCGAGGTTACCGCAGGCTGCGAGGCTTGAGGCGCCTCACCTTGCGGCCCGCCAAGAGCAGCAGGCTTTCCCCATCCGGTCGAGGCGGGTTTTTCTTCTTCTCCCGGCTTCTCCTCGTTCTTCTCAACGACCGGTGGGGTCCACGGTTTTTTTGGCGTCAGCTCCCCCGTGTTCTCCGCAGTAATTCCGGCTTCACTGGGGTTTGTCCCAATCACGCAGGTGATCGGCACTTCAACTCCCACAACGTCCTTCACCGCGTCCACGATGGCTTGGTTGTTGCGGGGATCGTTCAGTCGAGAGGCCAGGGCGCCAGTGTTGTGCCCGATGACCAGCGTGCCGTCGCGCACGCCCAGCACACGGGCTTCGGTGAGCATAATCTCGGCAACCTTATTCGCGCTCCCAACCTTCGTGCGCACGGCTGTCCACTGCGAACGGACCTGCTCGGCAACAGACGCGGCAGGCTGCGCGGGTTCGGGTTGGGGTTCTGGTGCTGGTTCTGGTTCTGGTTCCGGCTGTTGCTCCACCACGGGTTCGGGCGCTGGAACAGGTTCGGGTTCTGGGGCTGGGACCTGTGCCACTTCGGGTTCAGGTTCCGGAGCAGCAGATGCCTGCGCTGCAGCCTCGGCTGCTTCCCGCGCAAGACGCTGGGATTTCCGCTCGTAGACCCGACCACTTGGCGAGGGCGCGGGCGCAGATGCAGGCGGCGTTGGCGCTGATGCCGCAGCAGAAACAACAGGCGCAGCCTGAACCGCTCCCCCACCGGACGCGGAAAGAATGAGCTTCGCCACCAGGATTTCCAGAAGCAGCCTGGGCGCGGTGGCGTTGCGCATTTCGTCCACATTGCTGTTGATGGTGGAGGCGATGGCAGCCAGAGCAGCTGGTTGGAAGGACGCGGCCTGCCGCTGCAGCGTCTCAATGCGGTCTTGCGGAGCGTCCACCAGGCCGTTGTCCACCGCATCGGGCACGGCCTGTAACACCATGAGGTCACGGAAGTGGTCTAGTAAGTCGGCAGTAAAACGCCTGGGTTCCAAACCTGCGGCGATGGCGTGATCTACCGCGAGGAACATACCTGCGCTGTCGCTGGTGGCCAGGGCGTCCACGGCGGCGTCGATAAGCGTGGAACTGGTGATTCCTAACAGCCGGGAGGCAAGATCGTACGTCAACCCCTCCGGACCAGTGCCCGCGAGCAGTTGATCCAAGACGGAGAGTGAATCGCGGGGCGAGCCTCCCCCGGCGCGAATGATCAGTGGGTAAACGGAATCCTCTACCTGCACGCTTTCCGCCTGGCAGGTGCGTTCCAGCAGCATGCGCATGTCCGGCGGGGCTAGCAGCCGGAACGGGTAGTTGTGCGTGCGGGAGCGGATGGTGCCGATGACTTTTTCCGGCTCGGTGGTGGCGAAAATGAAGATCAGGTGCTCTGGGGGCTCCTCCACAATCTTCAGCAGGGCGTTGAAGCCCTGGGTGGTGATCATGTGGGCTTCGTCGATAATGAAGATGCGGTAGCGGGATTCCGCCGGGGCGTATGTGGCGCGATCGCGCAGGTCACGCATGTCGTCCACGCCATTGTGGCTGGCGGCATCCAACTCCACCACGTCCAGGTTGCCCGGCCCTCCGGGTGCCAGCGACACACACGAGTTACACACCCCACAGGGGGTGGAGGTTGGCCCTTGCACGCAGTTGAGGGACCGCGCCAAAATACGAGCCGACGATGTTTTACCGCACCCCCTGGGGCCGGTAAATAAGTAAGCATGATTGATACGTCCACTATCAAGAGCGACGGACAACGGCCTGGTCACATGATCCTGGCCGATCACCTCCGCGAAAGAGGCTGGACGATACTTACGATAAAGAGCCACGATGTAGAGCCTACCGCCCAGGCCAGACACGGGGACACCCGCGCCTGGTTACAGGGTTACAGGCGATTGCGGTAGACCACAGTAATCAGCAGACCCACGGCGACGACCAGCAACAGCAGTGCCAAAACGATAACCACCCAGCCCACGCGCAGCGCATCGAGCACGGCGGAAGATGATGTGGCACGCACCGCAGACACATCCATATGGGCGGAAGTGCCTGCATTGCCTGCGATCTTTCGCGCGGTTCCCCCGTCCCGGTTGAGGACTTCTGCCTGGGCGATGCTGGGCGGCTCGTGACCGGAATCCCCTTGGGAAAGGTCGCCAGACTGGGATGAGCCGGAGAAGCCATTCGCACTGGGCATGACCGAGTTGTCTGGGACTGCTGATTGCGCTGCCCCAGACATACCAGCCCCAGACGGCATGGACGATCCAGTAGGTAGAATCCCCAGTCCTGAGGCTACGAGCGGGGCGACGACGGATCCGAGGAATGGAATGCCGGTGAGCAATGTCCAGGCAGGTGTGACGTCGCTTCGCATGTGCACCTGGTTCACTACCTCAATGTGGGTTTTTTCTGCGCTGAGTGTCACGCCGGAAATGATGTCGTTTCCGATGCGGAAAAAGGGCGGCGCCCAGGCGTAATCCCACGAGTCTTGGGGCTGTTGTTCTTTGAAGTCAATGCGCGTGCCCAGCGGAAACTGCGTGATGTGCCCAGGGTGGGCGGCGTCGTCAAGCGTGGCGGCGTTGTCTTTGCCCACCATCATGGTGAAGGCGCCGCCGGTTTTGTCGGCGCGGATGGTTCCCGGGGCGGACCAGTCAGCGTAGTCACTGGTAGTGGTGCCGTTGGGGAGGGTGTAGGTGCCGTTGATGATGAAGCGCGCGCCTGCGGGCATCTTGTCGGCTGCCCCGCCTTGGACCAGGTTGGTGATGGAGAACGTACCGAAGCCTGGCGTGGTTTCCCCGCTGGTGATGGTGCCGCTGATGTCGTAGTTCGTGGCCGTGGAGTTAAGCCCCGCGATGGCGGTGGTGACATGGATGCCAGCACCGCGATCGAAGTAGGGTTTCGCGGGGCTGATGGGGATGGTGTGGAAGCGCACCTCGTAGGTGGCATCGGGGGCGAAGGGGCCGTTGATAGTAACGTTCGCGCTGGTCCCGGCAGCATCGGTGAATTCGTAGCTGACACTGTAGCCATCGGCCGCGACTGCCGCAGAGGCGAGGAGGGTGGCGGAGTCCGCTTCCCCGGCGCCCTCGGCCTTTCCAGCCTCGACGCGGTGGAGTTCCCAATAGGGCTGTTCATCGACGAGTACCTGCCCGTCGTCGGCGGTCACCGTAAAGGTGAGCTGCGTGGGGGTGCCGGTAAAAGCAAGGTTGGGAACGTTTGCGGCGAGCGCGGTGGTGTTGAAGCGGGCCGCCCAGGTGGCGTAAGTGCCGTCGAGCTTGCGGGTGTTGGTTCGGGTGGACCAGGCATCGCCCGCACGAGGCTCACTCGCTTGGTTGTTGGCGGTTTGTGCGTGGGCGACGGCGGTTCCTGTGACGGTCGCGACAGCCCCAACGCTGATGGACAGCACGATGCACAGCGCCGTCAGCAGCGCGACCATCCTGGCGCGGGTGGTGTTGGTGTGTTCAGAGCTGAGGATCATTGGTTTTTCCTAAACAGTGAATCCACGTGACATCCGTTTTCTAAAAATTAGTTGAAATATAAACTAAAATTAATGAGCGTTTTTCACAGGATACACTAATAATACCAATGCACAAGTCGAGCTGTCCAGGTCACTCGTGGCCACGCAGCCCTTTTTCAATAAAGAATTCTCAGGTTAACCCCCATCCGGGGCCGATAACGCGATAAGTACCTGGCTATCGGCCCAAATCGAGAATATTGACCCCCTCGTTCACCATCGCTTCCTGAAGCTCGTCAACACCATAGGTGGTGGCGTACTCATATTCATCGTCGGTGAGCATCACAAGCTGTAGCATCGTGGTGATACGGTCGTCCTCACGCATCCGGGGCACCCCATCCGACCAGACATACGGAGCAACCAGCAACCCATGCCGAACTTCAATCCCCGGCATCTCCGCCAGCCCACCAAATACCCCCACCGCAGGCAGCAATTGGCCCGGCTGAGCAGGCACAATACCAGTCTGAATGGTGTTGCTTTCCGCCAAAAACGATGCCGCAGCCACCACCGCGCGTTCCACAACCTCAGGCTCAGCAGATGCCACGCAGAAAATCTCGCTGCGCACCTCCACCTGCTTTTCGACGCCCCTGTCCTCGAACGCCTCTTCCGAACTCACCAAACCAGTGTCCACCCGGCCGAAATCCGCGGTGCAGGCCAACGCCTCAGTGGTGTCCTCGGAACTCAGATCAATGCTGGCAATATGCAGGCCGTTAATCCGGGAGAACTTCAAGTCTCCCGGAAAAAGACCATCCAGCCAATATGCTGTTTCCTGCAAATTCACGGTTAATCCGCAAACTTTTCTGCCGCAGCCAACAACACGCACGTAGCCACACCATCCATGGCTACCTCCACCTCCTCCACCGGCGGAAGCGACGGCGCGAGGCGGATATTGCGGTCATTCGGATCTTTGCGCAGCGGGAAGGACGAGCCAGCGCCCGTCAGAGCAATGCCTGCTTCCTTGGCCAGCTCCACCACGCGAGACGCGGTGCCATCCACAACATCCAGGGAAATGAAGTAGCCGCCTTCTGGTTTGGTCCAGCTGGCCACTCCGTACTCCCCCAGGCGTTTTTCAAGAATCTGCAGCACACGCTCAAACTTCGGTGCCAGCGAACCAGCATGCTTGCGCATGAGAATACGCACGCCCTCGGCGTCCTTGAAGTACTGCGCGTGGGCCAGCTGGTTCAGTTTATTCGGGCCGATACCACGCACATTCGCGTGAGAGGCATACCATGCCAGGTTCTCTGGTGACGAGGCAAAGAAGCTCACGCCGGAACCCGCGAAGGTGATCTTAGAGGTGGAGGTCATGAACCAGAAACGGTTCGGGTGGCCTGCTTCCTTGGCAAACTCAATGACGTTATGCACCACCGGGAACTCATCCGTGAGGGTGTGCACCGCGTAAGCGTTATCCCACACGATGCGGAAATCAGGAGCTGCGGTCTCCATCTCTGCAAGCTCGCGGCACACCTTCTCGGAGAAGGTCACGCCTGTCGGGTTACCGAAAATCGGCACCGTCCACATGCCCTTCACTGCAGGATCCTTCACCAGATCACGGACCACGTCCATGTCGGGGCCGTCGTCAAGCATGGGAACCGGCAGCATCTCAAAACCGAAATGTTCGGTGATGGTGAAGTGCCTGTCATAACCCGGGACCGGGCACAACCACTTCACTACCGGCTCATCCTTCCAAGGACGGGGGGAATCATTAGTCCCCCAAATGTAGGAGGCCATGATCAGGTCAAACATAATGTTCAAGCTTGACGCATCCCCCGCATACACCTGATCAACGGGAATGCCCAGCAACTCCGCATAAATCTCGCGGATATCCTTAACGCCAGCCAAACCACCATAGTTACGGCAATCCGTGCCATCCGCAGACCGGAAATTACCGGATCCGGGCAGGCCAAGCAGCTCGTCGGAAAAATCCAGCTGCTCGGAAGACGGCTTCCCCCTAGTCAAATCCAAAGCAAGATTGCGGGCTTTCAAATCCTCATACGCCTGTGAAATATCCTCAGCAAACTGGGCCAACTCCTGGGCCTCAAAATCCTGCAACGCCATATCAGGCCACCCTCCACGGTGCGAAAAAACTGCAACTATGGTGGCCAAACAAAAAGGCGGCCACCGGCCCCCACTTTAGACGCAAAACCTCAAAAGATGTTGAGTTTTTAGAAAGAATTAAGGGACCCCGCGCACCTGCCAGAGCTCGCTGACCCTTGCTGCATTCCTGCCCTGGGGGAGTTCACAAGATAAACACCACACGGAGTCCTAGCAACAACCCTAGCCTCACACCGCACCACGCGCCAAAACACCACTCCCACCAGCAATTTGCCAACGGGACTGCGGAAAGTGTACAGTCTTTCAAGGAACAGCGCCCTTTGGTGACATGTTCTTGATGGAGGATTCGACTAGCGGCCTATGTCGCACGCCTGGAACGCGTGTTGGGAGCAA
>ERZ773050.510-NODE-510-length-22310-cov-3.992586_pt1 | contig 22310 bp, 29 predicted proteins | sample MGYA00580632_ERZ773050 | MGnify/ENA primary metagenome ERZ773050 (study PRJEB29015, sample SAMEA2738123) | human oral metagenome | biome: human oral; feature: human-associated habitat; material: saliva | place: China | collected 2166 ... | reverse complement strand
TTCAGTTTGATGAGGATGGAGTTGCCTGCGCCGAGGTCGATACCCTTCTTCAGACGCTCCGTGTTCGTGACGAAGAGATCGTCGCCGACGAGCTGAACCTTGTGACCGAGCGCCTTCGTCATCGCCTTCCTCGAAGGCCGGCTTCAGCCTCGCCTCGACGGCGCCGTCTTCGCTCCGGACCACCACGGTGCCGTGCTCGACGTCGAAGGTGCGGACCTTCGAAGGCCTGCCCCATTGTCTCCGGGCATCCGCTCGGGCGACTTCGTACAGGCCCAGCACCCGGGCCAGGGCCTCCGCCGAAGTCAGCCTCAGGGCTCGGGTGCAGGCCTCCGTCACGGAGGCGCCCGTGTCCTCGTAGACGCTCCCGAGCCGCTCCAGCACGGCGGCCTCCATCCGCTCCCAGACCGTCTCGGCATCGACGGGATCGTCAGGGTCCTGCCCCGCGCAGTCGTGCAGCCAAAGCTCCACCCGCTCTTCGTCGGAGAGCCGGTCCCAGAGCCTGCTGACGGCGTCGGCCTGGATCCCGCTCCACTCGGAGTCGACCTCGAAGGCGGCCTCCGGATCGTAGCAGTAGTCCGCCTCGAAAGGCAGTTCTCGGCCTTCGTCCAGGCTCCACCCCGCGTCTGCGAGGGCGTCGGAGGCGGCGTCCAGGAGGTCGGCGTCGGAGACGGCGGTGAGGTAACGGTTGATCATCAGGGTTTCCTTTCTCTCTGTCTTCCTGATATCTCTAGTCTAGTCGGCCCGGAGGCCGCTGTCAAGCGGCCTCCGGTGTGATGTTGTTAACACCAGTCGAAGAAACACTGCAGCGACGTCGGGAGGTGCTCCACGAGCTCTTCGGAGGTGGACATGAGGCCGTAGAAGGCGTCCCAGATGGCTTGTGCGAAGTCGAGCCAGGTCATAGCTCAGGCCTCCCATCCGCGGTTCTGACGGCGGCTCCGGCGTCGTGCTCGCTGGCGCTCGCGGTCGGCTCGGAGGCTGGCGACGAAGTCCGGGACGTCGATGTCGGGGATGAAGGTGGTGGTGTGCATCAGCTGGTTCCTTTCTCTCGTCTTCGCTGATATCTCTAGTCTAGTGGCTACCGGGCGTCTGCGTCAAGCCCGATATTCGTGATGTGCGTCACTGTGAGGCCGAGTACGGTCGGTTCGTCGCGGATGCCCGCGTAGGCGTCCCAGCGGCCGAGATCTTCGCCGTAGCCCCAGCCGGCCAGGAGGCCGGCTGCGACGGAGACGGCCGCCCAGAAGCGCCTCACCGGGCCCACCCGCCTACGTCGTCGCGCACACGGAGCTCGACGTCCAGGTCGGCCAGCAGCGACAGGCCGCCTTCGTGGGTGCGCACACCGGGGGTGATCCTGACGTCGCCCTCCAGCGGGGCGTCGACGATGAAGCTGCGACCGTCTACGAGGCTGACGTAGAGGCTGTAGCCGCGCTCGGAGACGTCGTAGACGGGGATCGTGGCCTCCAGGTGCCGGACGACGGCGTTGGCGGTTTTCCAGGTGTTCATCGGAGTCTTCCTTTCGTTCCGATGTCTTCATTCTAGTGGGCCTCCGGAGGGGCTGTCAAGCCCCTCCGGAGTGGGGTGGCTCACACCTCCACGCCCCAGTCGGCGACGGCGCTGCGGAGGGTCGGCCAGGTCTCGGTCCCGCCGCACTCGCGGACCCTGACTGCGCCGTCGGCGTAGACGGTCAGCGTGCCGTCGGGGGTATCGGCCTGGACTGCGCCGTCGGGCAGGACGAAGGCGAGGCCCCCGAGCTTCTCGGTGAGCGACTTCGCCAGGGCCTGGCTGTAGGAGTACTTCGCGGTCATCGGATTTTCCTTTCTCTCTTCGTTCCGATGGCTCTATCCTCGCACAGCTGGAGGGGCGCTGTCAAGCCGCTGCAGCGTGATGTGCGTCACATTTTCATGGTTGCTCGAGAGCCCCTGGAAAATGTATTTTTCATGGTTGCTCGAGAGCCTCGAGAGCCCCTACAAGCGTGATGTATCTCACACTGTGATGTTTCTCACATGGTTGCTCGAGAGCCCCTCCGAGTGTGAGATTGCTCACATGGTTCCTCGAGCTAGGACCTTAGTCCCGATTTCGGAAAGTGAGACGAAGCTCACATATCAAGTTCCGGGATTTTCGCAACACCGACGTTGCGTAATTGCTCGGGGCCGTCTCCGGGGCCGCCTCGCACACCCCCGGCCTTCGGGGGCACCCCTCAGGCTTCGAAATCGCCCCTCTGAGGGCCTGAGGGGCCCCGCCGGTAGGGCGGCCTAGGCGGGGGCGTCTGCGGCGCTCTGAGGGCCCTTCTCGGGCTTCTGAGGGGCCCCCCAGCCGACGGCGAGGCCCCCGCCGGAGCGGGGGCCTTCGGGCTCAGTCTGCGGGGGCGGTGCTGGGGCGGATCTTCGCCCAAGCGCAGCTGACGTCTGCGGCGCTGTAGCGGCCCAGCCGGCCCCTGCCGGCGACGGCCAGGAGGGCGTCTCGGGCTTCGTCCCAGCTGCACTGGGCGAACCATTGCGTCTTCGCAACTGCGGTGGCCAGGTCCCACTCGGCGGTCCACTTGAGGGCTTCGATCTTCGTCATCGGGGTTCCTTTCTCTCTTTTTCCCTTTGACACCAACAATTCTACCCGGGTCGGGGCCCCGTGTCAAGCCCTGAGAGTGTGTTCTCAGCCACATTTCTGAGCACCCTACGGCACCGTAGGTTACCTGCCCGTAGGAAGCGGGGGCCGTCCCTCCGCTTACGTCGGCGTAAGCTACCCGGGGGTAACCTACGACTACGTCAGGGTAGCTTACCACCGGGTAACTTACCCGGGGGTAAGATTCACCTACGTCGCAGTAACCTACCACCGGGTAACTTACTCGCCAGTAACCTTCGTCAGCGTAACCTACCACCGGGTAACTTACACCTACGCAGCAGTAACTTACGGTTACGTAGGTAAAAGTTGTCATTAAACGTTACAAAGAGGCCCCTTTTCGATTTTCGGGGGCAGATTTCGGGTACAAAGAGGGCCATTTTTGAATTTCGGGGCTCAAAGATAAGGGAAATCAGAACGGCGGTCGGCGGAACGGACAGTCCCGAGGCGCACACCGCACAGCACCAGGCAGTCGCAGCAGGCGTCGGCACCTCAAAAGTGACGTGGGTCACATTTTTGCCCTTGGTTTCGCACCCCACGGCCACCCCCCTATAGGGCACATATTCGTGTTCACATTTATGAATAGGGCGAGAGATAATTATAAAAACATTCCTACACGCGCTCGCGCCTGCCATCGCGCGCATTCACGACTGCGGGGGTATTTAATATATGGCACGGGATTACATATATCTTGAGGGGAGTAATTCGTTGGTATTACGCGGGCGGAGGGGACTATATATAGGTAATTAAATAATAAATATACTGATAATTTTGTCTATCACTAAGACTACGTCTTTTTACATACGAGCCAACACGTAAAAATTTGTAATCTTTCACTAGATAGCGGCACTATCTAATACCCGACTGCACTAACCACTGGATAGTGCCGCTATCCAGTGCCCACCCCGGGCTATCACAAGCGGAGGAAAAGCTTCGGCCCGGACTGCCACCCGACACCCCTGTGCGCATAATGCTGCTATACCTGACGTTGTGACGAAAACCACATGGCCTCGGCTTGACATGGGGTGTGCGCCTGGTCCATACTGGTTCCATGACAAGTCGGGCCGACAGAGCCCGAGAGAGAGAGAGAACGAAAGGAGGACCCCGATATGAGTGAAAACGAATCGGGTAACCGAAAAGGAGTTGAAACTAAAAGCGATGCCGAGTCTGAGTTGAAACTAAAAACCGACTCCGTCCCTGAAACGAGTGAAAACGAAACCACTCCGATAGCGGTGGAGGGCCCGGAAAAGCTAGTCGACAAGGTGTGCGCGTTGAATCCGAACCTTGTTCCGGCTCGGTCGTTCGGCGGCTGGACCGAATTGATTTTGATTGTGCGAGAAGCCCCAGAGCGCAAACCCGACGAGGCGGCGTCGCGGAGGTTCTTAACGTTGAAGTCCCGCTATGAGCGGAGTGTGCGCAGTCTGCCGAGCGCGCGGGGCCCGGCCCGATCGGACCCCGCAGCTGAGCGGCTTCGACGCAAACGCTTGGACCTCAGACAGGCATTCGTCAACGACTGGGCCCAACTGATGGCCGACTGTCCGGAGTTGAGCAAATCCGACTATTGGCGCTTGGACGGCCGCCCGAAACGCAAGCAGTGGGTGGACTACAACGAGGCCCGCAAGCTGTGCGGAATTATAAGCGAGGCTCGTAAACGACCGCGAAACCCCGAAATCGCCCGGGTGCCGGCCCCCGAAGACCGGGACATGGAGCTGGCCAATGGCTACTTGCAGTGTTGGCGCGGAGCCGACGCGGCCGGGGTCGAACGCCCGTGGGTTGTGGACCCCGCAACGAACGAAGTCATCCAATCGGGTACGGGTGAGCCCGACCCGAAATGGCTGCCCTCCGACTGCAGGTAAGGGAATGAACGACATGACACGCTATACGATGCCCGCACGCTCGCAGGGCAAGCTGTATACACAGCGCACAATGGCCCGCCTCGAACGCGACGACGTACACAGGTGGCTCCTCCAGCGGCTGAACGCCTTCTACTGCGAACTGCAGGTGATGTACACCTCGCATGTGCGTTCGACTAGCCTAGCCAGGACGCACGTCGTGCTGAACAACACCCCTCTCTCCGCATCATCCACGGCCCAGGGCGATGAGGCCGTCGAGGTCGACGCCCGCGGCTTGAACGCCCGGGACGCCGTGAAGGCCCTGATAAAAGCGACGGGGCTGAACCCGCACCTGTCTGTGCGCGGGTGGCCGTTCTGCTTGGACGACATGGGTGGCGTAAATGACGAGGAAGGAGATGCGGTATGAAGCCGCTGGCCTTTTTCGACATCGCCTTTCTGGCGACCCTTCCGGGCCGCACGATAGAACCCGCCGTGAGGGACCACCATGGGGCTGTGCGCTCGGGGGCCACAACGCTGTACGACGCCAGCCCCTATGCGCACGCGACATGCGTGCAGCCGCATGAAGAGAAGCGGAAGCCCTTCACGGTGGGGGTTGTGCGTGTGCGCACAACGCCGAAGAAGGCTACGCTGGAGCTGTGCGATAGAACCTCCAACCCTTTGATAGAAGTGGATGCGGTTGTGCATAAGGCCTGCCCCGACGTCGTGTGCGACGTGGGCTACGGGATAGCGCCCTCTACTGCAATAGACGAGGAAACGGACATACCTATACCCGATTACCATGTGCTGTGGCCCGGTAAACCCACGACGAACACGGTGTGGACCGCTGTGGAGGACTACACGTGGTTTGAGGCATTCTCGGAAGAGGGGTGTGCGACGGGCATAGCCTGCACACCCGCGCCGCACATACAAAGCGAACGATAGACGATAGGAGTGAAGGGTGACTGCAACATACATAGCTTTGGAGGGCCCCGACGGGGTAGGGAAATCAACAGTAGCAGCCGCGCTGAAAGCGCGGCTGCAACGCCGCACACCCACACCCACACCCACCCCTTACTCCACCGTGCGCGTACGGCACTTCCCTACGGACGCGCTGGTCGAGTGCGCGCAAACAGACAACCGCCGCCTGAATGCGGAGGACTACGCGAGGGACATGGAAAATTGGCTCTCATTCCGACCGGAGCCCGTGCTGTACCCCAACACGCCGACGAATGTGGGCGAAGAACAGCTGTACATCCTGGACAGGTGGGCGCTCAGCACCGCGGTGTACGCCTCTCTGAGAAATGAAAAGATCTCGGAGAACACAGCGCTCACGCTGAACTGGCTGAACCGCGTTCCGCTGACGACGTTTGTGCTGATGCCCCGCGACCCCTCCAAGCTGACGGACCCGGACTTCCCCGGCCCTGACCCTTATAACCCCGTCCCCGTCACTGAGGCGTACCGGAAGTTCCTGACGAACGCGTTCGTCGCGGGCGAGCTGTCGAGGTTCATACCGATCGTCGTGGACCGCGCACAGGACACGCCCGATTCCGTGGCCGCGGAGATCGCCGAATGGACGGCGGGTTTACAAAGGGGAATGTGACGCACAGCGCACACAGGGCGCTTGACTGCCGCCCCGTGTGCGCCTATACTGTAAGCATGGCAGTGGCAAAAGAAACACTGCCGACCCGAGAGAAAGGAACACATCATGTGGACGATACCCACTGTTGAGAACGCAGCCACTTGGTTCAATGCGAAAACCGTTACCCGTCACCTTGACGTCGTTGACCGCCAGGCGGCTTCGATCGTCGACACTCGCACAGCCGATGGCTCGACTGTGCGGTTCTACAACGCAGACGGGTTCGAGTTCATGACGTTGAAGTCAGACGACGTGAGCACGCGGTTCGATTCGCTCTTCGGCGAGAAACTGGTCGGCGCGCGCCACGCGGAAGACGGTCGGCTTTACGCAATCCTGAAAGACGGCGATCGCACACGTGAGGAAACCGTGGGCCTCTTCCCGTTCGTGGACGTGCAGGTGGGCCCGGGTTGCGAGTTCGGGCGCCGTATAACGGCGGTGGCCGTGGAATACGGACCGGCCGATGTGACGGTAAGTCTGGTAGCGTCGTTCGCAGAGCTCGTGACTGCGACCCGTCCTTACTCCGAGAGCGAAGCCGACTACCTGCTTTAAACATGACACGACGTGACACAACGATCCGCAGAACGAAAGGAGAAAAGAGCATGATTGGAACGAATTACACAACGGGGCTGTTGGCGGAACTGGCTAAGAAGCCGAACGTGAGAAGCTTGGAGATTCCGGTGACCCCGAAGGGGCAGTGGGTGTCCTCCTGTATAAAGCGCTACACGGACGATTGGGTTTGTAAGACGACGCTTTTCGACGCCGGCGAGGTGGAGTTGGCATCTGTGACGGCAGAATACGATGAAGACAGTACGCGGTTTGGTTCGATACTGGACCATGAAGTGGAGAAGGTCACGGTTTCTTCACAGCCTGCGGGGCTGTGCGTGTCTTTCGTCGTCAGCCAGTGGTTCGAAGAGGGCCTGGATAAGATATCCATCGTCCTCTCCCCCGCCGCTTCGGTGGAGCTCAAGTCCGAGATCGGTGCGGTGTCCGTGATCGAAGAGACGGACACGACGTCGGACGTGATCACGTCGTTCTTCGAGGATGAGACCTCGAACGAGCCGTGGTTGGTCATCGTCGAGCCTTACTGAAAGGGGGATTAACATGCTGTTCCACGATTATGAGGATTGCCTGTGCGCCTATATCAGGAATCGTGGTTTCGTGTGCGTGGACGCTAATAGCCCTCGCTTCGATGAACCCCTTCCCGCGTACTTCGACTTGACGACGTGTGACGAGGCAGCTCCCTACACGAACCCCTACGGGGACGTTCTGCTGGTGCACCATCGCCTTCCGCCTGACATGTGCTATAACACTGTGTTGCAGGAGTTGGTGCCGGAAGATTGGCCGAACATGTTTACTGTGGAAGACGGCGAGCGGAACCCGTACACGGAGATGCTGTGCGGTGAGGTGAATGCCGACCTGGTTCAGCTCGTGCCGGATGAGCCGTGGGTTGAGAGGAAGACCCTCTATCGCAACGTGTGGCTGTCCTATGACAGGGGAAGTCGTACGATTCACGTTCACAAGAAGAATGACAGTGACGTAGCCACTTGTCTTTTCGACATGAAGAAAGACGAGTTCATTCGTACCTACCAGGTGAGGTGCATCGACTGGTGACGCACAAGGACATCGCTCGGGCTATAGCGAACGCTTATGACCCATCTGGTTCAGATGTGCGCTATTACAGGGCGGACGGTATGGTTGCCGTGAAGGAGGGCGAGGCGCAGTACATGTCCCGTTACAACCCGCTGACTAAGCGGCTGAGGGTGATGCTGCACCCACACCACGAGACTATCGGGTTGTTCTATTTGGGTTAGACTGAATGGAGACAAAACGAGATGGCTTTGAAATTGGTTCCGCTCGATCAGGGCAGTAAGTTGAGAGAGTACTACATCCGCTTCGAGGGCTCGATGTACGGCGTGCTGCACGTGGATAACGAAGCGCACACTGTGAGTCTGGCTCCTCTCAAGGAGCTCGATAACATTCCGGTGTTCGTGGAGCTGTTGGACCCGTACAAGCTATATGGTGTGCGGGTATTCGACTCATCGAGTTTCCGCATGTTGCTGTGCTTCTTCGAGCAGTTCTACGTGACGGTCGGTGACATGCACGTATTGGAGTTCGACAACCCTCAGGCGTATATGGAGCACATGCGCGTGTCTTTGTACGATGTGGTGTTGTTTCCGCCTGTTGCGGAATGCCAGGAGACGAACCCGTGGAGGACGTTGTCTCGGTCGGACGACGTTGGAGCTGTGTGGCTGTGCGATTTCTCCCCCGCGGAGGAAGGCGTCAACCCCGGTCCGGACAGCCGCTTGATCCGGACTCTGTGTAAACTGCGGAGAGAGGTAGACGGCTCGTTGACGCTGAAGCCGGTCCGGAGCCACGCGATCTGCGACGCGTGGGAGGAGAATAACTGTTCGACTAGCTCGTGGCGTTTGGTGTCTGTTCGCAAAAGCACAATGCCATAACGGATAGTGATGTATATCACAGGGAGGGGGCTTGACAGCCCCCTCCCTTTCCGTATACACTTCTTAATACACATATCACCGAGAGAAAGGACTAATCGATATGAGCTTCGAAAAACCACAGGACTACGTGGATGCGTTGAAAAGGCTTGAAGGGTCCCTATTGATGGGCATGGAGGTCATGGATGGTCGCTTGGTCTTCACTAGCCTGTCCAGCCACGTAGCGCTCCCTTTGCGTAACAAAAGGAGAGATTGGGGTTATAGAGTGGGGCGCTATGGCTTGAACAATCTCGATGTGCTTGTGAGCTACGTGAGGTACGACGATCAGTTCAGGCAGGTTCGACTCTTCGACGAGTATGGCGACGTTATCGCACACGTGGAGCTTCGGAACATCACCCGGAAGGAGTGGCTGCTCGGCGAGCTGTACGGTCAGAACCTGCACAGCTCGATGAATGTCAACCAATATAAGAAATATGCTCTTTTGGCCACCGGTGTGGTGTTCACGGAGGAGGCCGATGGCCTGACGGGCGTTTCCATTCACTGGCCGTTTCTCGACTCTCCGGTGGACAGCGTCATCGACTGGGGCGACAGGGTGTACGTCATGACCGAGAAGGGTAGGGCAGTCGAGCTGTTTTTCAATGCTGAGGAAGGGGGGAACGAAGATGGCGAGGACGACTGACGGGAAGCTGATTCAACGGGCTTTCGATCTGCTTGACCCACTAGTGCGCGAGGGGTGGGCTTTGCACACTGTGAACTATACGGCCGATAGGACCACGCTGTTCTTCGATAACGGCGTCTCGGCCTACCTCAAAAGATCGGAGTACTTCGTATCGGATTATAATCCTCGCGTCTGCTCAACCCCTCTTGCCTCTATGCGGCGTGTGAAGAAGCAAGACGGATCGGATGCGTGGCGGTTGCTCGATGGGGAGGGGCACACCGTTCTCACCGTGGAGCTCGCACAGCCGACCGACCCGCTTCCCGTATACGTCGCAGCCCTGAATGATGCGCTCATCGGGTCTCGCGTGCAGAGCGTGTCGGCATCAGACAGCGGGATGTGTTTGCATTTGGACGACGACTACGACGCCGTGACGAATGGGGCTTTGCGTGTGCGCGTGGACTCCGAACGGGTGCCGTTCACCGTGGGTGGCGTGTTCGTGAATCGCGGCGGTGAGGACGTCACCTTGTGCATATGCACGCAAACAGAAAGTAAACCAGTTGTAGCGTTCAAGATCGATCGGGACGCACTCGAAAGGAAGGAGCTGTCATTCAATGTTATCTGACAAGGACATTAAAAAGCTGGCGAAGCGTGAGGGACTGGTGGACCCGCTCCGTGACGATTGCCTTCAGCCAGCTAGCTACGACGTACACCTAGGCCCGTACTTCCTCAACACGAAGACAGGCGAACGGCATGTGGCTTGGGGCGCACGGAGCGAGTTCGTTCTCCCGCCCGGCGAATTGTGGCTCGGCGCAACATTGGAGAAGTTCGAGATTCCAGCGAATATCGCCGCACGGGTGGAGGGTCGGTCGAGCTGGGGCCGCCTCGGGCTGTTGACGCACATCACCGCTGGCTTCATCGATCCTGGGTTCGTTGGTATGATCACTCTGGAGCTGTACAACGTCAACTCCTACCCGTTGATCCTTCCGACGGTTTTCGACCTGTTGTTGGATTCGACCGGCGTGGAGCCGATCGCACAGGTGTCGTTCATGAGACTGTCGTCGAAGGCTAGTGAACCGTACAACACAAAAGGGCACTATCGAAACCCGATTGGACCCCAGCTGTCCTGTCTCCAGGGGCGTGTGAAGAAACGGTAATGGATATCTCCGACATCTGGGGGGGCGAAGAATGGGTCAAGCAGGCGCGCTGCAAGAAGAGCGACATCGGCATGTACCTGTTCTTCGCCCCCCGCGAGGGGGCCGACGTCGAGGACGACCCCTACTATGCGCGGGCCAAGTGGGTGTGCTCGATCTGCCCTGTGCGGCTTGAGTGCAGAGACTATGCGGACCGCGTTGAAAAAGGACAGAAGAGGCTGTTCGGCGTGATAGGCGGGGAAGACTCGTTCGAGCGCCGGGCCAGGAGAGAAGAGGAGGGAAAGCTGTGAGACAGTTGCTGTATGGAAAGAAAGGCAATCTTCAAGGGTGGTTCGCAGTGAATGCGGACGACACGATAGAATACGTGCCTACGTCGCGCGAGGCGATGCACGGATCGCACAAGGGAATGGTTGAGGATGCGGTGGGCAAACCGTTCCGCGCAATAAGCATCGGGTACGCGTCGGAGCGGAAGGTGTTCTACACGTGCAACGGTATCCGTTTGATCCTTGTCAAGCAGGACGGCCCGCCGATCAACCCCGATGTGGCTCCGTCCGGGTACTACTATGATGCATCGAGGCATACGGTGGATCGCTTCTATGATCCGCCGTTCCATGTGAAGGGCGAGGACTGTGCGCCGGACTCGGTGACGGGCTTGTTGAAGAGCCAGGGCTATGTGTGGTGTCGTCGTGTTTACGATGGCATTGAGCTCTTCCTGACGAAGGACAAGAATGGCAAAGCGGACGTGGACAAGTACTACATCAAGGCGTTCTCGATCGGGTTGAATCTGGATATCCTGGTCCGTTCTATTGATGTGTCGTGTGCGAAGTTCGAGGTGGTGAGGGCGTGAACCAGTCGTTGGAGCTCACCCCGGCGCAGCTGGAGAAGGTGGAAGCCGTCGTCGCACAGCGGGACGGCCTGGCCGCCGCGTTGGACGTGTCGGACACGGGGACGGGCAAGACCTTGTGCGCGGTGGAGGTGATGAAGCGGCTCGACCCGGTGACAACGTTGATCGTGGGCCCGGCGAAGCCGCAGATCGTCAACGCTTGGAAGGCTACGTTCGTCCGGCAGGGCGTGGAACTGCCGTTCAAGCGGATTGATTCGAAGCACCTCAACCATTTCGATGACCTGAAGGACGGAGTTCCTGGCATTTACTACGTGGGCCGAGAGTATCTAGGGCTATCCGACTACAATGCGAAGAACGTCGAGAAGGGTAAAGAGAATCTTCTGCCGTGGTCGAAGGCGAAGCCGGACTTCGTGGTGTACGACGAAGTGCAGTCGGCGTCGAACCGTAAATCGGGACGGGCGAAGGCCATGTGGAGCCTGCGGAATGCCGGCTTCAAACTGGCGATGTCGGCTACGCCCCAGGGCAACCGCTTCGAGGGGCTGTGGTCGATTTGCCGCTGGTTGTGGTGGGGGGTGGAAGATCCGAGCCGTGTGCCGCTGTCCCACGACAAGAGGGACTGGCTGTACGTGGAGGGTTCTTTTCACCGTTGGAAGGCGCGGTGGTGCATTGTTCAGAACAGTTGGATCCACGACAGGTATGGCAGGTTGCAGGAGATCGAGACGATCGTCGCCGAGAAGGAACCGGGGGCTTTCCTTCGGTCTTTGCCGTGCGTGGTGGGGTTGCCAGCCGAGAGGAAGCCCGTGGACACCCGAATCGTCGAATGCGAGTTGACGCATAAGCAGCGCGATATATATGACAAACTGCAATACGAGCTGATCTCTGAGGTGGAGGGTGGTTTGCTAGTGGCCTCGATCCCTTTGGTTAAGCTACTGCGTCTACGCCAGGTGGCGCTAGGTGAGCCGTGCATGGTGTACGACCCGGAAACCGACATGGATTCGGTCACGTTCGACCCTGACTGTCCATCAAGAAAGCTGGACATGCTGAACGCGTTGATCGAGAAGTACCACGCACAGGATAAGGTGTTGGTGTTCACGTCGAGTCAGCGGTTCGCCACAGCGATCGCGCACAGGGTGTGTGCGAAGACGGCCTTGTACACGGGCGCGCAGACGGCGAAAGCGCGCAGTGAGGCGTTTGCAGGGTTTACAGAGGGGGATGTGCAGGTCCTGCTGTGCACGATCGGCGCCGCCGCGGAGGGGTTGGACGGCCTGCAGCGGGTGTGTCATGTGGAGGTGTGGTTGGACGAGGACCTGAACGGGATGCTGTGCGAGCAGGCGAAGGGCAGGTTGAACCGCATGGGCCAGTCCGCTGATCGGATCACCCGATACTATTTCCAGGCTCGGGACACGATGGACGACGGCACGTTCCAGCATCTCGCACAGCAGGCGGAGAACAATCGTTCAGCACTGAACAAGTGAGCTATATCACACAACCCCCGGCTTGCACTGCCGGGGGTTGTGTGTGTACAGTGGAGGCACAAGCCGACCGAGAGAAAGGACAACATCATGACGATCACGGAGTTCATCGAAGACCTCGAAAAGGCCCGCGCCAAGTACGGCGACTTGAAGCTATTCGTGGCTCGGGGTTATCAGTTGTATCCTGTGGAGTCGCTCGACCTGTTCGACTGCCGCGTGGGGTACAACGAGCACTATGATGAGTTTTTCGAGTCGAACAATGCCGGGTTCGGTGCCGAAGAGGCTGTTGTTCTCGGGTGACAGAGAAAGGAGGAATGAGATGGACGAATACATTAAAGAGCGATTGAAGGACGCATTTGTGCTGTTCGATAATTTCGATAAGTACTACGCATACATCCCCGCTCTTAATAAGTGGCTGGACGTCAACGGTGCGGATTACTGCCTTGGGCTAGCGGACATGCGCAACCTCATGGATAACGACTTGCTCTATTTCGCACCTGTCCCGTTCATTCAACATGTGTGGGGACAGCGGGACACTCAACGAGCCGCTCTGGAACCGCACACCACACTGAGGTATAAGGACGGGCCGATCATCTTGCACAACACGGGCGATACACCCGCTATTATCGAGTGCAAGCACATCGTCAACTTCGCAATCAACAAAGGCTGGGAGCTTCAACTGGTATGAGGAACGACGAACTACTGTCACTGTTCACGCCGCAGACGCGGCGCGACAAGCAGATTCGGGTGGGCGCCTCGAACCTCTCCAACCCGTGTGCGCTGTGCCTGGCCGAAGACATCCTTCCTGGTATCAAGGATAAGAGCGGGGTCGAGTTGGTGCCGCGCGAGATGCGGGAATCCAACTTCGTCATGGGCGCGAGGATCGGAACGGACATCCACCGAGGCCTGGAGTACTGGGCGAAGAGGCTCTTCCCCAAATGGGAACTGGAGCAGCGCTTTGAGCTAGGGCTCTATGAGAACTACGGGCTTATCCGGTCCACGGCCGACGCCTACGACCCCGAGGACGGGACGATCGTCGATTATAAGACGACCACCCGATCCAAGCTGAAGGCCCTCAGCGCAGTGTTCTCGATGCATGGAGACGTACCGGACGTGACGGGTGACAGCGCCAAAGCCAAATACATCGCCTACGTCGCACAGACCCACCTCTACGCGCTCGGCAAAGAGCGCCGCGACGGCGAGGGGACTGTGCGCAAGATCAAGGTCGTTTTCATTCCGAGGGATGCTTCGCAGGTGTCCGATGTGGAGATCTTCACGATTGATTACGACCGCGAAAAGGCCGAGCAGGTATGGCAGCGCGGGCAGCACATCATCGACGCTCTGTGTGACGGCTTCACGGACTTTCCGTCATATCCCGGCTGTTATCGCTGCAACGTGCTGGCCGTTAAAAAGGACAAATAAGCGGGGGTGTGCGACATGAAAGAACAAGACGACATTCTGGAGTACGGTTACATATCGGGACTCATCGACAGCCTCGAAGAGCGGAAGAAGGAACTCGCTGCAGCCATCAAGCAAAGGCTGCAGGTCGGTGAGTCCGGAGTAGCCGGCCCGTACATAGTGACGCGAAGGGAGGTTCACCGTTTCGATATATCGAAGGCTGAAAAGGCTCTATCTGGGGATACGCTTCGACGTTGCTATGTTCAAAAGCTGGATCCGAAAAGAGTGAAAATGCTGGCTTCGGCAGAGGAATATCTTCAGTGCCTTAAGAGCACAGAGCAGCTTTACATCCGTCAAGAGAAAGGAGAAGACGAATGACAGATTTCGACATCGAATCATTCATCATCAAACCCGACGAACTCAGCAAACCCGAGCAGATTCTCGTCTACTCCGACTACGGTCAGGGGAAGACGACCTTCGCAGCCTCAGCTGCTAAGTTCGAGCCTACGTCCCCCGTGCTGTACCTCGATCTCGAAGGCAGCACGACAGGCGTTACCCGTGATGTGCCGCCTGAGAACATTGACATCGTCAGGCCTAAGAACATGCCGATACCGGAGGGCATGACCAAGGAGGAAGGCTGGATCCACAACACGGACCGCATCCTCGTGGCGTTCCTCACAGGCGAGATGCCCCGTGAGTACAAGACGATCGTCATCGATCCGCTCAACGTCTACAACGACTGGTGTGCGGATCACTTCGAAGCCGTCGAGATGGCCAAGCAGAACCCCAACAAGTTCGCCATCTGGACGGAGGCAGCCAAGAAGACCACCGGCTCGAACGGGATCTTCCCCCTTCTGAAGGACGCCGGGGTGCTGTCCATCCTCGTAGTCCACCAGAAGACCGACGACAACGGGGTGGCGGACTTCGCCTGGCGCGGCTCCGGCTCACGGGCTAAGGTTGGACAGACGCCCGACGTGGTGGTACATTTGTCACTGGACACCGACCGGAAAACCGGCGAGTCGCACACGGAAGCGCAGATGTTCGCGTCCCGAACGATCGGGGCTAAGAACCGCTTCAACCTCCCTCCGTTCGTGGAGGACCTGACCATTGAAAAGCTCTGGAAGCTTTGCGACAACCACTGAGAGAGGAGAACACTATGGTACGCAAACCCGCTTATAAGGCATTCAAACTTGACGACAAGGAACTCAAGTCCGCTCTCGGAGCCGACGGTCACTTCGGGGGCCGCGGAGGAGCCGTCAAGGTTCCGGCGCCCGGCGTCTACCGGGCGATCATCTGCGACGTGGAAAAGGGTGAGTACAAGTCCGCTGCCAACGCCGGGCTGCCCCGCCTCGTCGTCGATCTGAAAATCATCGAGGGGCCCGTTGACGACTACAACGGCGCCATCGTCAAAGATTTCAACGTCCCGCTTCAACCGCATTGGAAGAACGGCAAGCTCAATTACAGCTTTCCGAATTTCTGGGAGGCCGTCGGCGCCTACGACCCCGACGAGGGCTTCCTGATCCCCGAAGACGAAACCGAACTGGTCGACCCCGACCAGACGGTCCTCGTCAAAATCGGGAACCGCCACAATGATCGAGGATATGTCAATGCCACAGTGGAGTCCTACTATGTGGACGACGGAAAGCGAGAGCTGGAACAGCTCGGCGAGCCGCTGAAGCCCAAGGTCGTGCAGGACGCACCCACGGCTAAGGTCCAGCCGGCCAGGGACACGACGAGGAAGTTCAGCATCGGTTAAGAGGAAGGAGTAAGGAACGGCCCCAACGGGGCCGTTCCTGCTCTATAAGACACCGTCGGTTCGGAAGAGAAAGGAAGAGAAGATGGAAGCAATAGAATTCCTGGACGCGATATACAAAGACATCGAGGGTTACATCAACATTGTGACGATGGATCCCCTCGACGAGGAAGAGACTGTCAAAAGCAAGTTCATCGCATGGCCGGAGAAGCGCGACCTCGCACAGCGCTACCTGTCCATCCGTGAGGACGAGAATACCTACTGCTCGGTCGGCGTCTTCACAGGCAAGAGCCGTTCGGGCGACGACGAAGGGGCTATGTGCAATGTCGTGTGGGCTGAGGCCGATACCTGCCCGCCGAGCGAATTCGAGGTCGAGCCGAGTTTGGTTGTGCGCACATCGAGAAATCGCACGCATTGTTGGTGGGTCCTCGACAAGGCATACTCGCTGGCCGGGTGCTCAGAGGTTGCGAGGTCCATCTATCAGAGGCACCGTGACAAAGGCTGCGATAGCGGTTGGCAGGCGTCCAAGCTTCTCCGCGTGCCGGGCTCCGTCAATACGAAGTATGGAGCATATTACCCCGTGCGAGTGGTTGAGAACACGGGCGCCGTCTACACGCTGGACGAGCTCAAGGCGACCTACCCCGTTGTGCGCCTCGAAGAGGCGAAAAGGGTCGGAGAAGCACCCCCGATGTGCGATGACGAGCAGCTTCGCGTCATCGAGAGTAAGATAACATCTCCCTCTATCTTGTCCATGTATCGGGATGAGGTAGAAGATGGTAGACAGAGCTGGTCTCGAACGGCGAAGCGCCTCCAGATGGCGCTTTTTGCTGATGAATTTACTGACAACGAAGTGTACCAGTTGATGCTTCGCGCGCACTGCAACAAGTACAACCCCGTATACGCCGGTCGTAAAACCAAGGAAGGCCACACTGTCCCTAAGCGCGACAACTGGGAGCTATGCACGTGGAGGGAGGTCCAAAAGTTTTCAGCCGAGGCCCGCTCTTTTTCTATAAACGTAGACGGGGCCGATGTAATAGATATTGGTGATGATGCATCCGGTTTGTCACGCCCGTCGCTTACGGGGGCCCCGACGCTGTTGACTGACGACGAGGTGGCCTTTGTGGAGGGCGACACTAACCAGACTTTTATAAAGGACTATATTGGGTATGCATCATGCTATACCGACTCCTATGAGGGATACCATGCCTTGCTCGCATTTGTGGTGCTCTCATCCCTTCTAGGCAATGTTGCTACGATCGCGGGTAAAGGGCGGTCCGGTCCCGGCCTCAATTTGTGGGCCCTCATTTTGGGTTCGTCCACTGCATCCCGTAAATCGTCGTCTGTTCGGCCTTTTATCGATCTGATAACACTCGTTGACCAGCAATTGGATCGTCCAGAATACCTCAATATTATGGACGATAAAAAAGAGGACAAGGTAAAGTTCTGTTACCCGGGTCGCACCATAATAGGATCTGATTACACCATACCGGCCCTTAAGAGGGTTCTGTCCTGCCGCCACAACCGAGCATCTGTAATTCATCGTGACGAGGTCCAGGGCCTTTTTCAGGCGATGCACCGTAAAGGATCTCCTGCTTGGGCCGATTATCCTGACAGTCTCAATGAGCTTTATGATGGGCGCGTTGTTTCTACGCATCGCGTAACGAGCGGGGAGATAAAGGATGCTAGGGTTGTGTTCAGTACTGTGTTTACTGGTATTTATCGCAACAGTGTAGAAGCATTAGTCGATGAGGATTTTGCGTCCGGTTTCTGTCCTCGTTTCGTCTGGGCCGTTGACAAGTCAAAGGAAGAGGACGTGACTTTTTCATTCGACTACTTCGGTGACGACGAAGACAGCAATTGCGATGCAAAAGGGAAAAAACTTGGTTTTGGTCTTTCCCGGCTACTCATAAGCCGTATCAACACTTTGGCTAGGGAGGTTACAAAAAGCGGTTCAAAGCACATAGTGAGTATTGATGTTGGTCTTAGCCAGCGTGAACTCTATATCGACCCCGTAATGTGCCGCATGGATAAGGAGGCCACATCCCGTGCTAATGAGTGGATAAAAGAGGCACACCACTATTACCACGACTGCGCCGATATACATGTCGTGAATGCTATCATAGGGAGACTCGCTCACAACATAGAAGTGGCTGCTGCTCTTTTAAGCCTCGTTGACCGAGATGATGGCCTCATAACCAAAACGCACCTTTTGAATGTTCTATATTATGCTTCGGGTTGGCTCAGTGACGCTTTCCAGGCTGCTCAGGATGTAGCAGCCAACGACTTCTTGCGCACCCAAAAGAAGGTCACTTCTTTCATTCGAAAGCAAGCGGCCAAAACAACGCATGGTTTCATACTGTGCTCTTCCATACGCAGAGCCTTCCCCGACCTGGAACCGCATGTGTACAAAGGTCTCATAAGCACTCTGGTTGACCAAGGTGTTATAACGGGGCCCACGGAGCGTGAGTATAAGCGTAACGGATGTAAAAAAACCGGTCTGTTTATCAAGATGCTGGTGGACGAATGAGAACTGTGCGATTCTATCTGGCCTCCGGCGACATCGAGATGTTCAAGGAGGTGGCCGTGGCTGCCGGTCCGGAGCTCGGACCCCTCGACTACGAGTGGTCAGACACCGAGGAAGGCGCTGCTGTCTTCGACCTCGAACCGTGGGTCGACTGCGGCATCGACACGGCAGCCCAGTGGTTCGCCGGTGTTGTGCGACGATATCTACTGGACTGCCGTGCATGGTCGTCGCCGTTCGGCGGAGAATGGTCGAAGATCCTCTTCCTCGACATCGAGTCCCACGGGGTCGAGAAGCGCTGGTCTATGTCGCCGCGCGAGTTCTTCCGCCTCGGTCAGTACGCATGGGGCGAGGGCTCAGTCGTCTTGACGGAGGACTATGACGAAGTCATAGACGCTATTCGGCAAGCCGATGGCGTGGTGATCCACAACGGTCACAACTTCGACTTGTCTGTGCTGTTCGGCAAGGACAGCGATGAGCCGCTACGGATGACGATGGGCCGCAAGGTCATCGACACCATGGTGCTGGCTAATATCGCCTATCCTGCTCCGTCCGTCTACCTGGACAGGGCGGGGCGTCGAGTCGTCACCGACCTCAGCCCTTCAAATGTGCGCCGATGGCTGTCCCTCGACAACCTCGCACACCACCTGGGCCTGGAAGGTAAGGTCATGGACTTGAAAGACCTCGCCAAGCGGTTCAACCCCCCGGGGACGAAGGTCGCCGATCTCGACTTCGGACTGATTCCGCTCGACGACCCGACGTTCCGAGAGTACTCCGAGCAGGACGTGGTGGTGCTCAGGGGCATCTTCAAGGAGCTCCTGCTTCGTCATGAGATCGATGAGTATGATTGGCGCGAGCAGCTGAAGGCTGCCATCAACGCGCAGATGTCGAGGAACGGCTTCCTCATCGACGCCGACAAGGCGTATGACAGACTCTACGAGTTGGCGGACAGGAAGGAGAAGCTGCTCGATTACCTGCATAGGTCGGTGGGCATGCCGCTCGATTCCAAACAGCCGTGGCGGACGACTAAAGGAAAGCAGTGCGTCCTCGATGCCCTGGCTGCGTTCGGTGTAGACGAGTTCACGCACCCCGAGTGGCCTCGCACACCGACGGGCGCTCTGCAGCTATCCGGCAGCGTCGTACAGGACCTCCTCAGAGGCCACGGAAGCCACGCTGAGGCCTTCGGAAAGGTTCTGGGCGAACTACTGGGCCAGCGCTCACTTGCGCAGCTCACAATCGATTGTCTGCAGCCTGATGGCCGGGTGCACCCCGAGGTCGACGACCTCCAGCGCTCCGGACGCTCGTCGACGACTAAGCCCGGCCTGACCGTGTGGACGGCTCGCGGAGACAACGCCGTGGAGAAGTCCTATTTCATCCCAGACCCGGGCTGCAAGCTGGTGTCGTTCGACTACTCGAATGCGGATGCGAGGATCGTCGCAGGCTACGCACAGGACCCCGCGTACCTGAAGAACTTCCTGCCCGGCGCCGACCCGCATGAGATCACGGGCCGCGCCGTCTGGGGCGACGAAGAGTACGAGGCGCACATGCCCGACGGATGGGAGACGGATAAGGAGGCGCGCAAGCGCAACCCCTACCGGCAGAAGGCGAAGGCACTCTCTCACGCTTGGAACTACGGCGGCGGGGCAAAGACGATCTCCAAGGCGTCGGGTCAATCGCTCGACGTGGCGGAGCACTTCGTCGAGAAAATGGCGGAGGCTTACCCTTTGGTTGTGCGATGGCGTCAGGACTGTGCGGATCAGGGTGAGAGCGGCTACATCTACAACGCGTGGGGCCGGCGCATGAGTGTCAACGTCGAGCGGTCGTACACCCAGTCCTCGGCGCTCATGGGTCAGTCGGGGACGAGGGAGATCATGACGGATGCGCTCATCCGCATGCTGAACTGTGACCTTCGTCTCATTCATTGGCTTCGCGCGCAAATTCACGATGAGTTGATTTTCTCGATCCCCGAATCGGAGCTAGACTGGGCGGTGCCGAAAATCGCCGAGCTAATGTCCACGACGTGGAACGGGGTCGAGTTCACCGCCGCACACGGGCAACCGGCGGACGATTGGGAGCACGCCTCCCACTGACGAAAGGAGAGACATATGACGAAAGCAACGCTGTACACGAAGCCTGGCTGCGTCCAGTGCAAGATGACGAAGAAGGATCTGACGAAGAAAGGCATCCCTTTCGATGAGATCGATATCACCGAGGACCACGACGCACTATCCTTTGTGCTAGGGCTCGGATATAAGCAAGCCCCGGTTGTGGTGATCGGCCAGACGCATTGGAGTGGCTTCCGTCCGGACATGGTCAGGAAGTTCGTTTGATGAACACGATCGATAGGCAGTATGAGGTTCTTCTCGCAGACGTTCTGAAGCACGGAGTGGAGAAGAAGGATCGCACGGGGGTTGGGACGCTGTCCGTTTTCGGACGGCAGATTCGCTATGACCTGAACAACGGTTTTCCGCGTATCACCACGAAGTTCGTGCCCATGAAATCTGTTAAAGGGGAGTTGCTGTGGTTCCTGTCTGGCGACACGAACATCAAGTGGTTGAAGGACCATGGCATCACTATCTGGGATGAATGGGCCGATGCGGACGGCAACCTCGGGCCCGTGTACGGACACCAGTGGCGTTCCTGGCCTGCACCGGATGGAAAGGGCATCGACCAGATCTACGAGGTCGTCGAGAGCTTGAAAGCTGATCCGGACTCTCGCCGGCACATCGTGTCGGCGTGGAACGTCGGCGACTTGGACGCCATGGCTCTTGCACCGTGCCATGTTCTATTCCAGTTCTACGTAGCAGACGGCAGGCTCTCGTGCCAGTTGTATCAACGCAGTGCGGACTTGTTCTTGGGTGTGCCTTTCAATATCGCGTCGTATTCCTTGTTGACGCACATGATCGCACAGCAGACAGGCTACGATGTAGGGGAGTTCATCTGGACTGGAGGAGACTGCCACATATACAAGAACCACGTGGTGGCTGTGCGAGAACAAATCACCCGCAACCCCTACCCGTTCCCCGAGCTTAGCCTCAAGAAGGCGCCATCGATATTCGACTATCAAATGAGTGATATATACGCATCGGCCGGGTACAAACACCATCCCGCCATCAAGGCCCCCGTGGCTGTATAATCGAAGACCCATCGTAGAAAGGATGAGATTTTGACTGTTAACATCGACCCGATCTCCACAGTGGAAGAGTACGTGGAGCAGGCGGATTGGCGCGTCAACGCGAACGCGAACCAGGGCTACTCCGTCGGCGGCCTCATTCTCAACGCCGCCGGCAAGACGATCGCGAACTATTGGCTGTCGAAGGTGTACAGCGAAGAAGAAGGAGCCGCACACAGAAACGGCGACTACCATATCCACGACCTCGACATGCTCGCGGGCTATTGTGCGGGCTGGTCTCTTAGGAGGCTCTTGGAGGAAGGCTTCAACGGCATCGCCGGGGCCATCGCCTCCGATCCTCCGCGTCACTTCAGGTCGGCCTGCGGCCAGATCGTCAACTTCCTCGGCACGCTGCAGAACGAGTGGGCGGGGGCCCAGGCCTTCTCGTCCTTCGACACGTACATGGCGCCGTTCATCCGGCTCGACGGGCTGGACTATGCGGAGGTCAAGCAGTCGATGCAAGAGCTCATTTTCAATCTCAACGTTCCAAGCCGTTGGGGAAGCCAGTGCCCTTTCACCAACCTCACCTTCGACTGGACGTGCCCGGAGGATATCAAGGACAACCATCCGCTTATAGGCGGTGTACTGTGCGACTTCACGTACGGGGACCTCCAGGCCGAGATGGACACGATCAACCGCGCCTACATCGAGGTCATGATGGAAGGCGACGCCGACGGCCGCGTCTTCACCTTCCCGATCCCGACCTACAACATGACGAAGGACTTCGACTGGGAGTCGGACAACGCCCGCGCCCTGTTCGATATGACCGCGAAGTACGGCCTGCCCTACTTCCAGAACTTCATCAAC
>ERZ773050.506-NODE-506-length-22404-cov-5.925947_pt1 | contig 22404 bp, 19 predicted proteins | sample MGYA00580632_ERZ773050 | MGnify/ENA primary metagenome ERZ773050 (study PRJEB29015, sample SAMEA2738123) | human oral metagenome | biome: human oral; feature: human-associated habitat; material: saliva | place: China | collected 2166 ... | reverse complement strand
CCCGCCCGCCGAGGTCGGCATCGTGTCGACCACCCTGGGGCTGGTCAGGAGCTGGTCGATGGCCCCCGGGTACGAGTCGCCGTCGAGGGGGTCGGAGTTGTAGTCGCCGAGGATGACGAAGTTCGCGTCGGTGGCCAGGCCGCCTCGGACGCCGTTGTCGTCGTAGAGGTAGTCGGCACGGTTCGCGATGTAGTCGGCCCACACGCGGATCTCGTCGAAGTTGCGCTTCTTGTTGCGCTGCTCGGGACCGTCGAAGGAGGGCGGGGTCGGGTGCGCGGCGAGGACGTGGACGGTCGTGCCGTTGACATCGACGGGCAGGTCGGCGTGCGTCTTGGAGGACAGGGGGAAGCGCTGGAGCACCTCGTCGGAGTACCAGCCCGTGCCGTCGTCGTTGGACGGCAGGAGAGCGCCCGGCATGTCCTTCCACAGGAAGTTGCGGAAGGTGCGGATCTGGTCCGTCTTGATGGGGTACTTGGAGTAGACGGTGAAACCGTACTGCCCTGGGAACTTGCCGAAGCCCCAGGCGTCGCCCGGGCCGGTGGTCGTCCCGTCCTTGTCCAGGTCGAAGCCGCTGGGCACGCCGGTGTTCACGGGGCCCGACCAGGCGTAGGGGTACGAGACGGGGGCAGCGCCGTTGTGGGCGACTTCGAGGTAGTTCGTGCGGAAGAGGTCGACGGCCTTCCCCTCTGCGTCGTAGTCGAACTCGTTGATGAGGAGGATGTCGGGGTCGACTCTTTGGATGGTCTCCGCGACGTTCGACGCCTGCTCGTTGCCGCCGGTGGCGAGATCGGCGAGGAGCTCCCCGTCCGCGTTGCGGTTGAGACTGGCGTTGAAGGTGGCGACCGTCAGAGCCTCGGTCGTGGGAGGCTGGGCGGCCTCCGCCAGGGCGGGGCCGGCGGAGGCGGCGCCGAGGACCAGGGCCAGGCAGGCCGCGGCGGCGACCGATCGGGGCTTCATCATTGAATCTCCTTATCACCGTTCGGGATGGGTACCACAGATACTAGAACCGCCTGCGGAGGCCGCACAAGCGCGGCGGGGCCCTCTCAGGACGCCGTCGGGATTCGGCAGCAGGACTCGCGGGCGCCCGAGCGGAAGGGCAACGGCTCATAATGCCCTCGGGGCCGCCGAAGCGGGTATACCCTTGATGTGCGGCGCGACACGTTCTGTCCGCCGCTACTGGAGAAGGACTGCGAGGTCGTCATGGTTCCAACCGCATCACTGGTCTGCATGGGGGCGGCCGCTCTGGCCGCGTTCGCCCTGCCCGTCGTCCTCATTGCCGTGGGGCGCCGCAGGTGGCGTTTCTCGGCGCGGTCGTGCGTGGTCGGCGCGTTGGTCTTCGTCGTCTTCGCGCTCGTCCTCGAGTCTGCCGCCCACGCGGCGGTGTTCACCGCCCTGCCCGCGCTCCAGCGCAGTGCCGCGCTCTACGCGCTCTACGGGGCGCTCGCGGCGGGGGTGTTCGAGGAGCTCGGGCGCGTGAGCGGTTTCGCGCTGCTGCGCAGGATCGACCGGGGGCCGGACGGGGTCGAGCGGGCGCTCGGCGCCGGCGTCGGGCACGGGGGCATCGAGGCGGTGGTGGTCGCGGGCTTCGGAATGGTGACCAGCATCGTCCTGTCGGTCACGGTCGTCAACGCCGGGGCCGCTGACTCCTTCCTCTCCCAGCTCCCGGAGGCGCTGCGGGGCGGCTACGCCCAGCGCCTCGACGCCCTCGCCGCCACTCCTGCGCCGCTGTACCTGCTCGGCGTCGGCGAGCGCGTGATCGCCATCGCCCTCCACATCGCTTTGTCGGTCCTGGTGTGGATGGCGTTCTCCGGGAGGATCGGGCGCTGGTGGATCCTCGGGGCCGTTCTCGCCCACGCCCTGTGCGACGTGGGCGCCGCCCTCTACCAGGGCGGGGCCATCAGCGTCTTCGCTGCCGAGGCGTGGGCGCTGCTGACCACCTGCGCGGTCGTCGCGCTGGTGCGGCGGCTGTACACGTCCACGCGGACCGGTGGGGCGGGGGAGGCTGAGCCCGCTCCGTGAGCGAGGGGCACGGCCCTCGACGCGGCGGGGGACCCGGAGCCGTACCGTGCCCGCCCCGTGAGCGAGGGGCACGGCCGCTGGCGTGCTACGGGTCTCGGCAACGGGCGGCCCCCCGTGAGCGAGGGACACGGCCCGGTTCCCCACGGCCGCCGCCCGCGGTTCGATGGGAGCCGGAGCGCTCGGAGCCCGTCCGCGTCCCTGGACGGACCGGATAATCCGCGATCGCCCTGCCGGATTGTGCGGCGCTTATTCTTCCGTCTTGTGAATATGGAATAATCCGTTTTGCGAATTTGGATCAGCCGCTATTCCTTTTTTATTCGATCCGCCGGGCGGCCAATGGCTTCGGATAGTGATCCGGGATCCATTTCCACCACTCCTGATTTGTCAGACCTACGGAGCCTTCTAGGGGTGCCCCCGGGGGGTCCGCGTGCGTTGTGACACAACGGTGAAATGGACCCAGATCGTCCAGAATGGGCGGATCGGTGCGGGATCGGCCCTATGGCGGGCGGGGGCGGCTTTTGGACGAATAGGGTCCGCAATGCGCGGCGGAAGTCGTGGGACCAAGGTCAGGACAAACTAAGTGGCGACCCAGTATTATTGATTTTGCAACGCCCGCTTGTGCTGCTGATGGCACTGCTTCGTGGTTAACGCTGATCAGAAGAGCGGTGCCTCGGGAATATCAGGAACAGAGGGTTCCTTTGGAATCCTTATGGAAATGAATGAGATGGCCGCGGGCGCTTGAGACAAGTCGATCCCCCTGTCCCTTGAATCATGAAAGGCGGTCGCAGTGCTGAGTCTGCTCACCAAGGAGCGCCGTGCGAAAGACCTCACGAGTTTCCATCGCGTCTTCCTACTCGTCCTGGTCTCCATCGGCAGTTCCATCGTCTACACGCCCGCGTATCTGCAGTACGTCTTCGACAAGCCCCTCGGCAAAGCGCTGATCGCCTCGGGTGTGGCGACCCAAGATAGTGTTGCGACAACCATGGGCACCCTCCTCTCCGCGTACTCGTGGACGGCTCTCGTGTGCTACCTGCCCTCGGGGATCATCGCCGACCGCATCCGCGTGCGGACCCTGGCGTGGGTGGGATTCGGCTCCACCGCATTGCTCGTCTACTGGTACGCCTTCTTCCCCTCCTACACTGCCCTCATCGGGCTCTTCATCGCCATGGGCATCACGACCATCCTCATCTGGTGGGGCATCCGCTTCAAGCTCGTGCGCCTCATCTCCGAGGAGGACGAGTACTCGCGCAACATCGGGATCTCCTACGGCCTCTACGGCCTGGTCGGCCTCCTGCTGGGCTTCCTCAACGCCTGGATCATCTCCCTCCTCTCCGACCAGGGCGATGTCATCCCCATGCGCGCCGTCCTCATCGTCCTCGGCTCCGTCATCATGGCCCTCGCGGTCCTCTCCTTCCTCTTCATCCCCAAGTTCGAGGGCGAGTTCGGCTCCGGCGACGAGGGCTTCAACTTCAAGCAGCTCGGACAGGTCCTTTCGAACCCGGTCGTGTGGCTGGCGGCGGCGACGCTGTTCTTCGTCTACTTCTTCTACACCGGGGTCAACCAGACCACCGGCTACATGGACAACGTCATGAAACTCGCACCAGGAATCGTCCTCGTGGTCGGGTCGGTCCGCACCTACGGCGTGTCCCTGGTCTCGGCCCCCGTTTTCGGGGCCGTGGCCACGAAGCTCGGCTCGCCCTCGAAGGTCATCGGAACCGGTTCGGTGGTCGTGATGGTCGGACTGGCCGTCTTCGCCTTCCTGCCCGCACAGGCGTCCCTCGCCTACGTGGCGGTCGCCATGGCGATCCTCCTCGCCTTCATCGCCAACGGCGTCTTCGGCATCTGCTCCAGCCAGCTCACCGAGGGCAAAGTCTCTGTCAGTGTCTTCGGCACGGCCACCGGCCTGCTGTCCGTCATCGGCTTCCTGCCCGACACCTTCTCCTACATCTGGTTCGGCTCCATCCGCGATGCCCACCAGGACAACCCCGCCGTGGCCTACAACCAGATCTTCCTCATCCTGGCCGGCGCCGCGCTCATCGCCGCGGTCTGCGCCTTCGCCCTCGTCGTCGTGGCGCGCAAGCGCAACGCGGCCGCTGACGAAGCGGAGCCCGCGGAGAACGGCTCCTCCAACGACGACGGGAAGTGAGCTCGGCCATGGGCCACAAATACGATGTGCCACGCCTGTGGACCGAGCAGATGGGCGCAGTCGTCGCCAAACAGGACGAGCTCGCCGCCGGCGCCTACGTCACCGGCCAGAGCCTCGAGGAGATGCGCCAGGCGTACCGCACCGAGCGCGCCTTCTGGAACGAGGGCGGCCCCGCGGTGGCCTCGTCCACCGACCGCCAGGTCCCCACCCGCTACGGCGAGGTACGGGTGCGCCACTACCGCCCGGACGATCAGGCGCCCTCGCCGCTGATCGTGTTCGTGCACGGGGGCGGATGGGTCATCGGCGACGTCGACACGCACGACCGCATCACCCGCGCCCTGTGCCACCTCGCAGGAGCAGCGGTCGTCAGCATCGACTACACCCTCGCCCCCGACGCCCGCTTCCCCCAGCAGATCCACGAGTGCCGCGACGTCGTCGTCCATATCCGGGAGCACGCCCGGGAATGGGGCGTCGACCCCGGGGACGTCTCCTTCGCCGGGGACTCCGCCGGGGCCAACATGGCGGCGGCGACGATGCTCATGCTGCGCGACGAGGGCCTGCTCCCCACTGCGCGCGCGATGCTCCTCTTCTACGGCGCCTACGGGCTGAAGGACTCCATGTCCATGCGGCTGCTGGGAGGTGCGTGGGACGGGCTCACCGAAGCGGACTACGCGTACTACCTCGGCCAGTACTTCGCGGATCCGGCGGACGCCGACGACCCCTATTTCAACATCCTCGGCGCCGATTTCAGCGCGGGCGCCCCGCCCTGCTACATCGCCGCCGCCGGCCTCGACCCCCTGCGCGACGATTCGCGCACCCTGGCCGAGATCCTCAGACTGTGCGGCGTGCCGCACCTGTACAACGAAGTCGAGGGCGTCGTCCACGGTTTCCTGCACCACTCCAAGATGCTCGACCAGACCATGGAGGTCCTCACCGAGGCCGCGCGTTTCCACACCGAACACCCCCTCCACCGCTGAGCACGACGCTCACCAACAGAAAGTGAACCGACATGGACTTTTCGCTCAATGAAGATCAGCAACTCATGGTCGATGCCTTCACCGAGCTCATGCGCTCGCGCAACTGGGACACCTACTTCCACGAGTGCGATGAGAAGCACGAGTACCCCATCGAGTGGACTGAGGCCATCTGCGAGCTCGGCTTCGACCGCATCCTCCTGCCCGAGGAGTACGACGGGCTCGGCGCCGACTGGGTGACCCTCACCGCCGCCTACGAGGCGCTCGGCCGCGAGGGCGGCCCCACCTACGTCCTCTACCAGCTTCCCTGCTGGGACACCGTCCTGCGCGAGGGCACCGAGGAGCAGAAGGAGAAGATCCTCTCCTTCGTCGGCACCGGCAAGCAGATGCTCAACTACGCGATGACCGAGCCCTCGGCCGGATCCTCGTGGGACGACATGCGCACCACCTACACCCGCAAGGACGGCAAGGTCTACCTCAACGGGCACAAGACCTTCATCACCTCCTCGCTCTACGCGCCCTACCTGGTGGTCATGGCCCGCGACTCGGAGAACATGGACACCTACACCGAGTGGTTCGTCGACATGGGCCTGCCGGGCATCACCAAGGAGCCCCTGGGCAAGTTGGGCCTGCGCATGGACTCGTGCTGCGACGTCTACTTCGACAACGTCGAGCTGGAGGAGAAGGACCTCTTCGGCAAGGAGGGCAACGGCTTCCGCCGCGGCGTCGCCGACTTCGACCTCGAGCGCTTCCTGGTCGCCCTGACCAACTACGGCACCGCCTACTGCGCCTTCGAGGACGCCGCCAAGTACGCCAACCAGCGCATCCAGGGCGGCCAGGCCATCGCCCGGCACCAGCTCACCCAGCTGAAGTTCGCCGAGATGAAGGTGCGCCTGACCAACATGCGCAACATGCTCTACGAGATCGCCTGGAAGCACGACAACGGCCTGCTGTCCCGCGGCGACTGCTCAATGGCGAAGTACTACTGCTCCGAGGCCTCGTTCGGGGTCGTGGACCGCGCCCTGCAGGTCCTGGCCGGCGTGGGCATCACCGGCGACCACCGCATCCAGCGCTTCTACCGCGACCTGCGCGTGGACCGCATCTCCGGCGGCACCGACGAGATGATGATCCTCGCCACCGGCCGCTCCGCCCTGTACCCCTACCGCTGACACCATCTGGCAGAAAGGAGCTATAGCAATGGCACTGCCCACACAGAAGCCGTCGTTCGGCGTCCTCGATGGCGTCAAGGTCGTCTACTCGGCCGTTGAGATCGCGGCGCCCACGGCCGCTGCGATCATGGCCGAATGGGGGGCCGACGTCACATGGATCGAGAACGTGTGGACCGGCGACTCCATGCGGGACACCGCCTGGGTCAAGGAGATGGAGCGCCGCAACATGCGCTCGATCTCCATGAACCCCTTCACCGACGACGGCAAGGAGGCCCTGCGGGCCATCGTCAAGGACGCCGACATCTTCATCGAGGCCGGCAAGGGCCCCATGTACGCCCGTAAGGGCATCACTGACGAGTTCCTCTGGGAGGTCAACCCCAAGCTCGTCATCGTCCACGTGTCCGGCTTCGGACAGTGGGGCGATGAGGAACAGATCAACTCGGCGGCCTACGACCTCACCGTGGCCGCCTACGCGGGCATCGTCGCGCAGAACGGCAGCGCCGAGCAGCCGATGAACATCTCCCCGTACCTGGGCGACTACATCAACTCCCTGATGATCATCTCCTCGGCCCTGGCCGCCCTGCACCGCGTGGGCGTCACCGGCGAGGGCGAGAGCATCGACATGGCGATGTACGAGACCCTGCTGCGCGTGGGCACCTACTACATGATGGACTACATGAACGCGGACATCCTCTACCCGCGTCCTGGAGCCCGTCACCAGAACCTGTGCGGCATCGGCATCTACGAGTGCGAGGACGGCTTCATCGGGCTGTGCCTGTACGGGGTGGCGCAGAACAAGTACCTGCTCGAGACCATCGGGCTGGGGCACCTGTGGGGCACGGAGGAGTACCCCGAGGGCACGTCGGCCCTGTGGCTCAACGGCCCCAAGGCCGACCTCATCCAGGACACCCTGGAGGAGTACCTCAAGACCCAGTCCAAGTACGACGTGCAGCGCGACTTCGTCGCCCACCGCATCGCCGCCCAGGTCGTCAACGAGTTCCCCGACATCCTGGAGGCCGAGCACGTCAAGCAGCGCGAGTGCTTCATCGATTCGGAGAAGGCGGACGGCACTCCCGTCAAGGTCCTCAACACCTTCCCGAAGTTCCGCCGCAACCCGGGGGCCTTCTGGCGTCCGATGCCGGCCCTGGGCGAGGACACTCGCGACGTTCTCAAGCGCGCCGGGTACTCGGACGAGGCCATCGAGGCCCTGATCGAGTCCGGCACCGTCAAGGCCGGCGACGAGGACTGATCGGTTGTGGCCCACTCGGAGTTCGCGCCGGAGAGCACCACAGTCCCCCAACTGTGGGAACGGCAGGTGGAGGACAGGGGGGACCACGAGTTCCTCGTTTTCGAGGACGCTCATTCCCATGAGATCCGTCGTTTCACCTACCGCGAGTTCGACGCGGCCGTGAACAAGTGCGCCAACGCCCTCGCAGCAAGGGGCGTCGGCGCGGGGAGCCGGGTGGTGCTCTACCTCGACAACTGCGTCGAGTTCGTGGAGTGCACTCTGGCCCTGGCGAAGATGGGCGCAGTGTCGGTGCCCGTCGACGCCACTTCGGCGCCCTTCGAGTTGGGTCGCATCCTGGGCACTTGCCGGGCCGGCACGCTCATCACCCGTGCGTGCAGCGCCGACGAGGTGCTCCCCCATGTGCCGGACACCGTCACGGACGTCATCGTCGTGGGCGGGGACGGCGCGGTGGGCGGGGACGGCATCGGCCTTCCCCGCCTGCGGGAGCTGGCGTCGCGCGAGGCCGACTCCTTCGCGTCCAGTCCCCGGGTCCGGCCCTCGGACCTGTGCGAGATCCTCTTCACCTCGGGCACGACCTCGGAGCCCAAGGGCGTGATGATCACGCACGCGAACTTCGTCTTCTCAGGGAACTTCGTCAACTGGGAACTGGATATGAACCCCGAGGACCGCTACATGACCTCCATGGTGGCGGCCCGGGTGAACTACCAGCTCTCGGCACTCGCCCCGGTGCTGACCGCGGGGGCGACGCTCGTCATGCTGTCCCGCTACCGGGCGACCCGCTTCTGGAAGCAGGCGCGCGCCCACCGCGCGACACTGGTCCAGGGGATGGCGATGATCGTGGCGACCATGCTGCGCCAGAGCGTCGACCCGGGTGAGCGCGACCACCAGGTGCGGGAAATGCACTACTTCCTGCCCCTGAGCACCCAGGACAAGGAAGCGTTCGAAAAGCGCTTCGGAGTCTCCATCCTCAACAACTACGGGTCGACCGAGTGCCTCATCGGGGCGATCACCGATCCTCCCCACGGACAGCGCCGCTGGCCCTCCATCGGCAGGGCCGGCCCCGGTTACGAGGTCCGCATCGCCGACTGCCAGGGGAACCCGCTGCCCGAGGGCGAGGTGGGGGAGATCATGCTCCGCGGAGTCCCCGGCGTGAGTCTCATGGCCGGCTACTGGGACGACCCCGGGGCGACTGCCGAGGTCCTCGACGCGGACGGCTGGTTCCACACGCACGACTACGCCTACATCGAGGACGGGTGGGTGTACTTCATGGACCGGCGGGTCGACCTCATCAAGCGCTCGGGGGAGTCGGTGTCATCGGCCGAGGTCGAGTGCACCATCGAAGACCTCCCCGGGGTGCGGGAAGTCGCCGTGATCGGCGTGCCCGACGGCGTGCGGGGCCAGGCGGTCAAGGCCTTCATCGTCCCCGAGCCCGGCTCCGGGCTCACAGCCGCAACTGTCATCGACCACTGCGCGGGCCGCCTCGCGGCCTTCAAGGTGCCCAGTTCCGTGGAGTTCGTCGACGGGCTCCCGCGGGGCAGCTACGGAAAAGTGCGCAAACATATCCTCGCGAACTATTGAACCCGACCCCATGAAAGGACAATGAACAATGGCAATCAACACCGATATGGTCGGCCAGACCTTCGGGCCCTTCGTGCGCGACTACACCTTCCGCGACCTGGAGCTCTTCGCGCTGGGCTGCGGCGCGGGCATCGACGGCAAAGACGGCCTCGAGTACCTCAACGAGCACGACGAGCGGGATCCCAAGCTCAAGGTGCTCCCCATGTTCGGCGCCATGCTGATCGTCGACTCCGAGGTCACCCGCACCATCGACTACGGCTACAACTACGCCGGTTCGCTGCACTGGGGCTTCGACATCCGCTTCCACCAGCCCATCACGAAGATGAGCGACCACCTGGAGACCAAGGTCCGCCTCGAGGGCCTGTACGACCGCGGCGAGGGCCGCGGCCTGCTCGCCCAGCACATCGGCGACACCTACGACTCGGACGGCAACCTGCTCTTCACCAACGAGTCCTGGGACTGCCTGATCTACGACGGCGGCTGGGGCGGCCCCAAGCCCCCCAAGGACATCGTCGAGATGCCCGACCGCCCCGCGGACGTGGAGACCACGGAGACCATCCCGGAGAACCAGGCGCTCATCTACCGCCTGTCGGGCGACTACCACCCCCAGCACATCGACTGGGACTACGCCGCTGAGAACGGCGAGCCGCGCCCGATCCTGCACGCGATCTCCTACGCGGGCGTCGTCATGCGCCACGCGATCAACGCGTTCGTGCCCGGCGAGCCCGAGCGCATCACCCGCTTCAAGACCCGCATCACCTCGCCGGTCCACCCGGGCAGCACCCTGACGACCCGCCTGTGGAAGGTCAAGGAGGGCGAGCTGCGCTTCGCGCTGGTCGACGCCGACGTCGATCAGACCGGAGCCAAGCCGCACCTGAACTGGGGCATCATCGAGTACCGCTGATAGCGCCCGGCGGGGGCAGGGGGACACGGCCCCCCGGGGCGCGGGAGAGGGCCGCCCGTCCCCTCTCCCGCGCCGCCCCCGCGGACAACGGACATCCTGCGCTCAGAAACGGAAGGAGAACATCGTGGCGGACGACAACAACGTCATCGACCTTGAGGACCTCGAGCTGACCCCGCTGCTCAAGCGCGTCATCGTCTTCTCCTCGGGCGGCCCCTTCCTGGAGGGCTACGTCCTGTCGATCATCGGCGTGGCGATGCTGAAGATGGGCACCGAACTGAACCTGGACGCGCACTGGCAGGGCATGCTGGGCGTGGCCTCGCTGGTCGGCCTGTTCCTGGGCGCGTCCGTGGGCGGATGGCTGACGGACATGATCGGCAGGCGCAAGATGTTCGTCATCGACCTTGTGGTCATCGCGGTCCTGTCGCTCCTGTGCGCACTCGTGCAGGAACCCGTCTCGCTGCTGGCCCTGCGCTTCCTGGTGGGCGTGGCCGTGGGCGCGGACTACCCGATCGCCACGTCCATGATCGCCGAGTTCTCCCCGCGCAAGTACCGTGCCGGAGCGATGGGCGTCATCGCGGCCGCGTGGTACCTGGGCGCCAACGTCGCCGCCCTCGTGGGTTTCGCCCTCTACAACACGCCCAACGGCTGGCGCTACATGCTGGCCTCCTCCGCGATCCCCTGCGTCCTCATCCTGGTGGGACGGTGGGACATCCCCGAGTCCCCGCGCTGGCTCGTCTCGAAGGGCCGCGCCGAGGAGGCCCAGGCGATCGTCCACAAGACCCTGGGCGCCAACGTGCGCCTGCCCGTGGCCGAGGAGGCCGCCAAGACCTCGGTCATGAAGGTCCTGCGCGGCGTCTACCTGCGGCGCATCATCTTCATCGGCGTCATCTGGCTGTGCCAGGCGATCCCCATGTTCGCCTTCTACACCTTCGGCCAGCAGATCATCGGCGGCGCCATCGGCATGGACAACGAGCGCTACGCCCTCCTGGTCGAGCTGCTCATCGGCACCTTCTTCATGCTGGGCACGTTCCCGGCCATGTACCTGTGCGAGCGCATCGGCCGCCGCCCCCTCATCATCGCCTGCTTCGCCGGCATGACCGTGGCCCTGGCCGTCGTCGGCTTCTTCCCGGGCGCGGGCATTGGCCTCATCATGGGCTGCCTCATCGCCTATGCCCTCCTTGCGGGCGGCCCGGGCAACCTCGAGTGGCTCTACCCCAACGAGCTCTTCCCGACGGAGGTGCGCGCCACCGCCATGGGCTTCGCCATGTCGCTGAGCCGCATCGGCACGGTCGTCTCGCTCTACATCCTGCCCGCGTTCATGGCCGCGCACGGCTTCGCCAAGACGATGCTCGTCGGCGCGGCGATCTCCGTGCTGGGCGCGGTCGTCTCCGTCATCTGGGCGCCCGAGACGCGCGGCTACACACTGGCCGAAACCGGATCCGTCGACTTCAAGGGGCGTTGACAATGTTCACTATCAAGCAGCTCACCGTCGGCTCCTGGCGGGCCGTCTGCTACGCCCTCACCAACGAGGAGGGCACCATCGTCATCGACCCGGGCGCAGAGCCCGACAGGCTCGAGCGGTGGCTCGGGGACGCGGAAGTCATCGGCATCGTGCTCACCCACTGCCACAGCGACCACATCGGCGCGGTCAACGAGCTCGTCGACTGCTACGGGTGCTGGGTCGCCTGCGGCGCCGACGACGTGGACGGGGTCGCCGACGTCCACCGCTCCGGCTTCGACGAGGAGGGCGTCGACTACACCGTCGACCACGTCGACCGGTCCCTGGCGGAGGGGGACACGATCACCTGGGGCGGCGACGCCCTGCGGGTCCTGCACACCCCGGGGCACACGCCCGGCAGCATATGCCTGCTGTCCCAGGCCCAGCAGGTCCTGTTCAGCGGGGACACGCTCTTCGCCGGGGGAATAGGCTCGACGGCTTTCGTCCTGGGCGACTACCCCGACATGGTGCGCTCGTGCGCCCGCCTCGCCCAGATGGATCCCGCGCTCACGGTCCACCCGGGGCACGGGCGCGCGACGGAACTGGGGGTCGAACGGCCGATGCTCGCCCACATCGCCCGGAGCGCACTGCGCGGCCCGGGTCAGTCCTCCAACTGGCGCGAGGGCTCGTGGGGGTGGAGTTGATCGTCAACCAGGTCGGACACGTAGTCCGGGACCTTCTCCAAGAAGCAGCCGATGACGTCATCGGGCAGGCAGAACGTGCGCATCAGCACGCTCCCCTCGATGGCGTCCAGGAGGCGCACCACCGACGTGCTGCGGGGCAGGGCGCCGCTGAGTTTGAACTCCCACAGGCGCTCGTGGATGGCCGACAGGGGAGTGACGAACAGATCCTCGTAGATCTGCCAGATCACCGGGTTCTCGGCGTTGCCCGCTTCGACGAAGAGCCTGCGCACGGCCGAGCGGTTCGGCCCCAGGTACTCCCGGAGCCGGAAGTCCGCCTCGTTGGCCAGGATCTCCCTGGGGGAGTCCCCGCGGGGCCCCGGACAGACCACCAGGGCAGCGAAGGCACGGTGGAGCAGCTCGTCGCGGTCGCTCCAGCGCGAGTACAGGCTCGACTTGCCGACTCCGGCCTCGGCGGCGATCTTCGTCAGGTTGAACCCCGCCCATCCCGCCTCCCCGTAGAGGTCGAGGGCAGCGCGGAAGACGCGTTCCTCCAGTTGGGGATCGCGGGGCCGACCTGCTTTGGCGGGACTGAGAACCGCGAAACGCGTCACAACGCGCACTCCTTCCGCGAGGGGGGTTGTATGCCGTAATTCTAAGCGACCCTCTTCACATCCCGCAGGGGTTGGACGCCCCACAGACCACCAACAGCACCCTCGTGCAGAAAGGGCAGATGATGAGCATCATCGTCGCGTACAAGTACGCAGCAAACCCGCAAGACACCACCGTCGACGCCTCCGGCGCAGTCGACTGGTCGCGCGCCAAGGCCGCGATCTCCGGATACGACCCCGTCGCCGTGCAGGTGGGGTGCGCCCTCGCCGACTCCCTCGGCACCGATGTCGTCGGCATCTCCGTCGGCGGTAAGGCCGTCGCCTCGTCGATGGCGAAGAAGGGGGCACTGTCCAGGGGCATGGACCGCGCCCTGGTCGTCGCCGACGACGCCACCGCCGACTGGAACGCCACCACCGTCGCGAGCGCCCTGGCGGGACTCGTCGGCAAGGTCGAGGGGGCCAGCCTCGTCCTGACGGGCGACTCCTCCATCGACGAATCCGCGAAGATCGTCCCCACCCTCATCGCCGGCTTCCTCGGCTGGCCGTGCTTCCAGGAAGTCGTCGCGGTCGAGGCCGCGGGCGACGGCTGGAAGCTGACCCAGTCCACCGCGGGCGGCACCCGCACCATCAGGGTCGACGGCCCCGTCGTCGCCGCCGTCGCCACCGACGCCGCCCCCGTGAAGGTCCCCGGCATGAAGGACATCCTCGCCGCTGGGAAGAAGCCCCTCGAGAAGGTCGCCGTCGCCGATCTGCCCACCGTTGACACGGCGCTGGAGATCACCGGCCGCTCCAAGCCGGTCGCCAAGGCCCGCCGCAACGAGACGTTCACCGGAGACGACGCCGCCGCCCAGCTCGTCGCCGCCCTGCGCAACGCCGGCGCACTCTGAGAAAGGACAGCAGAACAATGACGAACACCTGGATCCTCACCACCGACGAGCGCATCGCCAACCTCGTTGAGGTCGCGGCCGCGGTCGGCGGGACCACCACCGTCATCGCCGTCGCCCCGTCGGCCCCCGCCGTCGGAGGCGTCGACAGCGTCATCCACGTGCCCACCGCCGAGAACGTGCCCGCCGAGGCCTACGCGGGCGTCGTCGCGGGACTGCTCGCCGATGCGAAGGGCGACGTGATCCTCGCGGCGAACCGGCCCGCTGAGCGCTCCTTCGCGGGCGCCGCTGCGGCCGCCCTGGCGCTCCCCGTCGTCGTCGGCGCCACGAGCGTCAGCGCCGAGGGCGCCGAGGTCGCCCGTTACGGGGGCCTCACCAACGAGACCGTCGCCTTCAAGGGCGCCGTCCTGGTCCTCGAAGGGGGCGCCGCGGTGGAGGCCGACGGCCCCGCGGCCCAAGTCCACGAGGGAACCCCCATGGGCGCTGAGGTCGTCGACGTCCAGCCCTCGGGCTCGGGCCCCGCGAACCTCGCTGCGGCGCGCCGCATCGTGTCCTGCGGGCGCGGATTCAAGGCCGAGGAGGACCTCGCCCTCGCCCAGGCCCTGGCCGACGCCCTCGGCGCCGAGATCGCCTGCTCGCGCCCGCTGGCCGAAGGCACGGCGTGGATGACCAAGGACCGCTACGTCGGGGTCTCCGGCATGCGCGTCTCACCGGACGTCTACGTCGCCCTCGGCATCTCCGGACAGGTGCAGCACACCTCCGGCATGGCGGGCTCCAAGATCGTCGTCGCGGTCAACAGTGACGCCGAGGCCCCGATTTTCCAGATCTCCGACTACGGCATCGTGGGAGACATCTACGATGTCGTGCCCGCCCTCACGGCGGCGCTGTCCTGAAACGAGAAGAAGAACATGACCGAGGAAGTCGACTTCGACGTCATCGTCATCGGCGGGGGCGTGGCGGGCGCCGTGTGCGCCTACACCTTGGCCGGACAAGGACGGGAGGTCCTGCTCGTCGAGCGCGGCGCGGAGCCGGGATCGAAGAACCTGTCCGGCGGGGTGTTCTACTGCCGCATCATGGAGAAGGTCTTCCCCGACTTCGTGGACGTCGCTCCCGTGGAGCGCAGGATCACCCGGAACTGCGTGAGCCTCATCAACGAGGGTTCCTACGTCAACATCGACTACTGGGATCAGCGCCTGAGCGAGCCTGCTAACGCCGTGACCGTCCTGCGCGCCAAACTCGACGCCTGGCTGCTCGAGCAGTGCGAGGAGGCGGGGGTCACCGTCATGCCCGGCGTGAAGGTCGATTCCCTCATCGTGGAAGGCCAGCAGATCGTCGGCGTCCGCGCTGGCGAGGACGAACTGCGCTCCCACGTGGTCGTCGCCGCGGACGGGGTCAACTCCTTCATCGCCCAGCAGGCGGGCATCCGCGCCAAGGAGCCCATGAAGCACCTCGCGGTCGGCGTCAAATCCATCATCGGATTGCCGCGCAAGGTCCTCGAGGACCGCTTCAACGTCCGCGGCAACGAGGGCGTGGCCTACGCGATGGTCGGGGACTGCACCAAGGGCGTCGCCGGCGGCGGGTTCCTCTACACCAACCAGGAGTCCGTCTCCATCGGCGTGGTCATGCGCCTGGACGACCTCGAGGAGTCGGGCCTGTCCTCGTCGGACGTCCACGACCACATGCTGGGCCACCCGGCCATCGCCCCGCTCCTGGAGGACGGCACCCTGCTGGAGTACGGCTGCCACCTCACCATCGAGGACGGCCCCGCGATGGCGTCCCACGACCTGACCCGTCCCGGGCTCATCATCGTCGGGGACGCGGCGGGGTTCACCCTCAACACGGGGCTCACCATCCGGGGCATGGACCTGGCGGCGGGATCCGCGATCGCGGCGGCGGAGACGATCCGCAGGGCCTTCAACAAGGAGGACTTCGGCCAGGAGGCGATGGACGCGTACCTGCGCCTGCTCGACTCCGGTTTCGTCGGCAAGGACATGGCGACCTACGCGAAGGCCCCGGCCTTCCTGGAGCGCCCCCGCATGTACACGGACTACGGCAAGCTGGCCGCAGAGGTGTTCTACGGGATCTTCAACCACGACCTGAAGCCCAGGCGCCATATGCGCAAGGTCGGATTCGACGCCCTCAAGGCGTCGGGGCTGAAACTCACGCATATCGCGGGGGATGTCCTGGCGGGCGTCCGCGCCCTGTGACGGCACTTTGTGAAAGGAGGACGGAGCAATGGCTGGATTCGTCATCGAAAGCGTTCCTGCCCGACTGGCTGGGAACACCTACAACCTGGATGAGGAGGAATCCCACATCGAGGTCGATCAGGAGCTGGCCCGCAGGCTAGGCGCCGGCCCCCTGCTGGAGCGCATCTGCCCGGCGCACGTGTACTCGGTCGAGGCCGATGGCACGATCGGCGTCGAGTACGCGGCGTGCCTGGAGTGCGGGACCTGCTTGGCCATGGCGCCCAAGGGCGTGCTCAAGTGGCACTACCCGCGCGGCAGCTTCGGCATCATGTTCCGCGAGGGCTGAAGCGGACGAAGGTGAGGCACTGGGCCCCGCCTGGCTGTCTGCGCGCCCCTGCGCGCAGCGGCCAGTGGTGTTCGCGGCGGTTGTTTGCGGGGGTTCCTGCGCCGCAGTGCGGGGCGGTGCGCCCGTCGCTGCGCTATTTTGCGCGCTGCTGTGCCGCTAAGCGTTCCGATGCGCTATTGTGCAGCGCTGCTGCGCTGCTTGGTGTTCCGCTGCACCACGTAGCATGCCGTTGCACCACTTAGCGCGCCACTGCGCCGCTTGGTGTTCCGCTGCACCACGTAGCACGCCGTTGCACCACTTAGCGCGCCGCTGCGCCACTTAGGCCCAAGCGGGCCCTGGTTTTCCCGGCGTGTCGGGGGCCTAAGTGGTGCGGGCGGTGTCTAAGTGGCGCGGGCGCGGACTCAAGCGAGGGGCGGCTTGGCTCATGAGGGTGTGTGCGGACATGTGAGCCGACGGGTTCTGCTTCCACCGCGCCTCAGGCGTCGGGATCTGTGTGGGGTTTGGGGTCTTTGGTCCAGTCGGTGGTGCGGGTTGGGTAGGTGGTGGGGGTGGCGATGGTGTGGACGGTGCCGGTGGCGAGGGGCCGGGTGGTGGTGGCGGCCTGCTGGGCTTGCTGGGTGCGTGTGGGTGAGGCGGTGTGGGGCAGGTAGATCTTCCATCCGGGCAAGAACATGTCCCACTCCCTGTCCACGCTCACGTCCAGGTCGCACAGGGACAAGTGCACGGGGTCGAAGGCCCCCACTGTCGCGTTGATGAAAGCGTCGGCGAAGTCTTCGAGGTCGTCGGGTCGATATCGGCGAATTTCGTCGTGAGCATGTGGATCCCAGGGTGGTCGGGCCCGATGTAGATGCCCGCGTTAATACTGAGGATGGCAGGGTCCTCGTCGATGTCCCCGGAGAAGGCGGGGGAAGCCCGGTATCCGGGGATGGTGCGGCCGGGGAAAATCACCTTCGACCTCCCCTCCCATAGTCGGATGCGGAGGGTGTCGAGTGTGAGGGGCCGGGCGACCAGGCACTCGTAGCGTGAATCCCCGAGCAGCTTCCAGTCGGCCAACAGGGGGCTCACCTGGGCCAGGGAGTCCAGCCACGGCATCACACGCTCCGCCGTAACCGCCGCGTCCAACGCCCACGACCCCAAACGAATCTTCGCATACCAATCCATTATTAGCCTCGCTTACGATCATGTCTATTTTGGAGGAGTGTAGAATAGCTTGATACCTGGTGGTACTTCCAGTTTTGCTGCGATTTCCATTGCTTCTTTCTCAGCGAAGTGCCAGTGGATGGGAATGTCCAGACCTCCGCTCGCCATTGCGTTCAGTTGCTTCTGCATATCCTCAAGGTATTCGTAAATCTGATGCTCACCCCATTCGTGGCTGAGGATATTGGCAATGCTCGGCCCCTTCGCCTCTAGGAGCACGCCGTCCCGGAAGCCGTCGAACTCGACCTCGGACAGGTCGCCTTCCACGTAGATAGAGTACTCGACGGGGTAGCCCGTGATCTGCTCCTCGTAGGCGCGCGCCGCTGCGGAGCCGTGGTTCTTGCCGCGTCCCTCGTAGAGGCCCTTGGGCAGGTCGGTGCGCCCGCTGCCCTTGAACTTGAGGGCGGCGACGGCGGAGGCGAGCACCCCCTGCGGGTCGTGGCGCAGATTGTGGGCGGCGGAACGCAGGGAGTGGACAGCGCCCTTGAGGCTGGCGGCCGCCCCCGCGCGGTACCCGGAGGCCAGGCCCCGCAGCCCTCCCACGCCGCGCAACCCACCGGCGGCGGCCCACGCGCCGCGAGCTCCGGCCATGGCCCGGGCGCTCGCCGCCACACCGCGCAACCCTCCCAGACCCACGCAGCCCAGTGCGGCGAAGCCCACGGAGATGACGGCGTCGAGCCACGTCTGCTCTCCGGCCATCGCCAGCACAGTATTGGCCAGCGCTGCGATCACGCCCGTGACGGCTGACAGGGCGCCGAGGAACGCGGCCAGCGCCTGCCCGACAATGGGCACCCAGGACACCAGGAGCGCCAGAACCCCCGCGATTCCGCTGACGATCTCACAGATCTTCGCGATCCACTGGGTGATCGCCCTGCCCCAGTCGTCCCACCACGAGTCGGCGAGCCCGTCGCCGCAGGCGCCGTTGATGATCTCAATAGCGCGTTCGGCCGCGATGTCGCGCTCTGAAACAGCGCGGTCGATGATCTCCTTCTGAGCGGCGACGCGCTCCTGGGCGGCCGCCTCGTCGGCGTCGGCGGCCCCCGCCAGGCGCATGTACCGCGCGCGGTCGTCACCCCCGTCCCCGTCGGCGGGGTACTCCTCCGCCGAGGCGCACATGCGCTCGGCCCGGGTCCGCGCGTCCATGGCGTCCGCCTGCGCGGACTTCGCCGCGGCCAAGGCGTTCAGCGAATCCGATTGCGCCCTGTCCAACGCCCCCGCGTACTCCTCCAGGGCGCCTCCCGCCTCCCTGTACCGGCCCTCGGCGGCCCCCACTTTGTCCAGCAGGTCGTCACGGGTCTCCAGCAGTGCGGCAACAGCCTGGGACCCGCGCGAGCGGGGCCGCCCGGATCATTCGGACATGGTCAGGCTACAGCCAAAGCCGACCAGATGGAAGGGGATGAGACGAAGGGCCCCGGCACCACCGCAGTGGTGCCGGGGCCCGTTCGCGCGGTGCCCGGGACTCAGTCGCCCCAGGCGACGTTCACCAGGGCGCCCTTGTCGACGGGGTTGTCGGGGTTCAGGCGCATGGCCGCGGCGACCGCGGGGTCGAGGGCGGTGCCCGACTTCTCCAGGGGCCCGCCGGGGGCGGGGTGCAGGTCGGCGGCGCCGAACTGGTTCTCCTGTGCGGGCAACCTCACGAAGAGGTTCTGCTGGGTGCGCGGGGCGATGATGTCCTGCCCGTGCGCCTCGCGGCCGTGGGCGTCGCGCCCGGGCGCGGTGTCCGTGCCCGCCTGCGGGTGGGACGTGAACTCGGCCAGAGTGGGGGCGTTGAACGCGCCCGCTCCGCCGCCGTCCTTGGCCCACTGCCAGTGGATGGTGAACCACTCGGTGTCCTTGGAGGTGCGGTAGTACGTGTTGTAGTCGAGGCCCTGGGCCTCCTGGGGCCCGTACACGGCGGTGCCGTCGCCGTTCACGCCGCCGGCGAAGCGCAGCAGCATGGAGTAGCGCCACGGGTCGCCTTCCTTGGAGTTGGCCGACTTGGTGAGCACGTTGTTGTAGATCTGGTTGTCGGTGGCGTTCCACGTCAGGCCCTTCTCAATGGACCAGGACTCGGGGGCCGTGCACTCGCCGGCCTCATTGCGCGCGTTGCAGCCGTTGTAGCGCGTGTCCTCGCGGATCACCATGGGCGAGAGGGTGTCGACGATGGTGTTGTTGAAGATCTTGTCGGAGTCGGTGCCCGACAGGACGATCCCCTGGAAGGAGCTCTCGACGATGTTCGAGGCGATGATGTTGTGGGAGCTGACCTCGTCGAAGATCGCGGACTTGCCGACGTTGATGAAGTGGTTGCCCACGATCTGGGAGTTCATGACGCCCTCGTCGAACCACACGCCGATGACGCGGCGCGGGCTGTCCACGTTGGGGTCGTTGTGGTTGTAGCCGGCCTGGGAGTAGTCGTGCGTGTTGAAGGCGTAGCGGATGCCGTCGGAATGGGTGATCTTCGTGTCGCCGATGGTGCAGTAGGCGCCGCAGTTGTCGACGATGAAGCCGGCCTGGTTGTTCATCGACCACGTGTTGTGCTCGACGGAGACGTTCGTCGACCGGTTGATGCCGAAGCCGACGCCGCCGTTGTGGGCGATGGTGTTGCCCGACACGGTGGAGCCGTCGGCGTTGGCCAGGCCCAGCGCCGTGCCCATCGCCGAGTACTGGAAGGTGTTGTTGGTGATCGACACGTTCTTGCCGCCCACGAAGAACATGGCGCCCCCGGTGAGGGTGCCGATCTCGGGGTCCTTGTAGTCCCACTGCTGCAGCGGCGAGTACTTCTCGACCGTGAAGCCGTTGAAGACGGTGCCCTCCCCGCCCAGGGTGAGCGCCCGGTGGTGCTGGACGACCTCGACGGTGTGCCCGGAGGGGTTGTCGCCCAGGACGTAGCCGACGCCGGTGTGGGGCTTGACGTTGTAGCCCTGGCGGTTGTTCTTGGGGTTGACCAGGGTCACGGGGTCGGGGTCGTTGACCCAGAAGGTGCCCGGGCCCACCTGGGAGCGCTCCGCCACCTGGGTGAGCTCCTTGCCGTCGACGAAGACCTGCTCGGGGTAGGCGGCCATGCCCTCGACCGCGGGGTTCGCGTTCACGGTGCCCACGTGCGAGAAGCGGACGAAGTCGCTGCGGGCCGAGGAGTAGGTGCCGTCGCCGTTGTCGTTCCAGTCCGCGACGACGTCCGCGCCGTTGAGCGAGACCTGCTGCCCCTTGCCGGCGGTGATCGTGAGGCTCTTGAACGAGGTGATCTCGCCCTCGCGGTAGGTGCCCGAGGCGACTTCGACAGTCGCACCGGAGGGCGCGGCCTTCAGCGCTGCCCCCAGCGTGGCGAACGGGCGTTCGGCACTGCCGTCGTTGGTGTCCGCGCCGGTCGCCTGGGAAACGTGGATCGTGGTGGGGGAGTCGGCGAGCGCGGGGCCGGACAGCAGTCCGGCCGCCGCCAGCGCGAGGGCGCCCGCGGCTCCGATGGTCTTGTTGAGGTAGCGCATGAGCTCACTTTCTGGGTATCCGGTGGTCATGAACCAACATGGACCGACTGGTAAATGTTGGCCGACCATTACGATACCCCCCTTCGTAATGAGAGGGAAGGCCCCCGGAGTCCCTGCGTGTCGCAATGGCGGACCGTTCGGCAGTAATTGACGCGCCGGGGGCGCCCGCAGCGCCGGTGGTCCGCCGCGCGCTCGTGCCCTGCTGGGCGCCGGTCCAGCACGGACGCGCGCCCTCCGGCGCCCTGGCGCCCCGTTGGCGACGCGCGGCGGGGCCGGGATCAGTGGGCCAGGTGCTCGTGGGCGGCGTGCTCCGCGCACTCCAACTGGAAGGTCGAATGGGCGATCTCGACGGGGAAGTGGTGCGCCGCGCACTCGCCGAGGCTGTGGACGATGAGGTCCCGCCCGTGGGCGTCGACGGCGGGGGAGACCTCGACGTGGGCGGTCACGGCCACCAGACCGGTGGCGACCGTCGTGATGTGGAGGTCGTGGACGCGGGTGACCCCCGGGACCGCCAGCATGTGCTCGCGCACCTGCGCCAGCTCGATCCGGTGGGGGGTCCGCTCCATGAGGATCGCGACGGACTTGCGCAGCAGCCCCAGCGCCCGCGGCGCCATGAGGGCGGCGATGAGCAGGGAGGCGACGGCGTCGGCGCCGCTCCACCCCGTCGCCAGGGCGCAGGCCGCGGCGGCGATCACCGCGACCGAGCCCAGGGCGTCGTTGGCGACCTCCAGGAACGCGGCGCGCATATTGAGGGAGGAGCCCCGCCCTCCCATGAGGATGAGCAGGGAAGCGCCGTTGGCGATCAGGCCGACGGCGCCGACGACCAGCATGGGGACGGGCTCGACGGCCCCGGGCGATACGAGGCGCCACACCGCCTCCCACGCGACGACGGCGCAGATGATCGCCAGCATCCCCGCCTGCAGGGCGGCAGCCAGCACCTCCGAGCGCGCCCACCCCCACGTGTGGCGGTCGTCGCGGGGCCGGGTCATCAGGTGGGCCGCGACCAGGGCGACCACCAGCCCGGAGGAGTCCACCGCCATGTGGCCCGCGTCCGCCGCCAGCGACAGGGAACCGGACACGTGGGCGGCGACGAGCTCGGCGGCCATGACGCCCGCGGTGACCCCGAGCGCCATGAGGAGCCTCGTGCGCGAGGCGCGGGCGTGGTCGTGCGAGTGGCCGCCGTGGGAGTGCCCGCGGCCTCCGCCGCGCGCCTCCCCGTTCCCCCGCGGCCCCGGCCGGGCGCCGCCGGGCTCCGAGGGGGCGCACGGCAGGCCGACGGCCTGTTCGCATTCGTCGTGCTCGCTCATGCGCCCATCATATGCGGCGCCGCCGCGCCCCGACAGCCCCCGTCGGGCGCATAGGACCGGGTACCCGAACGCCCGCCTCCCCGAGCGCGTACGCTTGGTCCGTAGCGCGGGAACCACCGCGCCAGCTGCCCCACGGCAACATGGACAACAAAGGAGTGCCTCATGGCAACACCCCGCATCGTGACCGTCACGGGCGCAGCCGGCAACATCGGCTACGCCCTTCTCTTCCGCATCGCCTCCGGCCAGCTCTTCGGG
>ERZ773050.500-NODE-500-length-22562-cov-6.220509_pt1 | contig 22562 bp, 8 predicted proteins | sample MGYA00580632_ERZ773050 | MGnify/ENA primary metagenome ERZ773050 (study PRJEB29015, sample SAMEA2738123) | human oral metagenome | biome: human oral; feature: human-associated habitat; material: saliva | place: China | collected 2166 ... | reverse complement strand
CGTCGACCTGCGGATCGAGCCCGGCGAGCGCGTCCTCGTCCTCGGGCCGTCCGGGTCCGGCAAGTCCACCCTCATGGCCGGGCTGGCCGGGCTCCTGGGCGGCGAGGACGAGGGCGAGGCGAAGGGGGGCCTCGTCGTCGACGGGGCCGCCCCCGCGGACCTGCGGGGCCGCATCGGGCTCGTGATGCAGGACCCCGAGGCCCAGGTGGTCCTCGCCCGCGTCGGCGACGACGTGGCCTTCGGCATGGAGAACCTGGGCGTCCCCCGCGAGGAAATATGGCCGCGCGTCAGCGCCGCCACCGGCGCGGTCGGCCTCGACGCCGCCCCCGACCACCCCACCACCGCCCTGTCGGGCGGCCAGAAGCAGCGGCTCGCCCTCGCCTCGGTCCTCGCCATGGGGCCCCGCCTCCTCTTGCTCGACGAGCCCACCGCCAACCTGGACCCGGTGGGCGTCGCCGGGGTGCGCGGCGCGGTCGAGAGGGTCCTCGACGAGTCGGGGGCCACCCTGGTGGTCATCGAGCACCGCGTCGACATCTGGGCGGACCTGGTCGACCGCGTCGTGGTGGTCCTGGACGGCGCGATCGCCGCCGACGGCCCCATCGACGAGGTGCTGGCCTCCCAGGCCCGTACTCTGCGGGAAAGGGGGATCTGGCTGCCCGACGACGACGTGGCCGCCGAGGCGGGCGCGCTGCCCCCGCTGCCCGCCGCGGACGGCGGATCCGCCGCGCCCGTCCTTCCCGCCTCGGACCGCGGGCCCGCCGCCCCCGTCCTCAGCGCGCGCGGCCTCGCCATCGGCTACGAGGAGGGGGCGCCGGTCCGCGAGGGCATCGACCTGGACATCGCGCGCGGCGCCTCCACGTGCGTCGTCGGCCCCAACGGCGTCGGCAAGTCGACCCTCGCCCTCACCCTGGCGGGGCTGCTGCCCGCCCTGGGCGGGACCATCGGCGTCACCCCGTCCCACGGGGCGCCGGACCGCAAGGGCGACGACCCGCACAAGTGGTCGAGCCGCGACATGCTGGGCCGCATCTCCATGGTCTTCCAAGAGCCCGAGTACCAGTTCGTCGCCCGGACCGTGCGCGGGGAACTGGAGGTGGGGCCACGGGCCGCGGGTGCCTCGGGCCCCGGACTGGACGCCCTGGTGGACGAGCACCTCGACGCCCTCGGCCTGTCGTCCCTGGCCGGGGCGAACCCCATGACCCTGTCCGGTGGCGAGAAGCGCCGCCTCTCAGTGGCCACCGCGCTCATCAGCGCCCCGGACCTGCTGATCCTGGACGAGCCCACGTTCGGGCAGGACCGCGGGACGTGGCTGGGCCTCGTGCGCCTGCTGCGCGGGGCGCGCGAGCGGGGGACGACCCTGGTGTCCATCACCCACGATCCGGCCTTCGTCGCGGCCATGGGCGACGCCGTCATCGACCTGTCCGACCTCGGCCGCCCGCCCGCCCAGAACCCGGAGGGCAGCGCCCAGGAGGCGGGCCCCGTCAGGGGCGGCGGCGCCGACGAGGGGGAGCGCGGCCCTGCGGGCGCAGGCGCGGGCGGCGCTGGGGGAGCGGACGGAGCCGAGGACGCCGACGAAGCCGGGCACGCGGACGGCGCCGGGGGAGCCGCCAGCAGCGGCGCCCAGGCGGTCGCCACCGCAGCGGAGGCAACGGACAGCGCCGACCACCCCCGGGCGCAGGCGCGGAGGGCCCCGGGCCGGGAGGACGGGAGGCGGCGCCGCGGACTCGACCGCTTCAACCCCGTCACCCGGATCCTCGCGCTCATCGTCATGACGACGCCCCTGCTCATCAGCGTCGACCCCGTCAGCGCCTCGGTGGCGCTCGGCCTCGAACTGCTCGTCCTGCCCGCCGCGCGGATGAGGGCGCGCAGCCTCGCGCTGCGCTGCTCGCCACTGGCGGTCGCCGCGCCCCTGTCGGCCCTGTCGATGCTGCTCTACGCCTCCCCCGGGGGCGCCACCTACTGGAGCATGGGGCCCGCGGCCATCACCGACAGGTCCATCTGGCTGGCCATCGGCATCGCGCTGCGCGTGTGCGCGGTCGCCCTGCCCGCCATCGTGCTGCTGTCGAACATCGACCCCACGGACATGGGCGACGGGCTGGCGCAGATCCTCCACCTGCCCGCCCGGCCCATCCTGGCCGCGCTGGCGGGCGCCCGCATGACCGGCCTCATGGCGGCCGACTGGAAGGCGCTCGAACGGGCCAGGCGCATACGGGGCATCGGCGACGGCTCCCGCGTCCGCTCCTTCCTCAGGGGGAGTTTTTCCCTGCTGGTCTTCGCCCTGCGGCGCAGCGCGAAACTCTCCCTCACCATGGAGGCCCGCGGATTCGGCGCCCCTGGCCCGCGCACGTGGGCGCGTCCGTCCCGGATGGGCGCCGCGGACGCTGCGCTCATGGCGGTCGCCATCCTGATCCCCGCCGCCGCCATCGCCGTCGCGGTCCTCACCTCCAACCTGTCGCTGGTGGGCCGGTGACGGCGCCCCTGGCCACCGTCCCCGCCGTCGCCAGGGCGCTCGACGCCTTGGCGCGCACCCGCCACGCGTGGCGCCCCGGCGCCCCCCTCGTGCTGATCGACGGACTCTCCGGCGCCGGCAAGAGCACGCTCGCCGCCGCCCTGGCGCCACCGGGCGGCCCGTGGAGGGTCCTCGGCCTCGACTCCTACTACCCCGGGTGGGACGGCCTCGAGGAGGGCTCCCGCGAAACCGCCCGCATCGCCCGCGACCTCGCCGCCGGGCGGGACACCCACTACACGCCGTGGGACTGGGAAGCGGGGCGCCCCCTCGCCCCGGTGCGCCTGCCCGCGGGGATCCCCACCGTCATCGAGGGCTGCGGCGCGCTGACGCCCGCCTCGCGCGCCAGCGCCGACCTGGCGGTGTGGGTGGAAGCGGGCGGGGGCGCCGGCCAGCGCCGGGCCAGGGCGCTCGCACGCGACGGCGACGTGTACGCGCCCCACTGGCACAGGTGGGCGGCGCAGGACGGGGCGCGGGACGGGGCGCGCCTCGCCGACCTGGTCGTACGCACCTGAGGGGGCCGCCGGTAGTCTGGGTGCATGGTCCCGTTGCCGCCGCCCGAGCTGCCGACGTGGCTGATCGCCACGATCGTCGGAGTCGATACCGTCATCCGCCTGGTCGCCCTCGGCGTGGTCCCCAGGCACAGGCGCGCCTCCACTTCGACCGCCTGGCTGCTGATCATCTTCCCGGTGCCCTTCCTGGGCGTCCCCCTTTACCTCGTCTTCGGGTCCTGGTGGGCAATGGGCAGGGCCCTCGACGACGACCCCAAGGCGTCCGGGATCGTCAAGGAGCTACTGGCCGCCGCGCCCGGTTGGACGCCGCACGCCCACGAGGCGACCGCCGCCATCATGCGGATGAACCGCGAGACCACGCGGTTCGGCGAGACCACCGGGAGCGTGGGCGGGCTCTACAACGCTCCCGCCGAGGCCTTCGCCGCCATGGCCGACGCCGTGGACCGTGCCGCCCACCACGTCCACGTCCTGTACTACCAGACCAGCTGGGACGACGACACCGCGGTCCTCTACGAGGCCCTCCAGCGCGCCGCGGCCCGGGGCGTCGTCGTGCGCCTGCTGGTGGACCACCACGGACTGCGCTCCATCCCCGGGTGGCGGGGGTTCCGCGACCGCCTGGACGGATCCGGCCTCCAATGGCACGTCATGCTGCCCTTCAACCCCTTCAAGGGCCCCGTGCGGCGGCCCGACCTGCGCAACCACCGCAAACTGCTGGTCGTCGACTCCCGCACCGCCTTCGTCGGCTCGCACAACCTGGTTGCCGCCGACTACGACACCCCCGCCTACGCCGAGGCCGGCATCGAGTTCCACGACACGACCGTCAGCGTCCACGGCAGTATCGCCCGCCAGGTGGAGACAGTCTTCGCCACCGACTGGTTCTACGCGTGCGGCGAGGTTCTGGGCCCCGCCGACCTGGACCCCGAAGACCCGGGCGGCGACGACCTGGGCGGCGGCGAGGACGCCGAGCACACGGGCGGGGCCCACGCCTCGCCGATGCAGATCGTTCCCTCGGGGCCCGCGTACCGCTCCGAGCCCGGCCTGCGGATGTTCGTCGACCTCATACACTGCGCGACCCGCTCCGTGTCGGTCGTCAGCCCTTACTTCATCCCCGACGAGGCCCTCCTGTCGGCGCTGACGAACGCCGCCCTCAAGGGCGTCGACGTCGAGTTGTTCGTGTCCGAGGAGTCCGACCAGTTCCTGGTCGGCCACGCCCAGCGCTCCTACTACGAGCCCCTGCTCAAATCCGGCGTGCGCATCCACCTGTACCAGGCGCCCACCGTCCTGCACTCCAAGTACGTCATGATCGACCGCCGGACCGTCACCATCGGGTCGTCGAACATGGACTTCCGGTCCTTCGGCCTCAACTACGAGGTGATGCTGCTGGCCGAGGACCCCGGGCTGGCGGAGATGATCGCCGCCAACGACCAGCGCTACCGCGAGCGGTCCCGGGAGCTCACCCTGGCCGAGTGGATCGGGAAGCCGTGGTACGCGCACTACGTGGACAACGTGTGCCGCCTCGGGTCGGCGCTGCTGTGAGCGCGCCGGAGAACAGGGGCGGCGCGGGCGGGAACCCCTTCGAGGCGGCGCGCCCCAGCTACGCGCGCGTGCGGCCCGCCTACCCGGCCGCCGCCGTCGCCGCCATCGTGCGGGCGGCCGGCCTGGACGTGCGGGGGAGCCGGGGAGGGGGTGCGGGCCCCACTGCCGGGGGAGGCGCGGTGTGCCCCGCTGCCCGGGGGAACGCGGGGGCGCCCGCCGCGCCCGCTGACCGCCCCGCCCGCGGCCTCGCCGCCGACATAGGGGCGGGCACGGGCAAGATGAGCGCCCTGCTGGCCGGGGAGGGCCTGGACGTGCGGGCCGTGGAGCCCTCCGCCGCGATGCGCGCCCAGGCGCGCCCCCACCCGCTCATCACGCAGGTCGCCGCCACCGCCGAGGACACGGGCCTGGGGACCGCCAGCTGCGACCTGGTCGTCTACGCCCAGTCGTGGCACTGGGTGGATCCCGCGGCTGCGGGGGCCGAGGCGGTGCGCATCCTCAAGCCGGGGGCGCCCCTGGTCATCGTCTTCAACCAAATGGACGTCACCGCCCAGTGGGTCCACCGCCTCTGCCGCATCATGCGCTCCGGGGACGTCCACCGCACCGACCGCCCTCCCCGTCCGGCCGGTTTCGCCCCGCCCGTCCTCGAGCGGTTCTGGTGGGAGGACCGTATGGAGCCCGAGCAGATCCTCGAACTGGGGACCACCCGCTCGTCCTACCTGCGCGCGGACGCGGCCCGCAGGCGCGCGATGCAGGACAACCTGCGCTGGTACCTGTACGAGCACCTGGGTCACCGGGCGGGCAAGGAGATCGCGATCCCCTACTCGACACTCGTGTGGACCACCCGCGCCCCCGCTGCCCGGGTCCATAGCGGAAGCGCCCCCGCCCCCCAGGTCCCGTAGCGGCAACGGCAGCGGAAGCGCCCCGGGTCCCAGCGCCTGTCGGCGCCCGCTCCGGAGTGAGCACGGTCACGCGATCTGCCTTTCCGGCCGCACGACTGGCAGAATCGACCACTATGGGATTGTCGTTTCTGGGGCTGATCGGCGCGCTCGCCATGTACGCGGTGTCGGTCTCCCCCTCCCTCATGGCCAGGTCCTGGTGGTGGCACGCCGTGGCCTCGGGCGTCCTGGTCTCCATCGGCTACATCCTGGGGCTCATCGTGCAGAGCACGGGCGCCCGCCTCATCAAGGCGGCGGACCTGAGGATCAGCGCCGACGAATCCGTCGAGTGGGCGTCGCGGGCGGGCATCGCGGTGCTGTTCCTGGCCTGGTGGTTGTACGCCGTCGTCCAGTCGTACCGCCGCGCCCGCCGTGCGGCCGCGCTGGTGGGGATGCGCGCCGAAACGCCGTGGGGCTACCTGCTGGGGGCCGTCGGCGCCGTCGTCATCGCCCACCTCTTCGTCGGATTGATCACGGGCGTCAACCTGGTCGGGCGGGCGCTCATCAACGCGCTGTCCGACCACATGCCGCGCTGGGCGGCGGCGCTGGCCGGCGTCGCCATCCTGGGCGCGATCATCTACTTCCTCACCTCCAACGTGATCCTGCGCGGCGGCATCGGGTTCTTCCGGCGGCACGCCGAACGGATGAACACGCGCACCGCGAAGGGCATTTTCCAGCCGAGTGTCCCCGAGCGCTCCGCCTCGCCCGCCTCGCCCTCCACGTGGGAATCGGTGGGCGGCCAGGGGAGGGTCTTCCTCGGACGGGGCCCCAGCCGCGCCGACGTCGAAGCGGTCACCGGGCGCGCGGCGAAGGAGCCGATCCGCGTGTACGCGGGAATGCCCCCCGCAGGGGCGGGCATCGACGAGGCGGCCGCCCTGGTCGTCGCCGAACTGGAGCGCACCGGCGCCTTCCGGCGGGCAGCGGTCCTGGTCGCCGCGTCCACGGGTTCGGGATGGGTGGACGAGTGGCAGGTCCAGCCCTTCGAGTACCTGACCGGCGGCGATTGCGCGACCGCGTCCCTGCAGTACTCCTACGTGCCCTCCGCCCTCAACTGGCTGACGGGGCTCGAGCCCGCACAGGAGGCGTCCCGCGCCCTTTTCCGCGCCGTTCGCGAGGCGATCGACGCCATCGACGGGGCCGAGCGCCCCGCCCTCTTCGTGTGCGGGGAGTCCCTGGGCGCCTTCGCCTCGCAGTCCGTGTTCGACTCCCCCGCCGACGCCCTGGCCCGCGTCGATGGGGCGCTGTGGGTGGGCACGCCCGCCTTCACCCCGATGCACCGGGTGCTCACGGCCTCGCGCCACCGGGGGAGCCCCGAGGTGGCTCCGGTTGTCGATAATGGCCGCAACGTGCGCTTCGTCAACGCCCCCGAGGACCTGCGCCAGGACCTGTACGGGCGGGAGCTGGGCCGCTGGTCCTTCCCGCGGATCGTCTACGCCCAGCACGCCTCGGACCCCGTCGTGTGGTGGAACCCCCGGCTGCTGTGGCGCCAGCCCGACTGGCTGCGCGAGCGCGCCGGGCGGGACGTGTCCAAGAACGTCGAGTTCACGCGGGGAGTGACCTACCTGCAGATCATGGCGGATCTGCCCGTCGCCGGCACCGCCCCCGCCGGCCACGGGCACACCTACAACGAGGAACTGGTGCCCCTGTGGCGCGCCCTGCTGGGCTTCGACTTGGAGGAGGGCGAGTCCGTCCCCGTCCCCCGCCTGGCCGGGCTCGACGGCAGCTGGGCGACCGCCGGGGCGCTGGACCGCATCGGCGCGGCCGTGCGCGCCAACCTGGCGCTGTCCGAGCGGCAGTGAGGGCGGGTGCGTCATCGTCGCAATAGCCGCTGAAACTGGGGGGCGCCACCGCGGAATCGGACTCCGTCGCACTGCCGGGTGGCTCTGCCGGGCCCAATGCGGGGATCGGTGCCGGCCCCGGGACTATCCACAGGGCAGCGCGGGCTACTTGAGGTAGTCGTCCAGTGCGGCCAGTACCGTCGGGATAACGCGCTCGGCTTTCTCGTTGAGGACCAGGTGGTGGTCGGCGGGCAACTCGACCAACCGCTTCTCGGGCGCCACCAGCCGCTCGTAGACCAAGCGGCTGTACTCGAGGGTGAACAAGGGATCGCCCGTCGACACGAACGCCACTACCGGACAGGTGATACTGCCATCGACGAGGGCCGACATGTCAGTCGTGAACAGGCTGGACAGAAAACTCGCCGGGTAGGATTCGAGTCGCATGGGATCCTCGAAGAACGCGTCGCGCCACTGCCGCTCTGAGAAGACTTTGTCCACGTCGAGGTAGAAGCCCACAGGCACCTGCAGTCCGGGCATCACCCGGCCGACCGCGGCGATGATACGGCGGATCGCCGGGTACACCACGCCGAGCGCATTGGGGAAGCGGGTGACCGACAGGGACTCGCGCAAGGGCGTGAACAGGACGTTGTGCGGGAAGGCGGCACGGATGCGGTGCTCGGCGCCGGCGGTCAGCAGGGTGAGGACGCCGCCCTGGCTCGACCCCATCAGCCCGACGGCGCCGGGGGAACGGGCGCAAGCGTATCCCACCGCGTCCCGGACGTTCCCGATCATGTCGTCAAGGGTGAACCGGCGGATGAGGCGGGGACTGCGCCCGTGGGACAGCGGGTGGACGCCGATCACGTGGTAGCCGTGCCGGCTGAGAGCGTCCAGGAAGGGGCTGTAGAACAGGGGGTGGGTCATGGTGCCCGGGACGAACACGACCGTCGGCGACGTGTCCCGCTCCGCCTCCCAGACGGACAACGTGATGGGGGCCCGGCCAGATTCGATCGAGACCTCCGAGTAACTGGGCAGGTCGATCGAGTGCTCATCCAGAAGCGTTGCGATGCTCATGTCGGATGCCCCCCGGCTTTTCCAGTACCCCAGTACCGTATCCGCGTTCTTCCGGTCCGCCAACTCGTGGACCGTCCCGTCGGTGACGGACGCGCCGTCAGGCGCAGCGCCCGGCCCCGGGGCCGCCCGGAGGCGGTACGGGCCCCGGGGCCGGGCGGGCTCAGTCGGAGGAGCTCGCGAACTGGGCGGCGTACAGCCGCGCGTAGGCCCCGCCCTTGGCGAGGAGCTCCGCGTGGCCGCCCTGCTCCACGATGTCGCCGTCCTCCATGACCAGGATCGTGTCCGCGTCGCGGATCGTGGACAGGCGGTGGGCGATGATGAAGCTCGTGCGCCCCTGGCGCAGCGCGTTCATGGCGCGCTGGACCAGCAGCTCCGTGCGCGTGTCCACCGAGCTGGTCGCCTCGTCGAGGATCAGCACCGAGGGGTTCGCCACGAACGCCCGCGCGATGGTGAGCAACTGGCGCTCGCCCGCGGAGATGTTCGCCGCGTCCTCCTCCAGAACCGTGTCGTAGCCGTGGGGGAGCGCACGGATGATGTGGTCGACGAAGCACGCCCTGGCGGCCTCCTCCACCTCGGCGTCCGAGGCGCCGGGGCGGCCGTAGCGGATGTTCTCGCGCACGGTGCCCGCGAAGAGCCACGGGTCCTGCAAGACCATTCCCGTGCGGCGCCGGACCTCGTGGCGGGTCATGGCGGCGATATCGCGGCCGTCGATGGTGATCCGCCCGGAGTCGAGCTCGTAGAAGCGCATGAGCAGGTTGACCAGGGTGGTCTTGCCCGCGCCCGTCGGCCCCACGACCGCCACCGTGTTCCCGGGGTCGACGCGCAGCGTGAGGTCGCGGATCAGCTCGGTGCCGGGCGAGTAGGAGAAGCGCACGTGCCGCATCTCGATGGCGCCGGCGCCCTTCGGGGCGGTCCCCCCGTCCGACGCGTCGGGGGAGTCCTGTGCCGCGCCGGGCCCGTCCGCGGCCGACGGGGCGCGGGCCGGGGCGTCCGCCCCCGCGGCCGAAGACGCGTCCTCCCCCTCCTCCTCGGCGTCCAGGAGCTCGAAGATGCGCTCCGCGCTGGCGGTGCCCGACTGGACGGCGGTGGCCATGGCGCCCAGTTGGCCCAGCGGCTGCGAGAACTGCTGCGAGTACTGGATGAACGCCTGCACGTCGCCGAGCAGCAGCGACCCCGAGGCCACCATGGCGCCGCCGACGACGGCGATGGCGACGTACGCGATGTTCCCGATGACCAGCATGATCGGCATCATGATCCCCGAGAGGAACTGGGCGCGCAGCGCGGTGCGGTAGAGCTGCTCGTTCTCCTCGGCGAACGCCCTGCGCACGGAGTCGGTGCGCCCGTAGACGCGCACCAGGGCGTGCCCGGAGAAGGACTCCTCGACGCGCGTGTTGAGGGCCCCGGTCCGCGCCCACTGGGCGGTGAACGCCTTCTGGGAGCGGGGGCCGATCAAGCCGAAGACGACGCCCGACAGCGGCACGGAGATGAGCGTCACCAGCGCCAGCTTCCACGAGATGGAGAACATCATGGCGAGCACCCCGACCACTGTGAGGATGGAGCTCAGCGCAGTGGAGAGGGTCTGCTGGAGCGTGTTGTTCACGTTGTCCACGTCGTTGGTGAGGCGCGAGAGCACGTCCCCGCGGCGCATCCGGTCGAAGTGGCTCAGGGGCAGGCGGTGGATCTTCTGCTCGACCTGGCGCCGCAGGCGGTAGAGCGCGCGGGCGGTGATCCGGTTGAGCATGTACCCCTGGAACCAGTTGAGGAAGGCGGAGCCCGCGTACAGGCCCAGGACGAGGAGGAGGATCCCCCCCAAGCGCTGGAAGTCGATCCCGGCGCCGGGGGTGATGTCCATGGCGGAGAGCATCGTGGCGAAGTCGTCCATCCCCTGGGCGCGCAGGGCCTCGATGGCCTGCTCCTTCGTGGTTCCGGCCGGCAGGGCCTGCGAGACGACGCCCTCGAAGACCACGTTCGTCGCCCGCCCGAGCACCTTCGGCGCGATGACCGCGAGGGCGACGGAGGCCGCCGTGGCGACCAGGATCGCCGCCATCCAGTTGCGGTGGGCGGTCAGCAGTCCGATCATGCGCTTGAACGAGGGCCAGAACGCCTTCGCCTTCCCGGGCGGCGGGCCGTCGTGCCAGCCGCCGGACGAGGCGAGGGCCTCGGCGGCCAGTTCCTCCTCCTCGGGGCTCGTCTGGGTCGTGGGGGTTTTGTCCTGGGTGCTCATGAGAGGGCCTCCGCTCCGAATTGGGAGGTGACGATTTCCTTGTAGACCTCCGAGGCCGCGAGCAGCTGCTCGTGGGTGCCGCTGGCGACCAGGCGCCCGGCGTCGAGGACCAGGATCTGGTCCGCGTCGACGATGGTGGACACGCGGGAGGCGATGACGATCTTCGTGGTCCCCGCGGTGGCGGGCCCCAGGGCCGCGCGCAGGCGCGCGTCGGTGGCGACGTCGAGGGCGGAGAAGGAGTCGTCGAAGATGAGGACAGGGGGCCTGCGCACGAGGGCGCGGGCGATGGCGAGCCTCTGGCGCTGGCCGCCGGACACGTTCGTGCCGCCCTGGGCGATGGCCGCGTCGAGGCCGCCGTCCATCTCGGACACGAAGTCCTCGGCCTGGGCGACCCCGAGGGCCTCCCACAGCTCCTCGTCCGTGGCGTCCTCGCGGCCCAGGCGCAGGTTCGAGGCGACGGTGCCGGCGAAAAGGAAGGGGTGCTGGGGGACGAGGCCGATCTGCGCCCACAGCGCCTCGGGCTCTGCCTCGCGCACGTCGGTGCCGCTGATGAGGACCTGCCCCTCGGAGGCGTCGAGCAGGCGCGCCAGCAGTCGCACCACCGTGGACTTGCCGGAGGCGGTGGAGCCGACGATGGCGGTCGTGGTCCCTGGCGCCGCGGTGAAGCTCACTCTTTCGAGCACGCGCTCGTCGGCGTCGGGGTAGGTGAAGCCCACGTCCCGCATTTCGACTGAGCCGGGCGAGGGGAAGGCGGTCGTCGCCCCGGCGGGGGCGGTGATCGTAGGCGGGGTGGCCAGGACCTCGCTGATGCGCTCGGCGCAGACCGCGGCGCGCGGGATCATGATGGTCATGAATGAGGCCATGACGATGCCCATGAGGATCTGCATGAGGTAGGCCATGAAGGCGATGAGGGTGCCGATCTCGACGTCGCCGTCGCCGACGCGGTGCCCGCCGAACCAGATGACTCCGACGATGGTGACGTCGAGCATGAGCATCACCAGGGGGAAGAGGAGGACGAAGAGCTGGCCGACGCGTTCACTGACGCGGGTGATGGAGCTGTTCGCCTCCTCGAAGCGGTCGGTCTCGGCGCGCTCGCGGACGAAGGCCCGGATGACGCGGATCCCGGCGAGCTGTTCGCGCATCACGCGGTTGATGCCGTCGAGCTTGTCCTGGTAGGAGCGGAACAGCGGGACCATGCGGCCGACGATGAGGGCGACCACGACCAGCAGGAGGGGGACCGAGGCCGCGATGAGCCAGGAGAGGGCGGGGGCCTTGCTGACGGCCATGATGATCCCGCCGATGGCCATGATCGGCGCGGTCACCGCTATCGTGCAGCTCGTCATGACGAGCATCTGGACCTGCTGGACGTCGTTCGTGTTGCGGGTGATCAGGGATCCGGCGCCGAAACGAGTGGTCTCCCGTTCGGAGAAGCCGCTGACGCGCTCGAAGACGGCGCCGCGCAGGTCGCGCCCCATGCCCATCGAGGCCCGGGCCGCCAGGTAGGTCGCCAGGACCGAGCAGACACCTTGGAGGGCGCTCACCGCCAGCATGAAGGCGCCGGTGCGCCAGATGTAGGCGGTGTCGCCGGTGGCCACGCCCTTGTCGATGATGTCGGCGTTGAGGGTGGGCAGGTAGAGGGAGGCCATGACCTGGGCGAACTGGAGGACGACGACCCCCACGAGGAGCCAAGTGTATGGGCGCAGGCGCGCCCGCAATAGTCGAATGAGCATATTGCGATGGTAGTAGTCTCACGCTATGGGAGGGGAGTGGTGTTTCGCGCCACATCACTCTTGATGCGAAGGGCAGTTCGCCAATAGGGTGGCAGAAATAAGAGTGGCCTTGTTCCCCGAAAAAGGGTGCGCTTATCCAATATCCGTCAACCATGGGGCAGTCATGAAACGACACATTCCACGCGCGACTCTCACACTCACGCTCTCGAGCGCGCTCGTCGCCAGTGCGGTGGCGCTGGCGTCGCCGACGGCGGCGGCGCCACCGCCCGCTCCGCCGGCCTCCCACGCCGCCCGCCCGTCCACTCCGGCCCCCGCGGAGCCGTCGGGCGCTGCGGCTCAGTCCGGGACCGGCTCCGGCGACGACTCGCAGAGCGGCCGCGGCCTCGAGGCCGCGCTCAGTTCGATGTCCGAACTGGCCGGCGGCGGCGCCAAGGCACCCGAGGGCGGCCTGCTCGCCGACGAGGACCGCACCGGCGGCACCACGCCGGTCACCGTCATCGTCCAACTCGACGAGGGCAATGTGGGGATCCCGTGGTACAGGCGGATCTTCGGCCTCTCCTCGTCCACGAAGCACGAGGTCGTCAAGGACCGCATCACCTCCGCCGTCTCGGGCGCGCTCCCCGGCGTGAGCACCTCCGGCGGCACGCCCATCACCGACGTCAAGGACTACTCCACCGTCATCGACGGATTCGCCATCGAGATCCCCCGTGGGGCGCTCGAGGCGGTCCGCGGCGTCGAGGGGGTCAAGGCGGCGTTCGTGGAGGAGCTCCACCAGCGCGACATCGAGACCCCCGCCCCCGACGCCGTGGGGCCCCCCGCCAACGCGTCCTCGCTGACGATGACCCACGCGGACTCCACCGCCTACAAGGGCGACGGCCAGGTGATCGCCGTCATCGACACGGGCCTCGAGGTGGGCCACCCCGCGTTCAGCGGCGACCTGGACGACTCCACCGTCAAACTCTCCGAGGGCGACGTCTCCTCCTTGAAGTCGAAGCTCGCCGTCGGCAAGGAGGGCGTCTACGTCTCCGAGAAGATCGCCTTCGCCTACGACTACGCGGACAACGACGCGGATGTGGTGCCCCACTCCAGCGCCGACCTCTCGCACGGCACCCACGTGTCGGGCATCGCCACGGGCAACGGCGGCACGATCCGCGGCACTGCGCCGAACGCGCAGCTCATGGCCCTCAAGGTGGCGCGCGACTCCGACGGCGCCCTGCCCGACTCCGCGATCCTGGGCGCCCTCGACGACGTGGGCGTGCTGGAGCCCGACTCGGTCAACATGTCCTTCGGATCCGACGCGGGCATGAGCGACGAGGCCGCCTCCGTCTACGCCGACGCCTACAAGGTCCTGCGCGAGAAGGGCATCACCCTCAACGTCGCGGCGGGGAACGCGTACTCCGCGGCCCACGGCAACACCTCCGGGGCGAACCTCCCCTACGCCTCGGATCCCGACTCCTCCACAGTGGACGAGCCCTCGACGTTCCAGACGTCCCTGTCCGTGGCTTCGGTCGACAACGCCGAGGGCATGCCCTACTTCACCGCGGCGGGCCTGCGGATCGCCTATCAGGAGGGCGCCAACGCCTCGGGCGGGGACATGGCGTCCTTCGGCGACATCGAGTCCGGCACCTACCGCTACGTGGACGCGGGCGAGGGCAAGGCCGCTGATATCGCGGCCATGAACGAGGCGAACCCCGACGGGATCGAGGGCGCCTTCGCCCTGGTCCGCAGGGGCGGGACCTCCGACGCGGGCAAGCCCATGACCTTCGAGGACAAAGTCAAGGCCCTGGCGCCCTACAAGCCGGCCGCAGTCGTGATCTACGACAACGTGGACTCCGACTCGTTGGTGCGCCCCGCCGTCCAGACCACGACCATCCCCGTCGCCTTCATCTCCAAGGCGAACGGCGAGGCGATGCTGGCCGCCGCCGACCACAACCTGGTCTTCGAGAAGGGCGCGCGCCTGGCCCCCTCCACCGACTACGTGATGTCCGACTTCTCGTCCTGGGGCGTTTCGCCCGATCTGGCCCTCAAGCCCGAGATCTCCGCGCCCGGCGGCAACATCTACTCGGCGCTGCCCGGTGACAAGTACGGCTACATGTCGGGCACGTCGATGGCGACCCCGCAGATGGCGGGCATCGCCGCGCAGGTGCGCCAGCGGGTCGCCTCGGACGAGCGCTTCTCGTCCTTCACCGACTCCGAGAAGCACGACGTCGTCACCAACCTGCTGATGGGCACGGCGCACCCGCTCGTCGACGTCCACCAGGGCACGGGCGCCTACTACTCGCCGCGCAAGCAGGGAGCCGGGATCGCCGACGCCCTGGCGGCCACGACGGCCACCGTCTACCCCACAGTCGACGGCGCCCGCTCCCCGTCGCGCCCCAAGGCCGACCTGGGCGACGGCACCAGTGGCTGGACCTTCGGCATCACCCTGCGCAACGTGGGCTCCGAGGCGCGCTCCTACGCGCTGTCCAGCCAGGCCCTGTCCGAGCTGGTCAACGACAGCGGTCTGATCTCCGAGCACTCGAAGAACTTCCGCGGCGAGGGCATCACCGTGTCCTACTCGGGCGAGGGCGTCTCGGGCACCTCCGAGGGCGCCACCATCACCGTCCCCGCCGGGGGCACGGCGCGGGTGGGCGTGGCCATCGCCGTCGAGCAGTCCTTCGCCGACTACGTCGGCGCGAACCTGCCCAAGGGGACCTTCGTCGACGGATTCGTCGAGTTCGCCTCGCAGACCGATGGCGAGCCCGGCCTGACGGTCCCCTTCCTGGGCTTCTACGGGAACTGGGGCGACGCGAACGTGTTCGACACGAAGTGGTCCGACGAGGGCGCCCAGAAGGCCCACATCTACAAGTCGGCCCTCGCCTCGACGACGACCGGGATGCCGCTGGGCGTCAACCCGCTGCAGAAGGTCCGCCTCCTCGACGAGGTGAAGCCCGACCCGTCGCGCTACATCGTGTCGAACAGCGGGTGGTCGGTGTCACCCAACTCGATCCAGCCCGTGACCGGCACACTGCGCTCCACCGCGAAGATGACGTACACGTACACCAACGAGGCCGGCGAGGCGGTGCGCTCCTACATCTTCGACGGCGCCCACAAGTCGCTGTACAACCCCCGGAGGATGCAGGTCCTCTACGCCGAGGCCCGCTTCGGCTCGCCGGTCTTCGACGGGCGCGACGAGCAGGGCAACCTCGTGCCCGACGGCGCCTACAAGCTGACGATATCGACGGACACCGACGGCCCGGACTCCTCCCACCAGGAGCTGTCCTACGACTTCACGATGGACACCGTGGCCCCTGAGATCTCCAACCTCGCCACCACGGGCGAGGGCGAGGAGAAGACCGTCTCCTTCGACGTGACCGACTCCTCGCCCCTGGCCGCGGTCGACTTCGCCGACCCGGACAGCGGCGGATGGTTCCACCGCATCCTGGTGTCCGACGACGGCACGGTCGAAGCGGATGGGACGCACCGCTACCACTTCGACGTGCGCGCCTCGGACCTGCAGAAGAGCTGGACCGAGCAGGGCGGCAAGGGCAAGCTCCCCGCCACCCCGCTGCTGCGCGCGTGGGACTTCGGGATCAACGCCTCGAAGAACCACCGCGTCGTCGTCGAGTCCATTCCGATGACCTCGCTCACCCTGGACCAGTCGTCGCTGTCGCTGGTGCCCGGCCAGAACGCGAAACTGGTCGCGAGCCACGAGCCCGCCGAGGCCAATATGACCGACGTCACGTGGACTTCGAGCGATCAGGCGGTGGCCACGGTCAGCGACTCCGGCGTGGTGACGGGCGTCGGCCAGGGCGAGGCGGACATCGTCGTCGCATCGGCCGCGGATCCCGCGGTCAGCGCGACCGCCCATGTGAAGGTCGCCCCCGTCTCCGAGGAGACCGGGATCGCCCTCTCCGACTCCCCGATCATCATCCCCACCAGCGGGCAGGCGTCCGTCTCGGCGCTGCTGGCCCCCTCGCTGCGGGGATCCTCGGTGACGTGGGCCCTGGACGTGGAGGGCGCATCCATACAGCCCTCCGCCGACACCCTGGGCGCCACCATCACAGCGGGGGACCGCTCCGCGCGCGGCACCGTCACCGCCACGGTGACGACCCCCGCCGGTGACAAGACGGCGACCGCCCCGGTCGAGGTGCACCAGAGCGACTACGACGACTTCGTCATCGACGCGGACGGCGTCCTCACGCAGTACCGCGGCTCGGGCAGCACCATCAACGTGCCGGACACGGTCACCGCGATCGCCGACGAGGCGCTGCGCGGCGTCAACGCCGAGCGCATCAACATCCCCGCCACCGTCCGCACGATCGGGAACCGGGTGTTCGCCGATGCGCGCAGGCTGACGACCGTGGTCTTCGAGGACACGGCGGACCACCCCTCCCAGCTCACCGAGCTCGGGATCGCCCTGGTCGATAACGACTACAGCCTCGACGAGGTCCTCCTGCCGTCGAAGGTCGTCAAGCTGGGGGACGGCGCGTTCTCGAACTCCACGATCAAGCGCCTGTCCCTGCCGGACTCGCTGACGGCGGTCCCCGCGGATCTGGCCGAACGCAGTTCCCAGCTCAACGAGGTGACCATCGGCGACGCGGTCACGGAGATCGGGGCGGCGGCCTTCTCGGAGAACACCTCGCTCGGCGAGCTGCGCATCCGCCAGGCCGACGGCTCCACCAAGGCAGGACTGCCCTCGGCCCTGACCACCATCGGGGCGAGCGCCTTCGTCGGCACCCGCTTCGCCTCGCTGGACCTGCCGGCCTCCGTGCGCACCATCGGCGACAGCGCCTTCATGACGGCGCGGCTCACCCACCTGGGCCTCAACGACGGCCTCGTCTCCGTGGGCAAGCAGGCCTTCTCGGGCACGCTGCTCACCGAGGTGGAGCTGCCCGACTCGGTGACCACGGTCGGATCGGGCGCCTTCAAGGCGATGCCCGAGCTGACGAAGGCCCACCTGGGCCCGAATGTGGCCGCGGACCAGCTGGTCGCCGGTTTCACGCTGTCGCCCAAGCTCTCGTCCATCACGGTGGACTCGGCGAACGCCTCCTACGAGAGCGTCGACGGCGTCCTGTACACGAAGGACCGCACGCACCTGGTCGCCTACCCCATGGCAAAGAACAGCGGCGGGTCCTACACGGTGGTCGATGGGACCGCCCGCATCGATGACGAGGCGTTCCAGCAGGCCCCCCTGCGCCAGATCGCCTTCCCTGCGTCGCTGCGGTCCATCGGCGCCTCCGCTTTCGCGAACGCGCGACTCACCAGTGTGGCGCTGCCCGACCAGTTCGAGACGCTGGAGGCGCACGCCTTCCAGGCAGCGGCGGACCTGGCCAGCGCCGACCTGGGCGGCACGGTGACGATCGGCGACTCCGCTTTCGACTCCGCCTCGCTCACGTCGGTGGACTTCAGGACCGACCTGAACCGGCTGGAGACGGTGGGCTCCATGGCCTTCTCCGGCGCGCCCGTCCGGGTCCTCGTCTTCCCGGACTCGCTGAAGTCGGTGGGCGCTTTCGCCTTCGAGAACAACCCGCACTTGGAGGAGGTCCACATCGGGGCGGCTCTGACGGACCTGGACACGGGCTTCCTCACCGGTTCGGACGCGATGCGGACGCTGACCGTCAGCGCGGACAACCCCGTGTACTCGGCGGAGAACAACGTCCTGTACGCGAAGCAGCAGGACGGGACGCACCTGGTGCTGTCCCTGCCCTCGAACACGTTCACCGAGTACTCGGTGCGGCCCGGGACCGTGCAGATCGACGCGCAGGCGTTCCGCAACAACAAGGCGCTCCAGCGGGTCGTCCTGCCCGAGGGCCTCAAGGTCGTCAAGGCCGGGTCCTTCAACAACGCGTCGTCGCTGACTGAGATCGTCCTGCCCGACTCCCTGGAGGCGTTCGATGGCCTGTACTCCACAGGGGTCGAGTTCATCGAGTTCGGCACGCGGATCCGCACCATCAGCGAGAACGCCTTCAAGGGCAACATGCCGGACCGCATGATCGTGCGCGGTGGCGTGGGCGGCTCCTTCACCGGGTCGACGGACTCCACCGGCGCCCGCTCCACGTCGGCGTTCTTCGGCGAGGGCATGAAGCGGATCAACTACGGCTACGGGGGCTCCTTCCCGCAGACGCTCGTGGTCCCCTCCACCGTCGCGGAGCTCGCGCTGGGGACCTACGCGCTCAGCGCCGAGCAGCTGGCGGCCTCCCACGTGTACGTGGCCGCCGACGAGGGGTCGGCCGCGTGGTCGGTGGCCAGGGCGGCCGTGGAGAAGGCCGGTTTGGATCCGGCGTCCCAGCTGCACCGGTACGTGGAGCCCACGCTCTCGCTGTCCTCGCCCGCGATCGACCGGGCGGGGGACGCCTCGAAGGTCCAGGTGAAGGCCGGCGAGTCCGTTGAGGTGACGGCTACGCTGACCGGCGGCGTCCCCGATGGGCGCGAAGCGCGTTTCGTCGAGGTCGCCCCCGACGGCACTGAGACCGTCGTCTCCGATTGGGCCGCCATGGGCGCCGCCCAGCCCTCCCCCGCGCCGGATGCGAACGCCGGGGCGGAGCCGGGCGCGCAGGCGGGCGCGGACGAGGCCGGGGCCCAGTCCGGCTCCGACCAGGCCCAGTCCGGGGTCGGCCAAGCGCAGTCCGGGGCCGACCAGGCCCAGTCCGGCTCCGGCCAGGCCGCCCCTGCGGACCAGGCCGCTCCCACTCAGTCCGCTGCCTCCGACCAGGCGGCCGGGGCGGCTGACGGGCCCGACGCGGACGGGGACGCGCCCGCGTCGTCGGCTGCCTTCACGTGGGTTCCGTCGGTCGATGGGGCGTCGTTGCGCGTCGAGGCGCGTGATGCCACGTTCCGTGTGGTCACTGGTGTGTTGGGTTCTGCCCTTCCTCCTGCTCCGGAGCCCGGTGAGGGCCAGTGGGTGCAGGACGCCGGTGGCTGGTGGTACCGGTTCGCCGATGGGACGTATCCGCGTGGACAGGCCCTGGTGATCGATGGTGAGACGTACCGTTTCGACCAGTCGGGGTACCTGCGCACTGGTTGGGTGCGCGATGGCGGGTACTGGTTCCACCACGGCGCTTCCGGTGCGATGTCCACCGGCTGGCTGGTCGATGGCGGCGCCTGGTACTACCTGATCCCGAGTTGGGGCGCCATGGCGATCGGCTGGGTCGAAGACGGCGGATCCTGGTACTACATGGACCCCTCGGGCCGCATGTCCACCGGCTGGGTCTCCGACGGCGGGTACTGGTACTACCTCGGTGCCTCGGGCGCCATGGCGACCGGCTGGGTCTCCGACGGCGGGCACTGGTACTACCTCGATGCCTCCGGCCACATGGCCACCGGCTGGCAGCAGATCGACGGCAAGTGGTACGAGTTCGGCCCATCCGGTGCGCTGAAGGGGTGATCCCCTGGGCGAACCGCTCCGGGGCCGGCGCGCGGCGAGGAATCGTTGCGCGCCGGCCCCTTTTCCACGCGGTGGGCTCGTTCTCACAGTGATACCGCGTTCGCGCAGCGCTACCATGTTCTGCAAGCGCAACAACGCTCGCGAAGCACTGCTTTCCCTTTGAGAGCGCCGCTCCGCTTGCAGTGGCGCGCACTCCGCCCTGCCGGCCCGAACGCAGAGCAGACGCACCGCTACGCGGGACATCGTTGTCGGCGGACCGGGGGCGGGAGCGGACCGGAGCGCCCTGCTCCTTGGAATCCGACGAGGAGGTGAACCGATCCACCGGACAACTAATTATACGACTGAATAATTTATCAGTAATGAGTATCCACTATTCATTATGCTGTTCGATAAACCGCTTGAAGTGGTAATGAATAACCAATATCGTTAGTGAAATCAGGGACTGCCGTCCGGGGCCGTCCCCCACCCATCATTCCCCACCCGCCTCGATCATTGGAACGGCCATGACTCCCCATATGCCACGCGCCGCGCTCACGATCGCGCTCACAGGAGCGCTGATCGGAGGCGCCGCCTTCGCAGCACCAGCACAAGCGCTTCCAAGCGGCCGTGCCCAGGCCGCGGCCCCGTCCGCCCCGGCCTCGTCCACTCCGCCGGCGTCCGCGCTCAAACCCGCCGTCGGCGCCACCACTGACGAGAACGGCTTCGAGATCGACGCCAACGGCGTGCTCCTGCGCTACACCGGCTCGGCCAGCGACATCACGATCCCCGGCAAGGCCACGGCCATCGCCGACGAGGCGCTGCGCGGCACCACCGCCGAGCGCATCACCGTCCCCGCCACGGTCCGCACCATCGGCGACAGGGCGTTCGCCGACGCACAGCAGCTGAAGGCCTTGGTCTTCGAGGACACCGCCGACCACCCCTCCCAGCTCACCGCGATCGGCGCCGAAGCGGCAGCCAACACACCCGCCCTCACGGAGGTCGCTGTCCCGTCGAAGGCCGCCTCCCTCGGCGAGGGCGCCTTCGCGGACTCCGGCATCACCCGCCTGTCCCTGCCCGACTCCCTCACATCGATCCCCGCCCGCTTGGTGAAGAACAGCTCACTGCTCACTGAAGCAGTCGTCGGCAACGCGGTCACCGAGATCGGCGAGGCCGCCTTCAGCGCCGCGCACTCGCTCAAAGGGCTGAGCGTCCGCCAGGCCGACGGCTCGACCGCCCCGGGGTTCCCCTCCTCCCTCGTGACCATCGGGCAGGAGGCGTTCAACGCCACCGGACTGGGCTCCGTCGACCTGCCCGCCTCCGTGCGCACCATCGGCGACGCCGCTTTCAACGCCATCGAGCGCCTTTCCCACGTCGGCCTCAACGAGGGCCTGGTCTCCATCGGCAGCAGCGCCTTCCGGACCACGGGGATCACTGAGATCGTCATCCCCGACTCCGTCACCACCGTTGGATCCAGCGCGTTCAGCGAATGCAGCGCCCTCACCAGCGCCCACATCGGGCGCGGCGTGGAAGCGGGGCAGCTGTCCGACGCCTTCACCAGCTCCCGCCAGCTCAGCGGCTTCACAGTCGCCCCGGACAACGCGTCCTACGAGGCGGTCGATGGCGTGCTCTACTCCAAGGACCACACGAGCCTGGTGGTCTATCCTGCCGGAAAGGGCAGCGGCACCACCTACACCGTGCTCGATGAGACGACGCGCATCGAGTCGGGCGCCTTCAACAGCGCGCCCCTGAAGGGCGTCGTCCTGCCCAGTTCGTTGCGCAGCATCGGGGACTGGGCCTTCAGCGGCTCCTACCTGGAGTCCTTGGTCCTCCCCAAGGCCTTCGAGACCTTTGGGGAATGCGCGTTCTCGGGGATGCCCTCCCTGGCCCGGGTGGACCTGGGCGGCACGAAGACCATCGGCGAGCAGGCCTTCCTCGCCTCGCACGCCCTGCAAGAGGTCGACTTCAGGGCGGACCTGGGCCGCCTCACCACGATCAGCGCCTACGCCTTCGCCGAGACGGGGCTCGTCTCGGCCGTCCTGCCCGACTCCGTCACCTCCCTGGGCGACGGGGCCTTCACCCGCAGCACCGAGCTGAAGGAGGTCCACCTGGGCTCGGGCCTGACCGAAGTGGGCGCGCGCGTCTTCACGGGCACCACAGCGCTCGCCTCCCTGAGCGTCGACCCCTCCAACCCCGTGCTCTCGCTGGACGGCTCCGTCCTCTACCAGCAGGGCAACGACGGGAGCCACCTGGTCTACGCCGCCCTCGCCGCCCCCCTGCCCGCGTACTCGGTGCGCCCCGGGACGGCGCAGATCGACGAGGCCGCCTTCAAGGGCCACGCGACGCTGCGCGAAGTGGTCGTCCCCGAGGGCGTGAAGGCCATCGGGGCCCAGGCCTTCGCCGGGATCCACGAACTCACCGACGTGGCACTGCCCGACTCCCTGGAAGAGGTGTCCGACGCCTTCGCCGGGACCCAGGTCGAGACCATCGAGTTCGGCGCGCGGATCCGCACCATCGAGGAGGCCGCTTTCGAAGGCGGCCTGCCCGTCCGCATGATCGTGCGCGGCGGGAAGGACGGCGCCTTCGCGTCCCCGGAGGAATGGGTCCCCAACCACACCGCGTCCGCCTTCTTCGGCGAGGGCATGAAGCGGATCGCCTACACGCACGGTAACTTCCCGCAGACCCTGGTGGTCCCCTCCACCCTCGAGGAGCTCGTCCTCACCACGGGCCTCCTCACCGCCGAGCAGCTCGCGGAAGCCCACGTGTACGTGGCCGCCGACAGGGACTCCGCCGCGTGGTCGGTGGCCAAGGCGGCCGTGGAGAAGGCCGGTTTGGATCCGGCGTCCCATCTGCACAGGTACGTGGATCCGGCCCTGTCGCTGTCCTCGCCCGCGATCGACCGGGCGGGGGACGCCTCGAAGGTCCAGGTGA
>ERZ773050.497-NODE-497-length-22617-cov-4.645865_pt1 | contig 22617 bp, 17 predicted proteins | sample MGYA00580632_ERZ773050 | MGnify/ENA primary metagenome ERZ773050 (study PRJEB29015, sample SAMEA2738123) | human oral metagenome | biome: human oral; feature: human-associated habitat; material: saliva | place: China | collected 2166 ... | reverse complement strand
GAGGCCGCGAGGGAATCGTCCGCGCCCGGCGCGAGGAGCACGGCGGCGCGCCCATCGCGCCAAGCGGCCAGGATCGCGCGCATGGCGGCCGGCGTCGTCGCCTGGCGGACGAGGACCGCGCCGGGAGCCCCGGCGGGGGCGCCCGCCGAGCCCGCTCCGCCCGGCAGGGAGGCGAGCAGCGCGTCGCGGTCGAGGGAGCGCTCGGCGCCGGGTGAGTCCGCGGCCTCGACGAGCGCGGGGACACCGGGGGCCGCTGGGAGCGCGGGGAAGGAATCGGGGTGCGCCATGAGATCGGCCACGCCGTCGCTCACCAGTGGGGGAAGCTCGTCCGGCCAGCGCAGGGCGAGCGAGGCCCGGGCCACGAGCGCCTGGACGGCGGCGTCGGGGCGGAGCTGGTCCTGGCTGAAGGCGACGCTGACGGCGGGCTCGATCTCGATGTCGGCCCCCGGGGCGCCGCCGTCGAGAATGCCGCCGCCGGCCTGCCAGGCGCCGAGCCACCAGGCCACCGATCGCCAGTGGGGTGTCAGCGCGCAGTGGACGAGGGGCGCGGGGCCCGCCTCGGCGTCGAGGAAGGCCGCGGTCTTCGACGCCCACATCGCCAGCACGCGCCCCGTCAGCTCGATGCGCTCGCCGGGCGCGTACCAGATCAGCCAGGGGCGGTCGCCGTCGGCGGCGGTCGGGAGGAGCGGGGAGAGGGAATCGTTCATAGTTAGATTCAATCAGAGTCGGGCCGCTTCGGAGGATCCCCCAAGGGGTGTGAGAGACGAGATTTCCGCAGAACAGCGGGTGATCTGCGGGCCTGAGCGCAGCGTCTCAACTCGGTCTCAGCAGATCATGTGGCCTTTCTCGGCTTGATCCCTGGTCTTACAGGCGTGTAGTTTGGTTTCACCACTTGAACCTCTCCGAAGGGAAGCCATCGTGTGGAACATCCTCGGCGACGGGCCTCTGGCGCTGTCCGATGATGCTGACGACGCAGCGATCATCCTTCTCTTCGGGGGTGGGGACGAGTCTGGCCCGCTGCCGTGGCAGGAGCGCGCCCTGTGCGCCCAGACCGATCCCGAGGCCTTCTTCCCGGAGAAGGGTGGTTCCACCCGCGAGGCCAAGCGCGTGTGCGCCAGCTGCGAGGTCCGCGAGGAGTGCCTCGAGTACGCCCTGGCCAATGACGAGCGCTTCGGCATCTGGGGTGGCCTGTCGGAGCGGGAGCGCCGCAAGCTCAAGCGCCGGGCCGTATGACCTCGCCCGCCCCCGCAGCCCCCTCCGGCGCCGAGAGCGCACTCGGCGCGGGTGCTGGTCGCGCGCAGGATGAGACCCTCGCCGTCGTCGTGACCGCGGGGGTCACTGCCTTCCTGCCCCGCGCCCTTGCCGCGCTCGCGGCGCAGAGCGCCCTCCCTGCCGCCGTTCTCATCGTCGACGTCGCCTCGCGCGCCAACGGCCTGGGGGACGGCACCCCTGTCGAGGAGGCCGTGGAGGCCTCTGGCCTCGACCTCGTCACCGCCGTGCGCATCCTGCGGGCACCCGCCGCTCCCACCCTCGGCGGCGCCGTTGCCCGGGGCCTCGCACTCGCCCAGGAGCGGGCCGCCGCCCGGCCCCGCCCGGAGACCAGTGAGGAGGACGAGGGCCGCCCGCTCCTCAGCCTCGACCTCGACCCCTCCGACGCCCAGTGGTTCTGGCTCCTCCACGACGACTCCGCTCCTGAGCCCGGCTGCCTGGCCGAGCTCCTCCAGGCCGTCACCACGGCCCGCTCGATCGCCCTGGCCGGTCCCAAGCAGGTGGACTGGGACAATCCCGACCTCCTCCTCGAGGTCGGACTGCGGGCCACCGGCTCGGCCCGCCGCGCCAACGACATCGTCTCCGGCGAGATCGACCAGGGGCAGCACGACGACCGCAGCGACGTGCTCGCCGTCGGCACCGCGGGCGCGCTCATCTCCCGCCAGGCCTGGGAGGAGGTCGGCGGCACCTCCTCCGATATGCCCATGCTCGCCGAGGGCCTCGAGCTCTCCCACGCCCTGCGCCTTGCCGGGCACAGGGTCGTCGTCGTCCCCAACGCGGTCATCCGCCACCGCCGCGCCACCTACCTCGGCCTGCGCGGCGCCAAGGGGGCTGCCCCTGTCCCCGCCAGTGCCGACGTGTCTGGTGGCGCGGGCGCCCCGGAGGAGAGCGCCCCGGGAGAGGGCGCCGACGCTCCCGATGCCGCCGGGGCCCCGAGCCCCGCGGCCACGGAGGACCTGGCGGATCTCGACCGCTCCTTCCGTGCCCGCCGCACGGCCCAGCTCGCCGCCTGGGCCACGATCTCCACCAGGCCCCTCACGCCCCTTCTCGCCTGGATCATCCTCCTCGCCCTCGGGCGGGCGGCCTGGCGCCTGCTCACCAAGGACCCGGGCCTGGCGAGCGACGAGCTGGCCGCCGCCCTCACCGTCGCCTCCCGGCCCGCCCGCATCCGCCGCGGCAGGCGGCGCCTGGCCTCCTTCACCGCCGTTCCGCGCAGCGTGCTCGCCCAGCTCTACCTCGACCCCGCTGAGATCCGCGCGGCCAGGAGGGACCGGGACCGCCAGGAGCGCCAGCGCATCGCCCGCGCCGCCGCGCCCAGCGAACTGGAACTGCGCGAGCTCGCGGCACTGGCCACCCGCCGTCGTCGGACCCTGGGCATCGTCCTCGTCCTGTCCGCCGTCTGCGGCCTGGCGGCCCTGAGCGACGTGCTCACCGCCCGCTCCGTCATGGGCGGGGCGCTCGCCTCACTCGGGGAGGGCTGGCGGGCGCTGTGGGACTCGGCGTGGAGCACCTGGGCCGACTCGGCCGACGGCTATCCCACCGCGATGACGCCCTTCCTCGCCGTGCTCTCGCTGCCGATGGCGCTGGCGGGCGCAGTGGGGATCAGCGGGGACGTTCTCGTCCACCTCCTCCTGCTCGTCTCGCTGCCGCTGGCCGCCGCCGGCGCCTGGTTCGCCGCGGGCACGGTCACCCGCCGCACCGCCCTGCGCGCCTGGGCCGCCCTCACCTGGGCCGCCGCGCCCAGCCTGCTCCTCGCCGTCGGACAGGGGCGCCTGGCCTCGCTGATCGTCCACCTCCTCCTGCCCTGGGCGCTCGTGGCGCTCGCGCGCGCCGTCGGCGCCGACCGCCGTGATCGCGTGCTCTCCGGCCTTGTGGGCGCCCACCTCATCTCCGACGACGAGCTCGCCCAGGCCGAGGGGATCAGCACCGCCCGTATCGAGGAGCTGGGGGAGCTCGGCGAGCATGGAGAATCCGGTGAGCCCGGAGAGCCCGACGAGTTCGAGGCCTCCGACGCTTCCCGCCCGCGGACGGATGACTCCCGCGCGGAGGGGCCCGCCGACGCTGTCGACGGCGAGCGAGAGCCCGCTGAGGGCGCGGACGGCGCCGAGGACGCCGAGAGCGCTGGTGCAGACGAGACCGTGCCGGAGGAGGGCGGCGCCGATGGCGCCGGCGACGAGCCCTCCGTCGACGCCCCGCCGAGGCAGCCCCTGTCCGAGCGGCTCGCCGCCAGGATCCGGCGGGCCGCCGCCGCGGCACGGGCCACGGCCGCCGTCGAGCACTACGGCCCCGGCTCGCCCACGGCCGCCGCCGTCGCCGGCCTGCTCCTGGCCGCCATCACTGCCGCCGTGCCCGCGACAGCGGCCGTCATCGTCCCGGCGCTCCTCCTGCTCATCGCCGTCAAGGCGCTCCAGCGGGCGTTCGGCCCCCGCCAGGCCTCCGGCGGCGCGCGCCGCCTCCTGCTCACCCTCATCCCCGCCGCCATCACCCCGGCGCCAGTGTGGTGGCGCGCCTGGCGCCTGCGCGAGGCGGGCGACGGCGCCTCGGCCCTCCGGCTCCTGGTCACCGATCCCGGCGCGCCCGTCGTCGCCCCGGCGCCCGGCCGTACGGACCTCCTTCTCGGCTCGCCCATCGACCTGGCCTCGCTCATCCCCGGCGCGCACGCGCTCCTGGCCGTCCGCCTCCTCCTCGCGCTCGTCCCCATCCTCGCCCTCGCAGGCCTTCTGGCCTCCGGGCGACGGGGTGGGAAGGCCCGCGCGGGCGTCCTCGTGGCGCTCGGCGCCCTCGCCCTCGCCGTCGTCACCACCGGGACCATCGTCGGCACCGGCCTCGCGCCCAGCGGCGCCCGCATGACCGTGGCCGGCTGGCCCGGCGCCGCGCAGAGCCTCGCCCTGGCCGGGATGCTCGCCGCGGGCCTCGCCGGAGCCGATGCCGCTCGCGCCGCGCTGGTCCAGCGCTCTCGCGGCTGGTTCCAGATCGCCGCCCCGGTGGCCTCCGCCCTCGTCCTCGCCCTGCCCCTCCTGCTCGGCGGGGGATGGGCCCTCGCCGTCGCGCATGGCGACCGCGTCCCCGGCCAGGCGCGGGCCACCAACCCGGGCGCCCCGCTCATGGCGCTGCGGCCCGCGACGCAGCAGATCCCGCTCATCGCGCGTGAGCTCCAGCGCGCCCCCGAGGCCAGCCGCGTCCTCGTCCTGGACTCGTCGGGCACCGGGGACGGATCAGCCCTCACCGCGTCCCTCTGGCGCGGTGACGGCCTCGTGCTCACCGACGCGCTGCCCGGGCCCACCGGCGCGCGCCTTCAGTCCCGCTCCGGCCAGGCGCTCTCGGCCGCCCCCACCGCCGGTGAGCCCGTGGACCTCACGGATGCCGCCGATTCCTCCCTGGCCGCCGCCATCGCCGACGCCGTCGCGGGGCAGGGCAAGACCGCCGCCGACGAGCTCGCCGCCCACGGCGTCGGTGTCGTCCTGCTGACGACGAGGCAGGGCGACGAGACCACCGCCACCGCGCGCGCGGGCCTGGCCTCCACCCCCGGCCTGGAGCAGCTCGCGCGCACGGACGCCGGCGTCGCCTGGCGGGTCAGCCCCGGCGACGCGGCCCAGTCGGCGCGCGCCGTCCTCCTCGAGACCGCCGGCGACGAGCGCCCGAGCGCGTTTGCCGTCCCCTTCGCGGGCCAGGCCACCACCACGCCCATCCCCGACTCCGCCTCCGGGGGCGATCGCGTCCTCGTGCTCGCCGAGCGCGCCGACCCCGGCTGGAGCGCCACCCTCAACGGCCAGACCCTCCAGACCACCACCGTGACCAATGGCCGGGGCGAGTGGCAGCAGGCCTTCGTCGTCCCCGCCCACGGCGGCGAGCTCGCCCTCGCCCACTCCACGCTCGACGGGCGGATCCTCGCCGCCGCCATCATGACGGTCTGGGCCATCACCGCCCTGGCCGCGCTCCCGCTGCGCCGCAGGAGGTTCGCATGAGCCCGCATCCCAGCCTCGGGCCGAACCCGGTTCGACGCGCCACCGGCCTGGGAGCCGGGGCGCTCCTCGTGGCGGGCGCCGTCGCCCTGACCGCCTGGGCAGGCCCCGCCCCCGCGGCGCCCACCCGGGCGGTCGGCGCCGCCGATATCAATGCCCCGGCCGTGGCCGCGACCTACGGCTGCCCCGCCGCCCCCACCAACACCCTCGGCGGCATCGACGTGCGGCAGGCCACCTCGACGACCTCCATCACCCCCGTCGGCTCGCCCGCCTCGCTGACCTACGGCGGCAAGGCCCTCAATGCGGCGCCGTCCTCTCCCACGACCCTCACCGGCGCTCAGGGCTCCGGCGGCGGCATTCTCACAGCCACCCCCTCCAGTGATGGCCAGACGGTCGGGGCAGCGGGCGTCGTCACGTCGGTCACCGATGCGGGGGACCTGCGCGGCCTGGCGGCGGCGCCCTGCGCGCCCGCGCGTTCCGCGGCCTGGATCGTCGGCGGCTCGACGGCCCTGGGCTCCTCCGCGGAGCTGCGCCTGACCAACCCCGGCGTCACCACCGTGACCGCGCGCGTGCGCCTCTACGGATCGGCCGGGGCGATCTCCCTGCCCTCCAACGGGGAGGTCGTCGTCGAGCCGGGGAAGACCTCCTCGGTCCTCCTGGAATCGGCCGGGGCGGGCGACCCCAGGATCGCCCTGTCCGTCGAGTCCGACGGCGGCAGCGTCGTCCCCACCCTCGTCACCGAGGGGCTCGATGGCGAGACGCCCGCCGGGGTCGAGATGCTCACCCCGGGCGCCGCGCCCGCCACCGAGCAGACCATCCCGACTGTCGCCGTGGCGAAGTCCGCCGAGCAGGGCTCCGAGGCCGTCGACGGGGCGTCCTCCTCCGATGAGCCCGTCCTGCGCGTCGTCAACCCCGGGGACACCCCGGCCACCGCCTCCGTCGCCCTCTCGGGCAGTGATGGCTCGACCCCGCTGCCCGGCGCGCAGGCCGTCACCATCGACCCCGGCTCCGTCTTCGACATCACCCTGACCGGGGTGGACCCCGGCGTCTACGGCATCCAGGTCACCTCCGACGTGCCGGTGGCCGCGGCCGCCAGGATGGTCCGGGTCGGCGGCGAGCTGCCCGCCGGCTCGGGCTCCCTCGTCCACGACGTCGCCTGGAGCCAGGCCGCCTCGCCCGGGGCGCTGGCCTCGGCGACCGCCCTCATGCCCCGCGACGGCGTCTCCCCGGGCCTCGTCATCTCCTCGACGGCGGGCGAGGCCAGGACCGTCGCCCTGGCGAGCCCCGACGGCTCATGGTCGACCACCCTCGACATCCCGGCGGGGGCGAGCGTGACGGCTCAGGTCCCCGCAGGTGTGAGCGCCGTGCGGCTCAGCGCCGCCGCACCCGATGGCCTGAGCGCCGCCGTGCTGCTCACCCGCAAGGCCTCCGGGGATGCTGCTGGCCCGCTCATCGCCGTCCTACCGGTCATCGCCGACTCCGCCTCGCGGGCCTCCACTCGGATCAGCCTCGACTGACCCGCCCCGGGCCGCGACCCCGTGTCGTCGTCGGGGGCGCGCCCCGGCCGGGAGGCCGGTTCTCAGAAGAAGTCCGGATCGATCTCCTCGGGCCGACGGCCCATCATCGTCGAGACCTGCTCGACGATGACGTGGCGCACGAGAGCGCGCAGCTCGGTGATGTCGCGGGTCCGGGAGACCACGGGCCGGCGGTAGATCACCACCCGCCCAGGCAATCCCGCTCGGGGCTCCGGGGCGAAGCCGCGCCCCAGGACCACCCCCGGCTCCCAGGGGGCGGGGTCGGAGGGAGGAACCTCCTCGACGGCGAACTGCACATCCGCGACGAAGGGATGCCGCCGGGCCAGATCGTCGGCGACCTCGATGACGAGGGCGTCGAAGCGCTCGGCGCGGGTCCGCCAGGCCGGCAGCACGGGGGGCATGAGCGGGCCTCGCAGGCCGTGCCCGTGGCGGTCCCGGTGGCGCCTGGCCGACCGTGGGGCCGGCGCCGGGAGGCCTCGGGGCTGGAAGGAGCGGGAGCGTCTCACGCGGCCACCATACGTGGCGGGCCGACGGGCTCCCGTGCGCGCCCCGCCGTCGCCCGGAGTGATTCCCGGCGGCCGGGCGCGATAACCTGCGCTGGTGAGGAATGTGAGGAGCTGCCGGAGGCCCGGCTGCGAGAACCCTGCTGTCGCGACGCTGACCAGTGTCTACGCGGACTCCACGATCGTCATCGGCCCGCTGTCCACGGAGCGGAGGCCCGAGGCCTACGACCTGTGCGCCAAGCACGTCGAGTCCTTCAACGCCCCCCGGGGCTGGCAGATCATCCGCCTGGCCACCGAGTTCGCCCCCGCGCCGCCGTCGGAGGACGACCTGCTCGCCCTGGCCGACGCCGTCCGCGAGGCCTCGCGCGCCCCCCGGCCCCCGGCGCGTCCGGCTGAGCGCGAGGGGCGGCCGGGAGGCATCATGCCCTCCCCGCTCACCCACGATCCCGACGTCCTGCCCGACCACCTCACGGGCCTGGGGGACGGGGAGATCGCCCGCCGCGGCCACCTGCGGGTCCTGCGCGGCGAGAAAGAGGACTGACCCCTCGTCCCACCGAGACCGGTCGATATCCGGAGGCGGGTTCCGCCACCGGTCTCGATCCTGATATCGACCGGTCTCGGTTATAGGGAGGGGCTATGGGGAGGCGGGGGCGCCTGATTGGCCGCCGACGCCGTGGGGCAGGAGCGCCATCTGGGCACGGGTCTCCTCGGCCACCTGGCGGTCGCGCATCGCCAGCGCGAGCTCGCGGTCCCGGCGCTCCGCCAGCACCGCCGCGAGGAACCTCTCCGGGTGCGTGCCCTCCGGCGGCGGGGGCGAGACGCAGGACGAGAGGCTCTCGGCGAGCTCGGCGCCGAGCCGCTGCCGTGAGCGCGGCTCGATCGTCGAGGCGCGCTGCAGGAAGGTCCGCGCCACCAGTGCCAGGTTCCCCGGCAGGGCGCGCAGGTCGGTCTGCTCGGCCCAGGACGCCAGCTCGGGCGGCATGAGGATCGGGGGCGCCGTCGCCGCCTCCAACTGATCGCGGACCACGTAGGTCCCAGCGAGCAGATCGCCCAGCCGCTTGCCCCGCCTGGTGACGGTGCATGAGGCGATCGCCAGGGTCGACAGGGCGGCGTAGATCTCGACGACGCCCACGAGCACCCGGACCAGGCAGTGCCGCAGACTCACAGTGCCGCCGTCGTCCCGCACCACCCGCAGTCCCATGACCCACCGACCGATGGAAGAGCCGCGCGAGGCCACCTCCACCGTCAACGGGAACAGGACTATCCAGCCCAGCATGAGGAGGGAGAACGCGATCATGACCAGTGGGTCCGGGCCCGAGGTGCTCACAGGTCGGACGGCCAGGAGCGTGATGATCGACAGGATGAGCCCGATCGTCGTCAACCCGTAGTCGATGAGGCCGGAGAGCATGCGCGCGGCGGCCGAGGCCGGGGCGGCGTCGAGGAGCACCGCCTCGCCCGTGACGATCCGGACCTCCTCCATCATCCGCTCGGATGAGGCGGTTGTTTGCTGCGCCATGCCATGCTCCTAACCGTGGATATCGATGCCTTCACCGCTGCCCACCGCGATGAGTGGGAGAGGCTGGACGCCCTGGTCGACAGGCGCCGCCTGAGCGGGGCCGAGGCCGATGAGCTCGTCATCCTGTACAGGGTCACCGCGCAGCACCTGTCCAGATTGAGGGCGTCCGCCCCCGATCCCCAGCTCCTCACCGAGTTGTCGGCGCGCGTGGCCCATGCGAGGGGTCGGATCACCGGTGCCCGGGAGATCCGTGGCCGGGATGTCACCCGCTTCCTCACCGAGACGATCCCACTGGCCCTCTACCGGGTGCGCTGGTGGACCATCGCAGTGGGGACGGCGTTCACGCTGATCGCCGTCATCGTCGGCGTGTGGACCCTGCGCAGTCCGGAGGCGATGAGCGCCCTCGCGCCGCCCAGCGCACGGGACGCCTACGCCCACCAGCATTTCGAGGACTACTACTCCACCTACGCCTCCCACGAGTTCGCGGCCCTGGTATGGACGAACAACGCCCGACTCGTGGCGATCTGCATCGGCGCGGGAATCACCGGCGTCGTGCCCGCCTACTTCCTGCTCGCCAACGCCATGCGCATCGGCCAGGCCGGCGCCATCATGGCCGACCACGAGCGCTTCGGCCAGTTCCTCGCGCTCATCACCCCTCATGGGCTGCTCGAGCTGACCTGCGTGTTCTTCGCGGGCGGCGCGGGGCTCAGGCTCTTCTGGACCCTTCTGGCCCCCGGGCCGCGCTCGCGTGGAAGGGCGCTGGCCGAGGATGGGCGGCTGCTCATCACCGCCGCCGTGGGGCTGACGGGAGCGCTCGCCGTCGCGGGCCTCCTCGAGGGCTTCGTCACCGCCGCCGAGATCCCATGGCTGCTCAAAGGGGCCCTGGGGCTTCTCGCCCTGGCGGTCCTGTGGGCGTACACCCTCATCCTGGGGCGCCGCGCCGAGCGCGTCATCGCCGACGACGGAGACGGCGGCGACAACGCCCTGCTCGCGGACGAGATGGGCTACACCGCGCCCGAGGCCGGCTGAGCGCTGGCGGACGCGGCGGCCGGGCGCGCCGCCCGCAGGGCATGACCGCTCCCCGGGCCTCCCCGCCCTGCGAGGCGGGACGCCTGCCACTCGCACGGGCATGGCCGCCGTCACAGCCGCCCCCAGGCCTTGAGCGCCAGGTAGGTGTCGGCAAGGGCCGGCGCCAGGCCAGCGGGATCCGCTTGGACCACCTCCGCCCCCGCGCGCGCCAGGCGAACGCGCACCGCGTGCTGCTCCACAAGATCGCTCTCCGCGGCGGCCGCCGAGTACACCGAGGCGGTGTCGCCCCGCTCCGCCCGCAGCTCGCCCAGCCCGGGGTCGATGGCGGAGGCGATGACAAGGGCGTGGTCCTTGGCCAGCGCGGTGGTGGCGCGCAGCATGCCCGCATCGGCGCCCGCGCCGTCGATCCCGGTCAGGACGACGACGAGGGACCGCTGGGAGAGCTGCTGGGCCACCGTGGAGGCCAGCAGCGACCAGTCCATCTCCAGCAGGGAGGCCTCGAGAGGGGCGAAGGCGTCGGCGAGCGAGCTCATGAGCGTGGCGCCGGACGCGCCCCGCACCTGGGCGCGCACGGTGTTGTCGAGCGCGAGGACGTCGACGCGGTCGCCCGCTCGCGAGGCCAGTGCCGCCAGGAGCAGCGCGGCCTCCATCTGGGCGTCGAGCCGCGGCATGTCGCCCAGCCTCGCAGCCGCCCGGCGCCCGGTGTCCAGGATGATGAGGACGCGGCGGTCCCGCTCGGGCCGCCAGGTCCTCACGACGACCTCCCCACGGCGCGCTGTGGAGCGCCAGTCGATGGAGCGCACGTCGTCGCCGACGACGTACTGGCGCAGCGAGTCGAACTCGGTTCCCGCGCCGCGCACCATGACGGCGCTGCGCCCGTCCAATTCGCGCAGGCGCGCCAGCCTGCTGGGCAGATGGCGCCGGGAGGAGAAGGGCGGCAGCACCCTCAGGCGCGCGGGGGCGAGCAGGGAGGCCTGGCGCCCGGCGAGTCCCAGCGGGCCGAGCAGGCGCACGGTGACGAGGTCGGCCTGCCGGTCCCCGCGCCGCGTGGGCGTGAGCGCGGTGCGAGTCTTGCGCCGCTGCCCTGCCGGGATCGTCATCCGGCTGCGCTCCCCGGTCGCCCCGGCCGACGGCGCCCAGGCATCGCGGACCTCGGCCATCGCGGTCCGCGGGCCGGTGTTGGTCACGGTGAGCGTGGCGATCGCGGTCTCGCCGAGCATGATCGCCCCGGGCAGGCTCCGCGCGACGCGCAGGCGGCGCGGCGAGGCGGCCAGCGCGACGTCGGCGCCCACGGCCAGCGCGGTCGCCGCGACGACGAGCAGGATGGTCGCCGGCCTGGGCCAGAGCAGGCCGAGGAGCGCCCCGAGGGCGAGGACGACGGCGGTGCGCCGCGCTAGGAACATGCCTGCTCCTCCCTCGACGGTGCTGTCGATGGCGGGAATCGGCGAATGGTTACCGGCTCGGGCATGGCGTTTCTCAGCGGGGAACGGCGACGGAGCGCAGGGCGCCGGTGACGATCGCCTTCGCCGTCACGCCCTCGAGCTCGGCCTCCGCGCGCAGCTCGATGCGATGGCGAAGGACAGGCAGCGCCAGCGCCTTGACGTCGTCAGGCGTGATGAAGGCCCTGCCGGACAACCACGCCCAGGCGCGCGCGGCCGCCAGGAGCGCGGTCGCGCCACGAGGGGACGCACCCAGGGCGACCGAGGGGGCGTCGCGCGTGGCCCGCACGAGGTCGACGATGTAGCCCAGGATCTCCTGAGAGGCGCCGATGGTGCGTACCTGCTCGCGGGCGGCGAGGAGATCCGCTGGGCTGGCGACGGCGTCCAGGCCCGCGCTCGCCAGATCACGGGGATCGAAGCCACTGGCGTGGCGGCTGAGGACCTCCACCTCCTGGCCGCGCTCGGGCAGGGGCAGGACGAGCTTGAGGAGGAACCGGTCGAGCTGCGCCTCGGGCAGGGGATAGGTCCCCTCGTACTCGACGGGGTTCTGGGTGGCGATGACCATGAACGGCGAGGGCAGCGGGCGGGGCTCGCCGTCGACGCTCACCTGGCGCTCCTCCATCGCCTCCAGGAGGGCGGCCTGGGTCTTCGGCGGGGTGCGGTTGATCTCGTCGGCCAGCAGCAGATTGGTGAAGACCGGACCAGCGCGGAAGGAGAACTCGGCGCTGCGGGCGTCGTAGACGAGGGAGCCGGTGACATCGCCCGGCATGAGATCGGGAGTGAACTGCACGCGCTTGGTGTCGACCTCCAGGGCCTGGGCCAGGGAGCGCACGAGCAGCGTCTTGGCCACGCCCGGCACGCCCTCGAGGAGGACGTGCCCATCGGCAAGCAGCGCGATGACCAGCCCGGTGACCGCGGCGTCCTGGCCGACCACCGCCTTGCCGATCTCCGAGCGCAGGGCGACGAGCCGGGAGCGGGGATCGGTGCTGGCGCGCGCCGCGCTCCCGGGCGCGGCAGGCGCCGTGGGGGAGTGGCCTGCCTGGTCGGGCTGACTGGGCTGGTCGGCGTCAGTGGTGCTCATGATGAGTGGACCTCGCTCTCGAGTCGGTCGAGTTGGGTGGCCAGATCCACGAGGGACCGGTCGTCGGGGGGTGTGGGGCCGTAGAGGAGTCGGTCGACGTCGTCGGGCCGCAGCCGCCCGCCGCGGCACAGGGCATCGATGAGCTCGCCCCGGCCAGCGCCCTCGGGCAGTCCGAGGCGCTTGCCGAGCCGCAGCGCCGTCCCGGCCCGCAGGGCGGTCGCGGCGCGGTCGCGGTCGCGGGCCCGCCGGTAGAGGCGGCCCCTGCCGATCGTGGTCTCCGTGGAGCGGACGACGGTGGGCAGGGCCTCGACGACGACGCGCCCGAAGCGGCGCCCCTGCGCGATGGCCAGGGCGAGCGCGGCGATGATCAGCTGCGCCAGGACGACCGGCAGGAAGCGGGGCATCGACGGTGTGTTCCAGATGCTCGGCTTCGACGCCTTGGCGGCGTCGTACCACACGACGCGCTTGGTGGTGCCGATCGCGCGGATCGTCAGGGCCGCGTTGCCCTGGCTGGCCAGATGGGAGTTCATAGCCGGGTCGGGCCAGGCCAGCACGCGCAGGGTGCCGCCCGAGGGAAGCGGGGCGGTGGCATAGCCGTACTTGCCCTCGGCGACCGGGAAGCATCCGGTGGCGCCCTCGACACCGCCCAGGCTCACCGATCCCCTCCCGGCCGGGATGGTCTGGGCGGCCTGGGCATCGGCGTCGTCGCACTGGGCGCTGAGGGACGTTCCGGCGGCCACGCTGACGCCGCTGGGGCTCACGCCCGAGAGCCCGTCAAGGCTGTTGTAGAGGGCGCCGAGCACGACGACGTCGCCGCCGCCGGAGGCCAGGGCCTCACGATCCTCGTCGCTGAGCCTGCCCGCGTTGATGAGGACGACGGTCGCCCCCTCGGCCGAGGCCTCGCGGGCGGCGCGCGCGCTGGAGACCGGATCGACGTCGATGCCCGAGTCCTCCACGAGCGTCGCGAGGGCTTGCGCGCCATTGGGGTGGGGGTTGTCGATCGCCAGGGGGACGGAGGACTCGGTGGGCTTGAGCGACTGGGTGATGATGGCCAGGACGAGCAGGGCGAGAAGCGTGAGGAGCACTCCCCGCCAGGAGCGCAGGCGCTGGCGGATGGTCGCCCCGACGACCTGGTCGCCGCTGGGGCTCGCAGGCGCTTCCGAGGCCTGGGCGCGTGGGATGGGGGCCGCGGTCCTGTTCCGGGAGCCGGGGACGCTCATCGGCGCGCCTCGTTCGCGGCGCGCTTGGCGTGCCGGGCCTGGGCATCGCGCCGCGCGTGATCCGCCTGGGATTCGACAGCTCTGGCCAGGGCGCGCATCCGGGCGTCCTCGTCGGGGCTCGCCACCACGTCCCCGTAGCGCAGGGCGTCGAACAGACGAGCGCCCTCACCAAGGTCGGTGGCCAGCGCTGGTATCGCGCTCGCGGCGAGCCCCGCGGCCTCGTGGGCGGTCAGTCCCGGGTAGTCCTCGAGGAGGCCCCGCTCGTCGAGGGAGCGGATGATCGCCCGGAAGCGGTCGACGACGGCTGCGGCGAAGTCGCCCCGATCGGCGGCGAGGTCCGCGTCGTTCGCCAGGGCCGCGGCGTCGCGGTCGTCCTCGAACAACGAGCCGCGGGGATCCCCGCTGATCCTGGCGATCGTGAGCCTCCTCGCCATCGCGCCGATGACGACGATGAGGACTGTCAGGGCGAGCAGCACGATCGTCGCGGAGAGCCACGGCGGGACGCCGGGGATCATGGCGCCAAGATCCACATGGTGCGTGATCCAGTGCCAGGCGGCGCTCAGCGGGTCCGTCTTCTCCGCGTAGGTGGGCTTCGAGAGCTCGCGCTCGGCCGCCTCGCGCGCCTGCGAGGCGTCAGGAGTCGCCGGGGGACCGCTCGCCCCGGCGGCTCCCGACAGGCCTCCGGTGAGGAAGGCCGCCTGCTCCAGTGCGATCATGCGAGCTTCGCCATCACTCCGCTGACAGGGGTCAGGCCTGCGCCGCGCGGCGCAGTTCGACGTCGAGGCCCTCGTTCCTCATGCGCAGATCGATGTAGATCAGGGCGGAGACCGCGGCGCTGAACGGGAGGACGATCGCCTGGAGAAGAGCGGACAGGAAGGACTGGATGGCGGCCATGAGCGGGAGCGCCCCCTCCCCGACGATCGGGCTGGTCGAGGTCAGGAAGGAGATCGGCAGCGACAGCAGGCCTAAGGCGGTGCCGGTGATGAGCCCCGCCAACAGGAGCGTGCCCAGCACCCGCCAGAAAGAGCCCCGGCTGAGACCCCAGGAGCGCTTGAGCGACTCGATGATCCCGATGTCCTCGAGGATGAGAGCGCTGGAGGCACATGTGAAACGGACCATGAACACCAGGGACAGCGCGATCATGAGGATCGCGACGGCGATGACGAAGAGGATGACGAGCACTGCCAGCCATGAGGGGAGGGACGAGGTCGTGTTCACGATCCCCACGAGCGCCACGGCGGTCGGGCCCCCGAGGAGCGCGATGGTGGTGAAGGAGATGAGGCCGACGAGTATCGATTGGCCGATGAGCGCCCATACCCGTCCCTTGACCCGGCTCCACACCTCGCCCGCGCTCACGACCCGTCCCAGTGCGGAGCGGGAGACTGTCATGATGAGCAGCCCTGTCAGCACTGTCGTGGCCAGCAGGGTCACGACGAGCGAGCCGAGCTCCGAGGCGAGGCCGAGCAGGAGGGAGGGCATCTGCTCCTTGAGCTCCTCTGGGGTGGCCGGCTGGCCTGTGCTCGAGGTCAGGAGGATGTCGAGCGATGAGACCCACATGACATAGCTGCCGGCGGCGTTGATCGCGCCAATGACCGTCATGGTCAGCAGCGCCGGGATGAACATCGCCTTCGGATTGGCGCGCAGCGACTCGAAAGCGCCGGAGATGATGTCCCCGACGCCCAGCGGCCGCAGGGGGATGATGCCCGGCTTGGGGGCCACGAAGAAGTCGTTCGGCCCGCTGTAGGGGTTCAGCCCGTTGGCGGGGGCGGCCTGGCCAGCGGGAGGGGTCCCATAGGCGCCATAGGCGGGCCGCGCGGGAGCGCCCGCCTCTAACGGCGCGGACGGCACCGCCTGCTCCCCGCCGCCGATGCTCCCGTCGCCCTCGACCTCGGGCTGGGATGGGGGCAGCCAATCAGTGCTGTCATTGCTCATGGCCCCATGCTGTCACGCGGCGCGGAGCGCTCTCCTCCATCCTGAGGAGGAATCGGTCGCGCGCGGCCCCGGGCCGGGAAGCGGGCGCCGGGCGCTCAGAGGGCCCAGGAGGCCCCCGCGTATCACAAGGAGGAATCAGTCGGGGTGTCAGCGTGTTCCCAGGTGGGATGGTCGTGCCAAGATACGCCCCATGAGCACCAGTATCCTCGTCGTGGACGACGACACCGCCCTGGCCGAGATGATCGGGATCATGCTCGAGGCCGAGGAATGCATGCCGTCGTTCTGCACGGACGGCTCGCGGGCGCTCGAGGCCTTCCGCGAGAACACACCGGACCTGGTGCTTCTCGACCTCATGCTCCCCGGCCTCGACGGCGTCGAGGTCTGCCGCCTCATCCGCGCCGAGTCGGATGTCCCGATCATCATGCTGACCGCCCGCACAGACACGATGGATGTCGTGGCCGGGCTGGAGGCCGGCGCCGATGACTACGTCACCAAGCCCTTCCGCTCCAAGGAGCTCCTCGCCCGCATCCGCACCCGCCTGCGCCGCGGCGTCGACCCGGTTGCCGAGCACGTGCGCGCCGGCGACCTCGACATCGACGTCGCCGGGCACGAGGTCCGCCGCGGCGACCAGCGCATCGCGCTCACCCCTCTGGAGTTCGACCTCCTCCTGGCCCTCGCCCGCACCCCCTGGAAGGTCTTCACCCGCGAGGAGCTCCTGGAGAAGGTCTGGGGCTACCGCCACACCGCGGACACCCGCCTCGTCAATGTGCACGTCCAGCGCCTGCGCGCCAAGATCGAGCAGGACCCCGAGCATCCGACCATCGTCCTGACGGTCCGCGGTGTCGGGTACCGCGCTGGCGACGCCCGCTGACCCGTGCGCTCCCGGCGCGCCCGGTGGCGCCCGACGATCCTCTTCCGCCGTAGCCTCGTCGCCAGGATGATCCTGGGCGCGGTCATCATCGGCGCCCTGGCCACGGCCATCCTCCTGAGCATCGTCAGCGTCACCATCCGGCAGCACGTCTTCAACGACCGGCGCGACGCCATCCTCTCCAACGCCCAGCAGCGCATCGTCGCCGCCCAGGCGGCCCTCGCGACGACGACGGCCTCCACCTCCGAGGAGGTCTCCGCCGCCGTGCAGGCCGAGTTGTCGGGGATCAGCGACTCGGCGTCGGGCGCGGGGGCGATCGGCGCGGTCGTCCAGGGCAGCGGGGAGTCCTCCTCGGTGTCCATCAACACCCTGTCCACCGATGACCGCTTGACCAGCCTCATCTCGGACCGCATGGAGCGGGAGGTCCGCAACGGACAGACGGGCAGGCAGTACTGGCAGTCCGTGACCGTGCCGGGTGAGCGGGCCGGGACCGTGCCCGGCATGGTCGTCGGCTCGCGGGTCTCCCTGCCGCTGGCCGGCGACTACGAGCTCTACATCGTCTACTCCCTGGAATCGCAGCAGCAGGTGGTGGACACGGTCACCCGCTCCGTGGTCCTCACCGGCGTCGGCTTCCTCCTCATCATCATCCTGGCGGTCGCGATCTTCACCTGGCGCGTCCTCATCCCCGTCCGGCGCACATCCCTGGCAGCCAAGCGCCTGGCGGAGGGGAGGCTCGACGAGCCGCTGGCCGTCAACGGGGAGGACGAGCTGGCCGCTCTGGCCACGTCCTTCAACATGATGGCGGAGTCCATCCAGTTCCAGATCGACCGGCTCAACGCCATGTCCGTCTCCCAGCAGTTGTTCGTCTCCGACGTCTCCCATGAGCTGCGAACCCCGCTGACCACGATCAAGATGGCCGCCGAGCACATCTTCGAGGGCCGCGAGGAGATCGAGGACCCCCTGGTGCGGCGCGCCGCGGTGCTCCTGCACGGCCAGGTCGACCGATTCCAGACCATGCTCACCGACCTGCTGGAGATCTCCCGCATCGACTCCGGGCGGGTCACCCTGCGCGCCGACACGGTCGATCTGCGCGACCTGCTCTCCAGCGTCCTGGAGGACAACGAGGTGCACATCCAGGCCTCGGGCTGCGAGATCCGCCTCCAGGTCCCCGACGAGGACGCCACGGCCGAGGTGGACTCCGTGCGCGTCCAGAGGATCCTGCGCAACCTCATCCTCAACGCGATCGAGCACGCCGAGTCCGAGCCGATCGATATCACCATGGCCGTGAGCGACGACGCCGTCGCCGTGCGCGTGCGCGACCACGGCGTGGGCATGAGCCCCGACGTCGTCGGTCGCGTCTTCGACCGCTTCTACCGGGCCGACCCCTCCCGCAAGCGCACCCTGGGGGGGACGGGGCTCGGCCTGTCGATCTCCGCGGAGGACGCCCACCTCCACGGCGGCTCGCTCCAGGCCTGGGGCTGGCCCGCCGACGGCGCCTCCTTCCTCCTCACCCTCCCGCGCGAGCTCGGCGAGGGTGGGGCCCCCGGCCGTTACGCCGAGCCCGGCCCCCTGCCGTGCGTCCCCGACGACGCTCCCGCGGTCGCGCGTGTCAAGCCCCGCCGCGCCCCCGAGGCCGTCGGTGGGACGGTCCTCGGCCCAGGGCCCGTCTCGCGCCGCTCCGCGCGCGCCCACGGGGACGAGGAGACGCCCCTGGCCGCCGCCGACGCGCCAGCGGCGCCAGGGCATGTCACCGTGATCGCTCCTGGCCAGGCTCCCACCGCCCGCACCCCGGAGGTGTCCGGCGGGAGGGCCTCATGAGCCGGGCTCCCGTGCCGCCGGCCCCTGCGCCGAGCAGGCGCGCGGTCATGGCGCTGCTCGCCCTGGGAGGGGCGGGCTCTCTCGCGGCGTGCTCCAGCCTCCCCATGGACGGGGACGTCTTCCAATCCGACGCCGTCGACGAGGGCAACGACGTCCTCGTGCAGACGGCTCCTGGTCCCGTCGACGGCGCGGAGCCGGTGGCGATCGTCGAGGGATTCCTACGGGCCTGCACCGCTGGGCTCTCCGACGGATTCGCCACCGCGCGCGAGTTCCTCGTCGACTCCGCCGCCGACTCCTGGCAGCCCCTCGCCCCGCTGCTGCTCGCCTCCGACGCCCAGCAGCTCACCGTCCAGCGCGCCGACGACGGCGGTGTCTCCATCTCCGGGAGGCTGGAGGGACGCCTCGACTCCACCGGTGTGCTGAGCGCCGAGGGCGTCGACTACTCGACGACCCTGACCCTCGTGACCACCTCGGCGGGGCAGTGGCGGATCGCCTCGCCGCCGCCCGGGGCTCTCGTGCAGGGCTCCGTGCTGCGCACGGCCTTCACCCAGCAGAGCATCTGGTTCCTCAACGCCGCGCGCGACCGCGCCATCCCCGACCCCCGCTGGCTCCCGCGCAAGCGCCTGGAGGAGGCCTCCATCGAGGCGCTCCTGGCGGGCCCGGCGGCCTGGCTGGAGGACGTGGCGACCAGCGCGATCCCCAGCGGCACCAGGCTCCAGGACGTCAAGATCGTCGATCGCGCCGCCACCGTGCGCCTGCACGCCGACGCCTCCTCCTGGGACTCCGAGACGCAGGCCCTCGCCGTCGCCCAGATCACCGACACCATGAAGGGGATCGGCGGGATCGACACCGTCGTCGTCACGGCCGGCGAGCAGCGGCTGTCGGCGCAGGTCACCCAGCTCGACGCCGCCGCCGAGCCCGGCGCCGTCGTGGGGATGAGCGGCGGCGCAGTGGTGCGCGGCACGAGCACGACCCGCGCCGTCCTCATGCAGCCCTCCACCCTGGGCACACCCGCGGCCCGCTACCCCTCCCTCGGCGTCGATGGGGGCGTCTGCGTCGTCTCCGGGCCCAGCATCCTGCGGGTCGCGCCCGGTGGGACGCAGGCCGCCTCGATCCTTTCCGTCGGGGACTCCCCGGCCGACGCCGCCGTCCTCCTCCCGCCTCGCCAGGACAGGCACCGATGGATCTGGACCGCCAGCCAAGGCGGGCTCATCGTCGTCGACGCCCGTGGCGTGAGGGCGGAGGTGGCCGCCCCCTGGCTGGAGGGCCGCAGTGTCATCAGCATGGATATCTCGGCGGAGTCCGCGCGGATCGCCGTGCGCCACCGCGACGCCGCCCATCCCTCCGACTCCTCCGGCGAGAGGGTCGACGTCGCCGAGATCATCCGCGACGGCGACGGGCGCCCCACCGCCCTGGGCGACCCCTACTCCGTGACCGGCCTGACGGGGCAGGGCGCCCATGAGCTCGCCTGGTACTCCGTCACCGAGCTCATCGCCCTCGAGCCTGCCCAGGAGGATCAGGGCACTCCCAGCCTCGCCGTCGCGGCGCTGGGCGGACTGGATGCCACGCGCTCCCCGGGCCCGCCGGGCGTCACCGGGATCGCCGCCAACCGCCTCGACCAGACGATGCTGCTGTCCGACCCCAACGGCCAGCTGTGGAGCAGGGGCTCGGGGACCTGGCGGGTCATCTCCACCACCGTGACAGACGCCGGCTACCCCATCATGTAGCGGCCGGGTGGATCGCCCGGTACGGCGCGGGCCCGCCCTCCCCTGACGGGAGGGCGGGCCCGACTGATGCTGGCGCGCTGGGCGGCCCAGCGCTCAGAGCACCTGCGCGTCGAGGCGGATGACGCCGTAGGTCCAGCCGTGGCGGTGGTAGACCGCGCAGGGCTGCTTGGTGGACTTCTCGATGAACACGTAGAACGGGTGGCCGACGAGCTCCATGTGGTCGAGGGCCTCCTCAACCGTCATCGGCGTGGCGTCGTGGAGCTTCTGGCGCACGACGACGGGGGAGTCCCCGAGCTGGGACTCGACGGCGACGCCCTTCTCGGTGGGAACCTTGGGGGCCTCGTCGACCTCCTCGACGACCTCGACCGTCTCCTCCACCACGGGGAGGTCCTTGGGGGCCGGAACCGCGTCCGTGCGGTGGTGGTCCTTCTTGCGATCACGGGCACGGCGCAGTCGCTCGGTCAACTTCCCCATGGCGATGTCGAAGGCGGCGAAGCGGTCGGAGGAGCTGGCCTCGGCGCGGATGACCGGGCCCTTGGAGATGACGGTGATCTCCACCCGCTCGGCGGTGTCCGCCTGGCGCGGGTTGCGCTCGTGGGTGACCTCGACCTCGACGCGCTGGACGCGGGGGTCGAACTGCTCGACCTTGGTGGCCTTCTCCTCGACGTAGTCCCGCAGGCGAGAGCTGATCTCAGCGTTACGGCCGACGACGGTGATGTCCATGGTGGAACCTTTCTGGAACCTGGGCTGCCCGGGAACCGGGACCCGATGCGGTGGGGCACCCGCCGCGCCTCGCGGCGGGCTCTGGAGCGGTGGTCTCACCTCCTGCGCGTCGCGGGGGAGCGCTGCGCGGCGTCCTCGCCGGCCATGGGACCCTCCGTCGGACCCTCGCGCTCCTTGTGTCTTGTGACACATAATCTACACCATTCTGGGGCTCTCCCTGGGCAGTCCAGGGCCCCGATCGCCCGGGGCGGAAGGGGCATGTCAGAAGGCGCTCGCTCCGCTGCGCCCCATCGGCGCGGGCTCGTGTGGCACCCCCGCCGGAGCAGGGCCGGGAACCCTTGTGGCAGTGCTGGCCGGGGGAGGCGTGGCCGCCAGGACCAGTGCCCCGAGTGGGCGCGCGCCCGCCCCGGACAGCGCCACCGCGCAGGAGTGCAGCGTGGCGCCGGTGGTCACCACGTCATCGACGATGAGCGCGTCCCAGCCGCGGGCATCGGCCAGGACCCTGGGAGGCGCGGAGCGGTTCCGACGGCGCTGCGCGGCGGACAGTCCCGCCTGGTGCGCCCCTACGAGGGCTCGCCCGCTCGCCCGCCGGAGGATGTCCGCGCTGACGATGAGCGGGGCGGGGATATCCGGCCCACCGGGCTGAGGAGGCGGGGGCGGCGCGATGCCGCGGGAGATCCCCAGCGCGACGGCGTCGGCGAGGTCGGCGGCCACGAGCCTGCCGCGAGCCCGGCGCGCGATCCCGGAGGGCGCGGGGACGACGAGGAGGCGGGGAGGACCGGGCGCCTCGTCGTCGCCCACGGCGCCCGGCCAGCCGGAGAGCTCCACCCACTGGCCGCCGGCGCGCCGGCCCGCGGCGGCCATCGCGGGTGCGAGGTCCTCGCGGGCCCCGTTCTTCCAGCTGAGGATGAGGGCGCGGCCGGGCCCGGCATAGGCCAGGACCGTGTGGACACGCAGGTCCTCCGCCGCTGGCGCGCCGCGGACCTCGGCGAGGGACGCCTGGAGGAGGGCCGCGCACTCGGGGCACAGCGCCGTCTCCCAGCGGCCGCAGCCCGCGCAGGACGTGGGCAGCGCGAGCCCCAGGGCCGCAGGGAGCGCTGCGGGCCAGGCCCTCCGCGCCTGGCGCGCCAGTGATGCCAGGGATGCCAGCGATCTCGATGATGCCAGTGGTGCCACGCCACCAGTGTCGGGTCGTGGGGCGGGCCGCGGCCGGTGCTCCCCACGAGGGGCGTCGGATGGCCCGCGCTGCGCGCCCTGTGGTTCCCGGCGCCCCGATGCGGTGGAGCCGCGGGCGGGCCGGCGTCGTCGTGCCGGCCGTGTCGGAGGCGGCGGCCCGATGGGGCCGCGCCGGGTCTCGGTTTGGGGAGGAGGTCCCGATCACCTTGGGGAGCGGGGCGGCGGTCCACTAGCATGTGCAAGGCCCGCGCTCTGGGCTCATCTGGACTCATCCAGTGGCTCGGGGCTGGGCGGCCCATCCACGTCCAAGGGAGTAAGCAGCGTGTCGATCGTCGACCGGATCCTTCGCATCGGTGAGGGACGCACCCTCAAGAGGCTCGACGCCCTCGCGACCCAGGTGGAGGCCCTCGCCGACGCCTACAGCGAGTTCACCGATGACGAGCTTCGCGAAGCCACTGACGAGCTCAAGAAGCGCTACGACGAGGGCGAGACCCTCGACGAGCTCCTGCCCGAGGCCTTCGCCACCGTCACCGAGGCGGCCGAGCGCGTGCTGGGCATGCGCCCCTACCACGTCCAGCTCATGGGCGGCGCGGCGCTGCACCTGGGCAACATCGCCGAGATGAAGACCGGTGAGGGCAAGACCCTCGTCGCCACCCTGCCCTCCTACCTGCGCGCGCTGACCGGCAAGGGCGTCCACGTGGTGACCGTCAACGACTACCTCGCCGAGTACCAGTCCGACCTCATGGGCCGCATCCACCGCTTCCTCGGGCTGACCACCGGCTGCATCCTCACCGGCCAGACCCCCGCCGAGCGCCGCAA
>ERZ773050.482-NODE-482-length-22937-cov-51.290447_pt1 | contig 22937 bp, 15 predicted proteins | sample MGYA00580632_ERZ773050 | MGnify/ENA primary metagenome ERZ773050 (study PRJEB29015, sample SAMEA2738123) | human oral metagenome | biome: human oral; feature: human-associated habitat; material: saliva | place: China | collected 2166 ... | reverse complement strand
CTTGACGATCGCGTAGACCACGTTGGAGCTCATCTCTTCTCGTATTCGTAACCGGGATCCCGCCTCGAAACTGCCGAGGACTTGCGAAGTTCTCATGATCCCGTTGGCACTTGTTGCGCCGACGATCAAATTTAGCCGATTGACACGCCCGAGTGCAACCCGGCGCGGCCGACGGCTCGTCGGAATAGCTGTGCGATTCCACACCCCGCGCGGAAGGGAGGGCCGAGGTGGCCCTCCCTCACCGCCTACACGTTACCCGGCGTCCACGATTCCCGTGGACACGGCGCGACGGCGACGCTTGACGCGCGGCTGGTCGGACGCCTCGGGCAGCTGAATGTCGGCCGTCGAGCGCGTCGGCGCCGCGGGCTCGCTCGTCTGGGTGCGTGCGGGCAGGTCGACGACGATCGGGGCCGGCGCAGCGTCGGGTTCGACGACGCCGGTGGAGGCCACCGCGCGACGCTTGCGAGCCTTGCGCGGGGCGGGCGCCTCGTCCGCTGCCGGGGCGGGCGCCTCGTCCGCTGCCGGGGCGGGCGCCTCGTCCACTGCCGGCGTGGGTGCCTCGGGAGCCGTCTGCTCGGCGGCCTCCTTGCGCGACGGCGCGGCGGGTGCCTGAGCGGGCTCGGCGGACGAGGCCGTCGCGGCCTTCCGGGACGCGCGCCTGCGTGTGGCGGGCGCCTTCTCGCGCTGTTCGGGCAGCTGAATCTCGGAGGCATCCTTGATGGGCGCCGCAGGCTGCTCACCATGGGCGACCGGCTCGGGCAGGTCGATGTGGACCGGAAGCTCGGGCATCGGCGCACTCTCCGCGACACGGCGGCGGCGACGGGGGCGCTTGGTCGCGCCATCGTCCGCTGCTGCCGCCTCGGAAGCCGAAGGAGCGGCGGGTGCCGACTCCGTGGGCGCCTCCTCGGCGGGGATCGCCTCGACACTCGCCTCCTCGGCGGGGGCAGCCTCGGCGGAGGCGGCGCTGCCGCCACGCGCCTTACGCTTCTTGGTGGGCGCGCCTTCCTGCTCGCCCGAGGCCTCGTCCTCCTTGCGCGAAGAAGCGGCGGCGATCGCGCTCAAGGCTTCCTTCGCGCGCTCGTGATCCACGTTGTCCTCGACGCGGCGCGCCTCAGCCTTCTTCTGCTGCTTCTTCGAGCCCTTGCCCATCTTCGAGGAGCTGTCGCCACCGGATGTTTCGACGGGATGGTGATGCACGATGAACCCTCGGCCCTCGCACGCCTCGCAGGGGGTGGAGAAGGCTTCGACCAGGCCCTCACCCACGCGCTTGCGCGTCATCTGCACGAGGCCCAGCGAGGTGATCTCGGTGACCTGGTGGCGCGTGCGGTCACGACCCAAGCACTCCACCAGGCGGCGCAGCACGAGGTCGCGGTTCGACTCGAGCACCATGTCGACGAAGTCGATGATGACAATGCCGCCGATGTCACGCAGGCGCAGCTGGCGCACGATCTCTTCGGCCGCCTCCAAGTTATTGCGGGTGACCGTCTCCTCGAGCGTGCCGCCGGCGCCGATGAACTTGCCGGTGTTGACGTCGATGACGGTCATCGCCTCGGTGCGGTCGATGATGAGGGTGCCGCCCGAAGGCAGCCAGACCTTGCGATCCATGCCCTTGGCGAGCTGCTCGTCGATGCGATGCGCGTGGAAGACATCCTCCGTACCCACCCACTGCTCGACGCGATCAGAGAGTTCGGGGCTGAGCTCATCCACGTACTCCTTGACGGTCGCGTAGGTGTCGCGCCCCTCGATGACGAGCTTCGTGAAGTCCTCGTTGAAGATGTCGCGCACGACGCGCACCGCGAGCTCAGGCTCGCCGCGCAGGAGCGTCGGAGCACTCTTCGTCGAGGTGCGCTTCTTCTCGATGTCCTCCCACTGGCGCGTCAGACGAGCGACGTCGTCGCGGATCTGTTCCTCCGAAGCGCCCTCGGCGGCCGTGCGCACGATGACGCCGGAACCGGAAGGCACGACAGCCTTGAGGATCTTCTTCAGGCGGGCGCGCTCCTTGTCCGGCAGCTTGCGGGAGATGCCCATCATGGAGCCGCCGGGGATCAGGACCAGGTAACGGCCGGCCAGGGTGATCTGTGAGGTCAGGCGCGCCCCCTTGTGACCGATCGGATCCTTCGTCACCTGGACGAGGACGGAGTCACCGGACTTGAGAGCGGACTCGATGCGGCGGGGCTTGCCCTCCATACCGACGGCATCCCAGTTGACCTCGCCAGCGTAGAGCACGGCGTTGCGGCCGCGCCCCACATCAACGAACGCGGCCTCCATGGAGGGCAGGACGTTTTGTACGCGGCCCAGATAGATGTTGCCGACCATCGAGGACTGCGTGCGGCGCGCGACGTAGTGCTCGACGAGCAGGCCGTCCTCAAGGATCGCGATCTGGTCGAGGCCGTCCTGGTCGCGGATAACCATCGTGCGTTCGACGGACTCGCGGCGAGCCAGGAACTCGGACTCGGAGATCGAGTGGCGGCGGCGACCCTCGCGACGCCCCTCGCGGCGACGCATCTTCTTCGCTTCGAGTCGTGTCGACCCCTTCAGGGCCTGCACCTGATCCGCAGGATCGGTGCTCTCCTCGGCAGACGAGCTGGAGGAGCGGGCGCGGCGACGGCGACGACGACGGCTCGAGGAGTCCTCCTCGTCCGAGGCCTCCGCCTCGCCGGAGTTGTTCTCTGCCTTGTCGGCACTCTCCTCGGCGGGGGCCGAGGCCTCGTCGGCCTTCTTCGAGCGGCGGCGACGGCGCGGCTTCGACTCCGCGGGCGCCTCGTCGGTTTCGGCGGCGGGAGCGCTGTCCTCGGGCGCGGCGTCGTCGGCTTTCTTCGAGCGGCGGCGACGCTTGGGGGCAGCCTCTTCCTGGGGGGCGTTCGATTCCGCATCGGCGGAGGCGCGCCGACGCTTGGGCTTCGCCTCAGGTTCGTCGACGACGACCGGCGCAGCCACGTCGGGCGCAGCCTGGAAGACGGGAGCCTGGAACAGCAGCGACGCGGCGGGGGCCACGGGCGTGTGTGATTCGGTTGTCACGATTCTCCAATTAATGGGCGCGCGCCCCATGCCCGGACGCGCCCGTTTTCATCGCCCGCGAGGGGCGGAAACCTAGTGGAGCGCAGTTGCGCAGCTGCCGGCGGCAAGTCACAGAGGTTCGCTCGGCTCTCATCGCGGGGGCATGCCCGCGACATCCATTCACTCCTTATTGTCGCACATCGCCAACCTGCATCAACCGAAGGGTGACCCGTTCAACGTCACACTCACACAATCTCAGGGAAAAAGCCGTTCAAAATAATCAGACACATATGTCACAAAACTGTCACGCATCGCGTCTTCCAGGCGCTTCACTTCTGTCTTTTGAGCTACATTTAAATCAGCCCGTGACATAGGTCCTAGCACTCTTGTTGCGGGGCACTTCGATCCCCCATCCCCACACGGGAAGGTCCCATCATGACCCTCGCGCAAACAGCGCTCGACGCGGTCACGGTCGGACGATGGCAGTTCGGTGTCACCACCGTCTACCACTTCGTCCTCGTACCGCTGACGATCGGCCTGTCCCTGCTGGTCGCCATCATGCAAACCGCGTGGCACCGCACCGGCAAGGAATACTGGCTGCAGGCAACCCGTTTCTTCGGCAAGCTCCTTCTCATTAACTTCGCTCTCGGCGTCGCCACCGGCATCGTGCAGGAGTTCCAGTTCGGCATGAACTGGTCCGAGTACTCCCGCTTCGTCGGCGACATCTTTGGCGCCCCTCTGGCTGTCGAGGCCCTCCTGGCCTTCTTCCTCGAATCCACCTTCCTCGGACTGTGGATCTTCGGCTGGGGCCGCCTCTCCAAGGGCATCCACCTGGCGACCATCTGGTGCGTCGCCATCGGCACGATGCTCTCGGCCGCCTGGATTCTCGCGGCCAACGCGTGGATGCAGCACCCCGTGGGCGCCCGCTTCAACCCCGAGACCGGCCGCGCCGAGCTCGACGGCGCCGGCGGCTTCCTCAAGCTCATCACCTCGGGCGTCTACCTGTCCGAGTACTCCCACGTCATCACCTCCGCGTGGCTGGTTGCCGGTTCCTTCGTGGCCGGAATCGCGATCTGGTGGATGGTGCGCGCTTCCCGTGAGGGCAGCGACGAGGCCGTGGCACAGGCACGCGACGTGTGGCGTCCCATCGCCCGCTTCGGTCTGATCGTCGTCCTCATCGGCGGCCTCGGCACCGTCGCCTCCGGGCACGTGCAGGGCCAGGAGATGGTCGAGGCCCAGCCCATGAAGATGGCCGCAGCAGAAGGCATCTGCATGGACACCGACGGCGCCGCATTTACCGTCGCCCAGTTCGGGTCCTGCCCCCTCGGTGAGGACGGCACGCAGCCGACCCAGTTCATCAAGGTCCCGGGTGTTGCCTCCTTCATGTCCCACAACTCCTTCTCCGCTACCTCCGAGGGCGTCGCCGACGTCCAGGAGCGCATGGTGGAGTTGCTCAACTCCGACCCGAATTTCACCGCCAAGTACGGCGATGCTTCGCAGTATGACTTCCGTCCGCCGCAGATGGTGGCCTTCTGGTCCTTCCGCTTCATGATCGGCCTGGGCATGGTGGCCTTCCTGCTGGCGGCGTGGGGCCTGTGGGCCACCCGCGGTGGTCGGGCCTCGTCCAACCAGTGGCTGAGCCGCCTCGCGCTCCTCAACCTGCCGCTGCCCTTCCTGGCGGCCTCCTTCGGCTGGATCTTCACCGAGATGGGTCGCCAGCCGTGGGTCGTCGTCCCCAACCAGGAGGCCCTGGCCATGGGCTCCGACCTTGGTTCCGTCGCGATGCTGACCGAGGTGGGCGTCTCCCCCAACGTTCCCGCTGGGCAGGTGCTCGCCTCGCTCATCCTCTTCACCCTCCTGTACGGCGTCCTGGGCGTCATGTGGTTCGTCCTCATGAAGCGCTACGCCCTCGAGGGCATCCACTCCTCCAAGGCCGACAAGGCCGAGGACGAGACACCGACCGACCTGTCCTTCGGATACTGAGAGAGGAACAACGATCATGACTTTGTCTATCCTGTGGTTCATCCTCGTCGCCGTTCTGTGGACGGTCTACCTGATCCTCGAAGGCTTCGACTTCGGCGTCGGCATGCTCCTGCCTCTCGTCGCCAAGGACGACCGCGAACGCACCCAGACGGTGCGCACGATCGGCCCGCACTGGGATGGCAACGAGGTGTGGCTGCTCACCGCCGGCGGCGCGACCTTCGCGGCGTTCCCCGAGTGGTACGCGACCATGTTCTCGGGCATGTACCTCGCCCTCTTCCTGATCCTCGTCTGCCTGATCGTGCGCGTCATGGCGCTTGAGTGGCGCTCGAAGGTCGCCACCGAGAAGTGGCGTCGTTCCTGGGACTGGGCGCACTCGATCTGCGCGTGGCTCGTTCCGCTGCTGCTGGGCGTCGCCTTCGCGAACTTCGTTCAGGGTATGCGCATTGAGGTCGTTGACGTCGCGACGGGCACCGTCGTCGACCCGACCCTGGTGAATCAGTCGCTTTCGAGCGCGACCCACCAGCTCACCGGCGGCTTCTTCTCGCTACTGACCCCCTACACGATCCTGGGCGGCCTGGCCGTTCTGTTCGTGTGCCTGGCTCACGGCGCTCAGTTCCTGGCCCTCAAGACGACGGGCGAGGTGCGCGACCGCGCCAACGCGATTGCCGCCCCCGCGTCGATCGCCGCGACCGTGCTGGCCGCCGCGTGGCTGATGTGGGGCCAGTTCGCCTACACGACGAACGTCCTGGCGTGGATCCCGCTCGTGGTCGCCGCCCTGGCGATCATCGCCTCGACCGCCCTGTCGCAGGCGTCGCTGCGCCGCGAGGGCTTGTCCTTCGTGGCTTCCTCCGTGGCGATCGCCGCCACGGTGGCATGGGTCTTCGCGTCGATGGCTCCCGCCGTCCAGAAGTCCTCGATCAACCCGGCATATTCGCTGACGATTGATCAGGCCTCCTCTTCAGACGCGACGCTGACCGTCATGACGATCGTGACCGTCTGCCTCCTGCCCATCGTTCTGGCCTACGTCGCCTGGTCCTACTGGACCTTCCGTGGCCGCGTGGGCACTGAGGACGTGACCACCCGGACGGGTCTGCTCATGAAGAAGATCCGCCTGGGCGAAAACTTCCTCGCCGGCTGATTCTCTGCCGAGCTGCGCCCGGTTCCCTCCTCGGGGAGCCGGGCGCAGTCGTATTCCCACCGGGGACGAGGCCGGGGACCTTCGACCCATGACGTGCACTTTTGGGGCACAATAGTATCCGTGCGTCCCTTTGATCCTCGCTTACTGCGCTACGCCCGTTCGGCTCGCGGTCCCATCGCGCTGACGGCGCTCCTGGGTACGATCACGGCCCTGCTGGTGCTGGCCCAGGCTCTGCTGATTTCCGCCGCCCTCTCCCCCGTCGTGTCGGGGACGGCGTCACTGGGCGACGTGGCGAGTGTTATCGCCGGCATCGGGGCGGTGTTCATGTGCCGCGCCCTGGTTGTCGCCGGGCGCGAGGCAATCGCCGCGCGCGCCGCCACCAGGGCCGTTACCGAGCTACGCGGGCGGGTGATCGACGCCTCCATCTCCCTCGGTCCGCGGTGGAGGGCAACCAACGGCGCCCAGACGGCGACGCTCCTGGCCACGGGACTGGAGGACTTGCGCCCTTACTTCGTTTCCTTCCTCCCTCAGCTGGTGCTCGTGTGCACGGTGACGCCCGCGGCCCTGGGGGTCATTCTCCTCCTGGACTTCTGGTCGGCACTTATCGCCCTCCTCGTCGTCCCGCTCATCCCCATCTTCATGATTCTCATCGGCCGCTTCACTCAGGCCGCTTCCGAGGACAAGCTGGAGTCCATGAAAAGTCTGACCGCCCAGCTTCTGGACCTCATGTCGGGCCTGCCCACCCTGCGGGCTCTGGGCCGGGAGAAGGGCCCTCGCGCTCACCTGCGCAAGCTCGGGGAGGCCAACACGAAGGCCACGATGGCGACCCTGCGCGTCGCCTTCCTGTCGGGCGGCGTCCTGGAGTTTCTGACGACCCTGTCGGTCGCGCTCGTCGCCGTCGAGGTCGGTATGCGCCTGGTTTTCGGCGATATCTCTCTCTTCCACGGTCTGGCCGTCATCATGCTGGCCCCCGAGGTCTTCGAGCCTCTGCGCCAGGTCGGCGCCCAGTTCCACGCTTCGGCCAACGGCGTGACCGCCTCACGCGCCGCCTTCGACATCATCGAGCAGGCGCAGGACGTGGCCGCCCCCGGCACATCCCCTAGCCCCGACATGTCCACGACGGCGATCGTCCTGGACGGCGTCGGCGTGCGCGCACGGGGAGCCTGGGGTCCTGCCCCCACCGACGGGGTCATCCGGCCCGGCACGATCACGGCCCTCGCGGGCCCCTCCGGCGCAGGCAAGTCCACGCTCGTCGCCTGCCTGCTGGCCGACGTGGCGCCCGACGCCGGGCGCATCGTCCTGAGGCCCCAGGCCTCGAACCCGCGCGGCGACGACCTGGCCCTCACCGACGTCGACCCCGTGTCCTGGCGCTCCGGCCTCTCCTGGGTCCCCCAGTCCCCCACCCTGATCCCGGGTTCGATCCTGGACAACATGGCAGGTCTGCCGCTGGCCGACCTGGAGGAGGCCGCGCGCGCCACCGGCTTCGACGCCGTCCTGGCCACCGCACCCCACGGGTGGGAGAGCACGATCGGCTCCGGCGGGGTCGGATTGTCCGTCGGCCAGCGCCAACGCCTGGCGCTCACACGCGCGCTCGCCGCGCGCTCCCGCGTCGTCATCCTGGACGAGCCGACCGCGCACCTCGACGCCGTCAGCGAGGAGACAGTCGTGCGAGCTATCACCACGATGCGCGAGGAGGGCCGCACGGTCATCGTCATCGCCCACCGCGCCGCCATCGTCGGCGTGGCCGACACGATCATCGACGTTGCGTCCGCAGATGAGGAGGCACTGGCATGAGACTCTTCCTGACCCGCTCGGAATCCGCAGCGCTACGCCGGTGCATCTCCATGCTCCAGGTGTCGCGATCCGGCTTTGCCGTCTCGCTACTCCTGGGCGTGAGCGCGCTCGGCTCGGCGATCGCGCTGGGAGGAACCGCGGCGTGGCTCATCGCCCGTGCCTCCCAGCAGCCGCCGGTCCTCTACCTGACCGTCGCGGCCACCTCCGTCCGGCTCTTCGGCGTCTCGCGCGCACTCGCGCGCTACCTGGCGCGCCTGGCCTCCCACCGGGTTGCCCTCGAAGGGATGGACGCGCTGCGCGGCAACCTCTACGACCGCCTGTGCCTCCAGCCCGCCGCCTCCCTGTCGAGTCTGCGACGCGGTGACCTCATGACGCGCGCCGGGGCGGACGTGGACGAGGTCGGCAACGTCGTCGTCAAGACGCTCCTGCCCGCCCTCGTCGCCCTCGTCGTCGGCGTGGGCACGGTCGGAGCCGTCTCGTTCATTTCCCCCGCGGCCGGCCTGATCCTCGCCGTATCCCTCGTCGTCTCGGGCGTCCTCGCTCCCGCGCTCATCGCCCGCTCGGTACGCCTAGCCGAAACCCAGGGATCGGCCGCACGCGCCGACATCGCGGCCACGAGCCTCGCGGTTCTGGAGGGCGCCACCGAGCTCTCCCTGTCGGGAACGCTCCCTCAGGCACGCGCTTCCCTCCAGCGCGCCGAAGAGGAGCTTGCCGGCGCGATCGGGCGCTCCTCGCAGCTGTCGGCCCTCGCGCGCGGACTCGACGTGGTCGCCATGGGCGCAGCCGTCATCGGCGCGCTCCTCATCGGCATCCCACAGACTACTTCCGGGGCCCTGGCGCAGGTGCTCCTGGCCGTCATCGTTCTGATCCCCCTGTCCTCCTTCGAGGGGGCCGCCGAGCTCGCTCCGGGCGCCGCCCAACTGGTGCGCAGCGCACAGGCGGCGACGCGCATCTGCGCGCTCATCAGCGAGGAAGCCCCCGAGGCTACGCACAAAATCCCAGGCGGAGAGCCCGTCATCGAGGCGCGCGACCTGTCGATCGGTTGGCCGGAAGGCCCGACCCTGGCCACCGGCATCTCGCTCACGCTGCGCCCCGGCTCCTCCCTCGCCATTGTGGGCGCTTCCGGCATCGGCAAGACCACCCTGCTCGCAACGCTCACCGGCATCATCCCGCCCAAGGAGGGCCAGGCCCTCATCAACGGCGTCCCCGCGTGGGGCGCGGATCGCGACCAGGTCACGTCCCTCATCACGATGACCGCCGAAGACGCCCACGTCTTCGCGACCTCCATCTTCGAAAACCTGCGCGTCGCCCGCGCCTCCCTCACGAGGGACGAGGCCGGGCAGCTCCTCGCGCGAGCCGGCCTCCAGGAGTGGGTCTCTTCCCTGCCCGACGGCATCGACACGCTCGTCGGATCGGGTGGCACCACCGTGTCCGGCGGCGAGCGTCGCCGCCTCCTCATGGCTCGCGCTCTGGCCGCCCCCGCCCCCATCATGACGATCGACGAGGCCTCCGAGCACCTTGACGCGACCACCGCCGACAGGCTCATGGATACCCTCCTGACCCCCTCACCGACGCGCGCTACCCTGGTCGTCACGCACAGGCTCAGCGCCCTCGACAAGGCCGACCACGTCCTCGTACTCGCCGCCCCCCACCCCGGAGCCATTGCGGGCGTCGCCGCGTACGGCACCCACAAGGACGTTCTCGACGCCCTCCCCACCTACCGCCAGGCCCTCGATCAGGAGGAACAATGAGCCCCGATCACACGGACTTCAGGCTGCTCAAGGCGGCCATCGACCTCACCAGCTCGCTCGATCTGAAAGATGGGCTGCAGAACTTCGTCAATCAAGCGTGCGCCCTCGCCTCCTCCCCGCACGCCACGATGTGCGTGCTCGATACCTGGGGTGCGACAACCCTGCGGCTCGAGCACCACGACTCCTACCCCGCCCCGCCCGTTCCCGACTCGCTGCCGAGCGCGATCCCCGTCACCACGCCGCTCCTCGTCAACTCCCCGCAGGACGCGCCCGACATCGACCTGCCCGCCTCCACCCCACCCTTCCTCGGGGTTTCCGTCCTCGTCCACGAGCAGGTCTACGGGCGCCTCTACCTCATGGGAAAGCCCGGAGGCTACACGGATGAGGACGCGGCCGTGGTCGCGGCCCTGGCCCCCGCCGCCGGCATCGTCGTCGAAAACGCGAACCTCTACGCGGACTCCAAGCGCACCGCACGGTGGATCAGCGCCTCACAGTCGCTGACCACGACGATGCTGGAGGGCACGGACGAGGAAGAGGCCCTCGAGCTCATCGCGAAGACGGTGCGCGAGGTCTCCCACGCCGACACCGCGATCATCGTCTTGCAGTCCGTGGGCGACACGTGGGCTGCCGAAATCACCGACGGCAAAAACGCCTCCACTCTGCTCGGCCTGACCTTCCCGCCCGAGGGACGCGCCATGAGCGTCCTACACGAGGGAACCGGGATGATCGTCGACTCCATGTCGCGCGCCCAGACGATGCGCGTCCCCCAGTTGGCGGCCTTCGGCTCCGCGCTCTACGCTCCCCTGCGTTCCCGCGGCGTCTCCTCCGGCGTCCTCATCCTCCTGCGTCAGATCGGCGCCCCCGAGTTCGACGCCTCCGAGCTCTCACTCGCCGAATCGCTTGCCTCGCAGGCGACGCTCGCCCTCGAGCTCGCCTCCGCCCGCCACGCCCAAGACGTCGCCGCGCTCCTCGACGAGCGCGACCGCATCGGCCGCGACCTCCACGACTTCGCCATCCAGCAGCTCTTCGCGACCGGCATGGCCCTGGACGCCGCCAAGCAGAAAGTTGCACAGGGGCAGGCCGACCCCGCATCCATCGAGTCCCTCATCGACTCCTCCCTCGCGTCCATCGACGAGGCCGTCCGACAGATCCGCACGATCGTCCACAACCTGCGCGAGCGCGACAAGGCCGTCGGCCTCGTCGAGCGCATCCGACGCGAGTCCTCCCTGACGCGCTCAGCCCTGGGTTTCGCGCCCTCCCTCGTCATCACCCTGGACGGGAGCGCGATCAATTCCGACCTGGACAACGAGCTGGTGGTCATCGACGAATTCGACGGGCGCGTCGACCCCGATCTCTCCGACGACGTCGTCGCCATCGTGCGCGAGGGCCTGTCGAACATCGCCCGTCACGCCCACGCGACGGCAGCCACCGTCACCGTCGACGTTTCCGGGCGAGGAAAAACCGGTCGCGTGCGCATCGTCATCAACGACGACGGCCGCGGCATCGACCCCTCCCGCACCCGCAACTCCGGCCTGGCGAACATGGCTGAGCGCGCGCGACGCCACCACGGCAGCTTCGACGCGGACACAGGCGAAGGCGGAGTGGGCACGCAGGTCCGGTGGATCGCTCCGCTCGAAGACTAGCGCAGCGCAAGCATCCACAAGACGGTGGGGGTGGAGCTCCGATCGGAACTCCACCCCCACCGCATGGGCACAGAGCCGTTACCTGGCGGCTCTCAGCTCGGCCTCAGCCCAGCCACCGACCGGAGGAGTCGAAGCTGTACCAGCGCCAACCGATCCAGTGGCCGCCCGTGTACATGTCTCCTCCGGAACCGAAGTAGTACCAGGTCGAACCCACCTGAAGCCAGCCGGTATGCATAGCGCCCGAGGCGTCAAAGTAGTACCAGCTGCTACCGCTCAGCTTCCAGCCGATGACCATCGCGCCGTTGTCGCCCAGCATGTACCAGCGTCCATCCAGCTGGAGCCAGCCGGTGTGCATGGAGCCCGACGGATTCAGGTAGTACCAGTCGCCGCTGGAGGAGACCCAGCCTGTCGACATGGCGCCGCCGGACGAGAACATGAACCACGCGCCGTCAATCATCGTCCAGCCCGTCGCCATGACTCCCGTGTCAGGCGCCAGGTAGTACCAGGTGCCGCCCTGATTCATCCAACCGCTGACCTGTGCACCCGCGGCGTTGTGGTAGTGCCAGGCGCCGTCCCAGTAGACCCAGCCCGTGAGCATGTAGCCGTTCTGATCGAAACGGTAGACGTGACCGCCCAGAGTGAGCGTCTCGTTCTTGGCGTAGTCGCCGCCGGTGATCTTCCACCACCAGCCGACCCCGTCGTTCACCCACATGCCGACCGTGTGATCGGGAGCGGGCGTGGGATCGGGCGTGGGGGTCGGGTCCGGAGTAGGCTCGGGGCTCGGCTCCGGGCTGGGCTCGGGTTCGGGGGCAGGTTCCTCAGCCAGAGCCAGGGTCACGAGACCCGATTCAGCGAACCCGGCCTCGTTCATGGCCATGACGCGGATGACCGAGCCGTTGCTCTCCCCATCGATGGTGAGGGTCAGCTCGGGGCCGTTCTCGTCTTCCACAATGGACCAGGAATCGGAGCCCTCGCGCTTGATCTGCCAGAAGAGGGTCGGCGTCGGCGTGCCGGTCGCCTCTGCCTTGATCGTGACCTGCGTGCCCTCCTTGCCTGTCACGGTGCGGAAAGCACCGTCACCGGAGATCTGTGCGTCCTGCGCGGGGTTGGCGGTCACGGTCAGCGGCTTGATAACCGGGGGCTCCTGGTCATCCGGCTCCGGGGTCGGCGTGGCAGCCGCGAAGGCCTCGACCTCCGCGAGCGCGAACTCGCCGAACTCGGTGGGCTGGATGACTCGAATGAAGCGTGCGTTGAAGCCCTCGAAGTCGACCGCGCTCGGGCGGCCGCCGACTCCGTTGACCTTGATCATGGAGACGCCGTGAACCAAGCCGGACGTGGCGGGGTTAAAGGAAGCGTCGAGGCGTGTCTCGGAGGCGACGACCCAGAAGTCGTGCAGGCGCTGGTCGCAGGGGATTCCCTGGCAGTTGTCGGATGCGGAGCGGTTCCAGACGTTGACGACGCCGAGGGGGTGGCTCTCGCCGAGGTCGACCTCCCACCAGGGGTTGGCCTGCTTGCCAGTGTGGGCGACCGAGCCGTTGTCCCACACTCCGTCCGTGTTGCCGTCGACGGCGCGTGAGGCGGTGCCGCCCCAGCCGGTCGAGGACATGGTGGCCGTCTTGTTGAGGGCGAGGTTGTCGCTGCCCTTGGTGACGGTGAGGGTGGCGCGCTGGGAGGTGGTGGAGCCGTTGGCATTTGTGGCGATGGCGTAGAACTGTGCGCCGTCATCCTCGAGCGTCGTCGTCAGGGTGTACATGGGGCTCGTGGCATCCGGAATCGCCGTTCCATCGGTTGCTCCCTTGGGGACGCGGTACCACTGGATGGTGGCGGCCGGGCGGCCCGAGGCGACGACGGTGAAGGTGGCGCTCTCCCCTGCCTTCACGGAGACCGAGGAGGGGTCCGTGGCGATGACGGGCGGTTGGGTGGACGCGTTTTCGCCGTAGACGTGCACGGTCGCGCTCACGGAGCGCAGGCCGATCGGGTTGGCATAGTAGGAGGGGTGAGCCAGCTCCAGGCGCAGGGGCGTCACCGTGCCGGGCTCGAGGGTGAGGCCCTCGCCGACTTCCCCAGCCTCGATCTGCGCACCGGTCACCTCGATGGAGGTGGTTCCGAGGGTGATCTTGTAGGTAGTGGAGGCATCGAAGTTGCCCGAGAAGGTCAGGGTGAGGTCGGTGATGGCCTTGTCCCCCTTGTTCACGAGGTAGGCGTCGTAGGCCTGTGCTCCGGAGTAGCGCAGTGCGGAGGCGCGTCCGAAGAACTGCTCGGAGGAGATAGTCGCGCCGTCGACGGCGGTGACCGTCTGCGTGGGCACGTAGGTGGGGGCGGCGTCGAAGGTGACCTTGACGACGGGGCGCAGGTTGGGCTCGGGGTTCTCGCCCGACATGGTCACCGTGAGCGTCGTGCCGTCCTGAGTGAAGTCGAGGGAACGGTCGGTGCCGTCCACGCTCACGGCGGTGACGTGGCCGCCGACGCTGGGAAGCGTCAGGGTCTGACCGGTGCTCCACTGCTCGGGGAAGAAGTAGAGGTCGTTGCCCTTGGTCATGATCTTGCCCCAGGAGGGGGCGGGGAACCACGTCGGGCGCGCTCCTGTGATGGCGTCGGGGTGGCGCGCCATCCACTGGCCGACCTCGGTGACGACGCCGGAGTCGAATGCGTCGATCGTCCCGTCACCCTTGGGGCCGATGTTGTAGGCGAACTGGCCGCCCGAGGCGACCGTGCCGATGAGGTTGTTGACGAGTTCGCGTTCCTTGTAGCTCTTGGCGCTCTCGTCGCGGTTCGCCCACGAGCAGTATCCCCAGCAGGCCGGGTAGATCGAGCGGATCGATTCCCAGGGGCCCATGTGGAAGTCGGTTGTCACCGAGTTGTCGCCGCCGACTTCGAAGTCACCGGCCTTGTTCCACACGCGCGAGTTGACCATGGTGTCGGGCTGGAGCTCGTGGACCCACTGGGCCATGCGCTGGGATTGCTCGGCGGTAGGGCCGCCCATATCGAACCAGAGCTCGGCGATAGGACCGTAGTTAGTGAGGAGCTCGGTGAGCTGGGGCTTGATGGTGCCCGTCATGAGTTCCTCGTCGATGGGGTTGACGTTCCCGTAGGGCTCGGGGGTCTGCTTCGTCCAGTCGATGATCGAGAAGTAGAAGGCGAGCTTGACGCCGAGCTTGTTGCACTCGGTGGACAGCTCCTTCATCGGGTCTTTGCCGTAGTTGGACTGCTTGACGATGTTGTAGTCGGTCGTCTTCGTGTCCCACATGGCGAAGCCGTCGTGGTGCTTGGACGTGATCATCAGGTAGGTCATGCCCGAGTCGTGGACCGTCTTGCAGATGGCTGCGGCATCGAAGTTGGAGGCGAGGTCTTTGGCCTTAGCCAGGTAGTCGTCGGTGGGAATGTTTTCCCAGGCCTTGATCTGCTCGGGGTAACCCATGCCCTGGCGGTGACCGTTGTAGTAGCCGCCGTAGACGGAGTAGACGCCGAAGTGCATGAACATGCCGTATTGGAGCTTCTGCCAGTTGGCGACTTTGGTGGTGTCGCTGAGGGGGACCGCTGCGGGGACGCCGGTGGGCGCGCTTGGCGCGTCGGCGAAGGTTGGTGCGCTCAGGGGTGCGAGCACTAGTGCCGCTGCGGCACCGCAACCGGCAAGCATTCGCTTGAGGTTCACGGGGTGTCCTTTCAGGGGGTGGCGGACTGCGTTGTCCGTCCTCATCGGTGAGGATGAGGCGAACGTTACCCCATGGGACTTATCCATGAACCAGTTTGATAGTAGCTTTCTTACAAATCAGGGACATCCCTGATTAGAGGGAAACTGGAACGGTCGTACTATTCGGTCACGCTGATCCCCCTATACGAGGAAGCGGGCCGGTTACTCCGACCCGCTTCCTTCGTTGATTGTCGCCCTCGGTGGACGAGGCAGTGGCTCAGTTACGCCACGCGGCAGCCCTTTGCCCGGCCACCCACGCGGCCACCTGCGTGCGACGCTGCAGGCCCATCTTGGACAGCAGGGAGGTGATGTGGTTCTTGACGGTCTTCTCCGCCACCCCGAGCTTTTCGCCGATCTCGCGGTTCGACAGGCCATCACCAATCAGGTCGAGGACTTTACGCTCCGACGGCGTCAGATCCGCTGTCGGATCCTCGTGGTCCACGCGCCGACGCGTCAGGGTGCGCTCGTCGAGCAGCACGCGTCCATCCGCGACCGCCTTGATGACGTCGGTGATCTCCGCCCCGCGCACGGTCTTGAGGATGTACGCGCGGGCACCGGCCTCGAGGGACTCAGCCAAGGCCTCGTCGTCATCGAAAGAGGTTAGGACGACGGGCAGAATCTGCGGGTGGGAGGCGCGCAGGCTTGTCATGATGTCGATGCCGGTACCGTCGGGCAGCTGGAGGTCGACCAGGATGACGTCGGGGCGCACCAGGTCGGCTCGGCGCACGGCATCCGCGACGGAGCCGGCCTCAGCGACGACCTCGAGAGCCTCGTCGCGGTCAACAATTTCAGCAATACCTCGCCGAACGATCTCGTGATCGTCAACGATCATGACGCGCGTGCGCGCGGAAGTATTTTCACTCACGAGCTCATACTAACTGTTAGGAGGGCAAACGCCCTCGTGTACCTATTACTCCTCCGGGGAGAGCCGACTCATCGCGTCCTGAGCGGCCGCGTTCTCCGCGTGCTTCTTCGACGAGGCTTGGCCGGAGCCAACCGCATCGGAACGCTCGGCGAGAAAAGCGCGGGCAGTAAAGACGCGCTGATGATCGGGGCCCTCCCCCTGCACCTCGTACGAGACCTCGCCCAGGCCCTCAGCCTGAGAGTACTCCACGAGGAGGGTCTTCCAGTCCTGGTGGTGGCCGCGCGAGGGGGCGTCGGCCAGCAGGAAACTCAGGCGTGCCAGGACGACCCGGCGCGCCTCCTCCAATCCGCTGGTCAAGTACGTGGCACCGATGAGGGCCTCGAACGTGTCGGACAGAATCGAGTCTTTCTCGCGTCCCCCGTGCATGGATTCGCCCTTGCCGAGGAACACAAAGTCACCCAGCCCGATGCGCCGTGCGGCCGCGGCCAGGGGCTGCTGAGAAACGGTCGCCGCGCGCATCCGCGACAGGTCGGACTCGGGCACGTCCGGATACTGCTCGTACAGCTTCTGGGCAATGATGATCGAGAGCACCGAGTCGCCCAAAAACTCCAGGCGCTCGTTGTTTGCGATACCGCCGGCCTCATTCGCGTAGGAGCGGTGCACGAGCGCGAGCTGCAACAAAGGAGCGTCGATGCGCGTGCCCCACGCCTCCACGAGCGCGTCGGTGTCGGTGCGCGGAGGCACCGGCAGGTGCTTGGATTTGGCCATCAGGATCGCCCCGGATCGGGACTCTCACCCAGGAGGGATGCCAGGGAAGCCAGGCGAGGGTCGATGACGACGTGCTCGTGGTCGGCGGGCAGGTCGACCCACTTTTCGCCGCACACGTCGCACAGGCCCGCGCAGTCGGAGCTGCACAGGGGGCGCGGGTCGACGAGGGTGACGATGGCATCGCGCAGCTGCGTTTCGATGTCGATCGTGTCGCGCTCGCCGATGACGAAGAGATCGTCGGCGTCCTCGTCCTCGTCGTCGGAGAGCGTCAGGGCGGGGGCTCCGGGCTCGAAGTAGACCTCCGCGCTGGTGACGTCATGATGCTCACGCACCTCGTCCAGGCAGCGCACGCACTCACCCACCAGGTCGACAGAGGTCGCGACCTGCACGAGGACGCCGTCCTCGACACTGGTCAGGTCCACGGACACGTCCAGCGGCGTGCCGGGAACCACCGACATCGAGGGCGTCCCCAGGTCATCGGGGGCGATCCACGTGATGTCTTCGTGGAGCGTCGAACCCAGAGCGCGCGGCAGGCGCGCCAGGGACAGGGTCAGGGCCTTCTCACTCATGGGACAGGTCCACGTCCGTCACATCGACGCCGCGCCGCTCGGCGATCGCGCGTCGACCGGCATCGGTGCGCCGCGACACGTCGGCGATCAGGCGGGCCAGCTCGTCGAGGGAGGAGGCGACGTAGTCGTCGGCGCCCTCACGCAGGGAGGTGGCTGAGCGCTTGGCCTCGGAGACGATCTCGCGGGCGCGGTCCTCGGCCATGCGCACGATGTTTTCGGTGGAGACGATGCGCGCGGCCTGGGCGTTCGCGTCGGCGATGGTGGCCTCGGCGTCGGCGCGCGCCTGCGAGACCAGGGCGGTGGCCTCCTCGTTCGCGCGCGAGCGGGTGCGCTCGGCTTCCTCCTCGGCGTCCGCGCGGATCTGCGCGGCGCGCTCGTTGGCCTGGTCGAGGGTAGAGGAGGCGCGCGAGTTCGCCTCGGCGATACGCGTCTCGGCCGCGGAGTCGGCGCGCCCCAGGACGGCGTCCGCGTCGGCGACGACGGCGTCGGCGGCGACCAGGTCCTCGGGCAGCGCCTCGCGAGCCTGGTCGAGCAGGTCGAGAATCTCGGCCTTGTTGACCATGATCGAGGCGGACAGGGGCACTGCGCGGGAGGACTCGACGAGGTCTTCGATCTGGTCGAGGGCGGCGATCACGGTGGAGGGACCGTAAACGGTCTCCTCGTTCCACTCGTCCTGATTCTTGTCTGCGGGCGTGTCGGCCATGAGTCCCTCCTGCGTTCCACCGGGCATGATTCAGTTTCTATTGTCCGTCAGATAGCGCGCGAGCGCCGGTGGGACATACCGGGAAATGTCTTTTTTGAGGCTCAGAAGTTCACGCACCGCACTGGAGGAGACATGCCCGAGGCAGGGGCGGGCGGGAATCCACCACGTGTCCACCCCTCCGACCTCCAGGTTGAGGGCAGCCTGGGGGCCCTCAAAGTCCGCGTCCTGCGCGCCGCGCACCCCCTTGACAATGAGGTGTGCGCCCAGGCGGCGAGCCTCGTCCATGGTGGCGCCCGACAGCGCGACCACCTCCACGCGCTCCAGGTGCGCGGTCGCCTCCTCGATGAGTGCCACACGCCTCGCCGGCTCGATGAGCCCGCGCTTGGCGGGGTTGATGCCCACCCCGATGATGAGGAGGTCGGCGACCTCGGCGGCGCGCTGGGCGACGTCGAGGTGCCCGTTTGTGAAGGGGTCGAAGGACCCGGGGAACAGCGCAATCATTGGGTCATCTCCTCACGCACTGGCGAAGCCTCCGCGCGCTCGGCGGCGTCGCTGTCATCGCCGTTCTCCTCGTTCTTGGGCAGGGGTGGGCCGGCGAAGTAGGCGACCGTCTCCCCCCACGCGCGCGTGTCTTCGAGGACCAGGAAGAGCGGCCAGGTGGGGGCCGGTGCGCGGGTGGAGCGCTCGACGACGATCAGCGAGTCCGGACCGACCCACGGCGCGAGGGCGGACAGCACCGTCGCCATGTCCTCCTCGGCGATGTCGTAGGGAGGGTCGATGAAGACCAGGTCTACCTCCCCCGTGAGGGCCTCGCCGCTGCGGGCACCCAGGTAGGCGCGCACGTCCGCCGTCACGACGCGGGCGGACAGACCCGTCGCGCGGACGTTAGCGGTAGCGACGCGCGCGGCCGCGGAGGCCTTCTCGACGAGGGTCGCTCGCGCGGCACCCCTGGACAGGGCTTCGAGGCCGAGGGCCCCCGTGCCGGCGAAAAGGTCGAGGACGGTGGCCCCCTCCAGGACGTTCATGTGATCCAGGCGGGAGAAGAGCGCCTCGCGGACTCGCTCGGAGGTGGGGCGCGTGCCGGACTTGGGCACGGCGAGGGTCCTGCCCTTGGCGCTGCCTGCGACGATTCTGGTCATGCCCCTACCCTACCGGGAGCGCTAGGAGCGCTGCATCCATTCGAGTTGCCCATCCGAGGCGGCCCGCAGGGCGCGGGCGAGGTCGGGGTAGGCCGACAGGGTCGGATCCTGGGCGAGCAGGGCCTCCGCCTCGCTCTTGGAGGCCCGGATCAGGGCCTCGTCGCGGCGCACCGACAGGAAACGCAGGTGCGTGGCGGTGCCGGACTGACCGGCGCCCAGCACGTCGCCCTCCTTGCGCAGGCGCAGGTCGGCTTCGGCGAGCTCGAATCCGTCCGCCGTCGTCGCGAAAGCCTCGAGCCTGGCCATGCCCGAGTCCGTCAGCTCGTGGCGATGCATGGCGATGCACAGGGAAGGCAGGTCGGAGCGCCCGACACGCCCGCGCAACTGGTGAAGCTGGGCGAGCCCGAATTGTTGGGCGTCGAGGATCACCATGAGGGTCGCCTCGGGCACGTCGACGCCGACCTCGATGACGGTCGTGGCGACCAGCAGCGGGGCCCGTCCGGCGGAAAAGTCCTCCATGATCTGGGCCTTGAGCGCCGTCGGGGTACGGCCCGTCAGCTCGTGAATGGCGAGGCCCGCGAGCGCGGGGTGGGAACGCAGGTAGGTGGCGACTTCTTCGACGGAGGCGAGGGGGCGCGCGTCCTCTTCCTCGGCGTCGGCGACGGTGTCGGAGGCGTCGATGCGCGGGCAGACAACGTAGACGCGGTGCCCCGCGGCGATCTCTTCGGCGGCGCGCGTCCAGGTGCGTTCAACCCAGGCGGTATTGGCCGCGTCGGCGAGGAAGGTGGCCACGGGCGTGCGTCCCTTGGGCATGCCGGCCATGCGGGTCTCGTCGAGGTCGCCGAAGACCGTCATCGCGATCGTGCGCGGGATGGGGGTTGCCGTCATGACGAGCTCGTGGACGCCCCGCCCGTCCTGGCGGGCATCGCGCAGGGCGGCGCGTTGTTCGACGCCGAAGCGGTGCTGCTCGTCGACGACGACCAGCGCGAGGTCTGCGAAACGCACGCTGTCTTGGAACAGGGCGTGCGTGCCCACGACGATGAGGGGCGCGTTGGAGGTCATCGCCGCGGCGATTTCGCGGCGCACCGCCGGCGTCGTCGAGCCCGTCAGCAGTCGCACGTCGGGGGTGTCGTCCCCCAGGGGGGCGAGGAGGTTTCGCACAGATGCGGCGTGCTGCTCGGCCAGGACTTCCGTGGGAGCGACCAGGGCTCCCTGATGCCCGGCGGCGATAACCTGGAGCAGCGCGAGGAGCGCGACGACGGTTTTGCCCGAACCAACGTCCCCCTGCAGGAGCCGCTGCATCGGTACTTCTCCCGCCAGGTCGGCACCGATCTGGGCCACCGCCTCGCTCTGGGAGTGGGTGAGTTCGAAGGGCAGGGCACGTTGGAAGCGCTCAAGCAGTGGGGCTTCGCGCGGCGAGGCCAGGGCGGGGGTCGAGCGCGCTCCCCGGCGCCTGGCGGCCAGGCCTACCTGGAGGACGAAGGCCTCCGTGAAGGCCAGTGCCCGGCGCGCCCGCTGGTAGTCCTCGTCCGTTTCCGGCTGGTGCAGGCGGCGCAGCGACTGGGCGTAGGAGTCGATGCGCTGGCGCCCTCGCACGTCGGCGGGCACAACGTCGGGAACGTCCGCCTCGTCCAGGTGTTCGAGGACCATACCGACGGCGCGGGCGATGGCCCACGAGGTCAGCTTGCCCGTCGCCGGGTAGATCGGGATGGGGCGGGTCGCGATGCGGACAATGTCCTCGCCGTCGACGCCTTCGAAGGAGGGGTGGGTGAGCTGGAGTTTGCCGCGGTAGGCGCCGACCTTGCCGGCGAAGAGGAAGGAGGCTCCCGGGGTGAGGAGGCGTTCGATGGGGGCGAGCTTGAACTGGCTTTTCGCGAAGAAGGTCGCGGACAGGAACTGGACGCCGTCGGTGAGGCTCACCTCCAGGCGCACGCCCGATCCGGAGCGGTTGGCCACCAGGTGGGTGCCCGCGACCTCGGCCAGGATCGTGACATCTTCTCCCTCGCGCAGCGACGACAGCGGGGTGAGCCTACCCCAGTGGTAGTAGCGGCGCGGGGCGACGAGCAGCAGGTCGCCAACCGTGAAGATACTCGCACCCTCGAGTGCCTTAGCGGTTCTCTTCGGCAGGCGCAAGGACAGCGGGATGTCGAGCGCGCTCACGAGGCGCACCCCGCAACGAGGCTCGGGCCCACCTGTCCGCCGTCCCACGTTTCCAAGTCGATGGAGGAGGAGGCGTCGCGCGTGGACAGGAGCTGGCGCACCGTCGCCACCGTGTACGGGCCGTCGTCCTCGCGGGAGATCAGGAGTCGCCATGCGCGCGCTCCCCCGCGAGCGGCCTCGGCCAGGGCCTCGGCGATGCCCTCAGGGTCTCCGTCACGAGGCAGGGGCGCGCTCGCGCTAGACATCAGGGCGTCGTGCGCTCCATCCCGGAGCATGCGAGCCAGCGTCGGCGCGGCCTCGATTCCGCCCGGCTGCGGCACGAACAGCGGGGCGCAGGCGCGTGCGACGGCGAGAACGTCCAGGTCGTCGCGGCTATCGGCACGCAGGATCGCGGGAACGCCCGGGGCGGGCGCTGGCAGCACCGAGGCGACCGTGCCCACCAGGGCGGCGCTGGCCTCGTCGCAGGGGGCGACGAGCGTGACACCCGTGCGTGAGCCCGCCGCCGACACGATCCCGGCGGCGTCCATCGCGCTGGGGTCGAGGAAGACCACCGCCCCGGCTCGCGCCAAGTCCTCCACGAGGCCCGGGGCCCGCGTGCAGGCGATGACCCGCGCCCTGTCGACCCGTCGCATCGGTCGACGTTGCAGCAGGCGCACTCCTCGATGGGTGAGTCCCTCGTCGGCGAGCTCGTCGATGCCGATCTGCGCATCCGGGCGCGCATCGCTGACCTGGAAGCGCACGACCTGACCCGAGGTGGGGTGCGCGGCCAGCGGCGCGGAGGTATCCACGTGCAGTCGCCACTCCCCCATGCCAAACAGGTCCACGCGCCCAACGTAGGACAGGCGCGCACCCAGCCCTGTGAGTCGGACCAGGAGGACGCGCAGGTCCTCCTCGACGCCCTCGACGATGATGTCGACCGTGAAGTCGCGGCCCGGCGGCGGCGAAGCGGGTTCGGGCGCCCGCGAATGACGGCGCGTCAGGTCGGCGAGCATCGCCGTAAAGGACTGGAGGATGCCGGCGTCATCCCGCATGGTGGCGTCAATGCATGCCAGAACCAGCGCGATGAAGGCACCACCCGGGTCGATCCTGCCCGTCGCCTCGTTTGTCGCGTCCACCAGGCCGATCTGCGCCTGGGAGGAGAAGCGGGAAAAGACGTCCTCCGCCTCGGGCAGCGTGGGCCCCAGCTCCGCAACCTCGCGCACGGCACCCCCCAGCATCTCCACCAGCGCATCCGACCAATCAATAAAGGAGGAGGACGGCGCAAGGGAGGAGGCGAGCATCCGACGCAGGACCAGGGGCGTCACCTGCGCCGCATCCCCCAGGGCCCCCGCCCACGCCTCGAACAGGGCAGCCAGGGCAACGCCGCTGTGCCCCACGCCCCTGCGGATCAGGGTCTCCACGGCCGCTTCGAGCGCGGCGCGCAGATGCGCGCGCGGCTCCAGGGAATCCATCGCGGCCGCCAGGGCGGCCATCGTGGCCGCCGCGTTCGTGCCCGTGTCGCAGTCCGCTCCGTCCCAGCCGTCCAGGTCGTCAAGGAAGGGCGCGAGCCTGGCCGCCTCCTCGGCCCCCGCTCGGCACGCCGCGATAATCACCGATGCATTCAGTTCCATGACTCCCCTTTCCGGCACCCTCAATTGTCCCCACGGCGCCCGCTGTGTGCGACCTGACACGACCGATACGCCGTGCGACTTGTTGAAAGTGCGCATCATCCGCTATTCTGTCATGGTTGCCTTCGG
>ERZ773050.466-NODE-466-length-23390-cov-7.782601_pt1 | contig 23390 bp, 19 predicted proteins | sample MGYA00580632_ERZ773050 | MGnify/ENA primary metagenome ERZ773050 (study PRJEB29015, sample SAMEA2738123) | human oral metagenome | biome: human oral; feature: human-associated habitat; material: saliva | place: China | collected 2166 ... | reverse complement strand
GGCCCAGTTCACCTTATCTGCGATCCACCCTCGAACTAGGGGACTAGCAAGAAGTGCAGCTACCGCCGAAGCAACTTCTTCTAGCTTAATATTGAAATCCGGCAGACAGTCACTAATCTTGGAGATCGTTGCACTATAAGTTGCTTCATTGAATATCGTCGAGCCCACTTTATTAACGAATTCCGTTGCATCCATTGTACTACCTTCCTGTTTGCTGCGATCAGTATTAGTAACCGTTAGGGACGGAGGCTGCGACTTCTGCGTCAGTATTCTCGTATGCACGTGCATTCTCTCGAAGAGCCGTGGCAGCTGCTTTCATTTGCTGCGAAGCCCTGGTCCCCGCGGCATTAACGAAGTCGCATACCTCATTGTGAGTATTCACTATCATCTGAAAAACGCCCGCTTGTAGACGAGACATCCTCAGATTGGTGCTGGCGGTCGCTACCGACGTTCCAACTGAAGATTTTTTTTCCCACAGATCCGCGTCCTTCTTAATTGCTTTGACGGTAACTTTAAGGTCGGCGGTCATTGTACAATGTTCTCCTCGTATTTAGCACTATCTGATTCAACTAGCATCTACCGTAAAACTGGCCTCCTCGTTCCGACGCAGCACCCTTATGTTACTGCAGCCTCACCCAGCACCCGTCCCCTCCTTTCCAAACCGATGAAGCAACCCCAGCATGCTCTCTATCGTCTCCGTACCGGGATGATTTTCTTCAGGTACTGCAGTTTTAGCTGCCTTCAAAACAGCAGACGCGATGCCTGTTGCAGTGCGCCCTCTTGCCCAAGAACTATCGACTTGAATCTTGGAGATCCAATTCTGCGAGTATTTTTCGACCGTCACATGCTGCCGAGGCTTCTTCCCCTCAGGCGGATCCTGCTTATAGTTATTTTGCTGCAAAGTCTCCGCTAATGCAATCAAGTCTTCTGCTGCATCTACTGGCGATAGTGACGGTTTGAAGAATGCGCTTGATTCAAGTCGATCTTTTTGGCTCGCAATGCGTGCTTCGACATCGTCCCGGGTGACCACGGGCTGGCGCCAAGGCTTTTTCGTGTTTGATATTGCCGCCAGTTGGTTGGTATATGCTGCACCGACGGCTTCCATTACTGCGTCTCCAATTTCATGCGCTCGATATTTACGCTCCCAGTCAAAACCAATGGAAACCTCCTCAAGCTCACCACTCCCACCGACCGCAACCTTAACTACTTTTTTACTGTCTTCTCCATGGGACAACCGAGGAGCCCGATCGTAAAGAGCATTGATCACGGCTTCGGCTTCCATGGTTGCTTGTATAACGTCCAGCATTGATTCTTCAAGGTCCACCACGTTGCCTTCTTTCTAACTTGGATTTGACGCACAATATAAAACTTACGTCATTATATTATTCACAATTCGGAATCTCGAGTTCTGCTTTTCATCCAGCCCCTTTTCTAGGTGTAGACTATCTGGAACTCTCGGTTGGCGACACTGGTCTGCACCATACTCGTGCGCAGAAACGCAGGACGTGAAGTGCTCCGCAGTTCACGTATCGCATCCTCTCACCGATCACGCACCCTCGCGACTGTCTCACTGGCACATTCCACCTGAGCTATCCACCCAGTCATTCGCGACAGACATTCCCCAACCCCAACCAACCGATCAGACATGCTTCCACCCTAGCCGCATTCCCGATGCAGAGCCCAGCTATTCGCCTGCAAGGAAAATAACAGAGACAACCCTCTGTCTACGTTGACACTACATCTGTGTGTCTGCTGTGCGCCTGACGCAGGGGATCCCGACGGCGTCGGTCGTTGCTGTGACGAGGTCAGCCGACTGGGCATTGCCGGCATGTACCAGCGCTCGGGGCACCCGGCCTCGGCCCGGCCCGCTCAGGCCCAGGGCTGGCGCTGGGCCCACTCCTGCGGGCTGACGCGGCGCCCGGTGTAGAAGGGCGTGTCCACGCGCACGTGCATGCGCGCCTCCGTGTAGCGCTGGTGGTGCAGGACCCCCTCGAGCCGGTCGAGGCTGTCGGCCTCGAAGCCGAGGATCCACTCGTAGTCGCTCAGGCCGAAGGTGGACAGGGTCGAGCCCTTGACGTCGGGGTACTTGGAGAAGCCGTGGCGCCCGTGCTGGGCCATCATGCGCGAGCGCTCCTCGGGCTCGAGCAGGTACCACTCGTAGGAGCGCACGAAGGGGTAGACCATGACCCAGTCGCGCGGCGCCACCCCGGCCAGGCAGGCCGGCACGTGGCGGGGGTTGAACTCGGCGGGCGTGTGCAGCCCCATGCAGGACCACACCGGCTCCAGATAGCGACCCAGCGCACTGCCGCGCAGACGGTGGTAGGCGTCCTGCAGGACCTCGGGGTCGTCGTCGAGCCACCACACGAGCAGGTCGGCGTCGGCGCGCAGGCCCCCGACGTCGTACCAGCCGCGCGTCGTCACGCCGCCGGCCTCGACGAAGTTGGCGCTCTCCCCCAGGAGCTGCTCGCGCTCGGGCTGGGAGGCGGGCAGCGGGCGAGCCAGGCGGAAGACGGCGTAGAGCGTGTAGTGGTACTGGTTGTTGATGGCCTCCAGGTCGACGTCGGTGGCGTCGCGCGGGTCGCGGTGGGGGCGGCGCTCCTCGTCCTCGAAGCGGTGCAGGCCCCCCTCACCGGGGTGGCCGCCGGGGTGTCCGTGCTGGCCGTGGGTGTCAGTACTCAATTTCTTCTCCTGGTTCGTATCGGAGCTACTGGGGTTGGGGCTATCGGGGGTCGGCGCCGTCAGTCCCGGGGTGGGCGGGCCGGCCGGGGTGGCTGGCCCCGTTCCGGCAGCACGAGTCCGGGCAGACCGTGTGGAAGGGGCCGACGCCGGTGGTCGAGTCGGGCCGGACGTCCTCACCGCGGGCGGCGGCGGCCCGCTCGAAGAGGATGTCGACGAGGGAGTCGATGAAGGCCGGGTGGGTGCCGACGGTGGCGGCGCGCGCATACGGCATCCCCAGGTCGCGGGCGGTCTGGGCGGCCTCGGTGTCGAGGTCGAAGACGACCTCCATGTGGTCGGAGATGAAGCCGAAGGGGGCCACGACGACGCCCCCGGGTCGCTCCACGGGGCGGCCGTCGGTCAGGTGCCCGGCGGCCAGGGCCTCAAGGTGGTCGTTGACGTCCGGTTCGAGCCAGCGGGCCTGCGGCGGGCCGGAGCGCGAGCAGTAGACGAGGTCGGCCTCCACCGTCTCCAGGCCGAGACGGCGGGCGACCTCGGGCACGAGGACGGCGGCCAGCGCCTCGTGCTGGGCGACGTAGGAGACCTCCGTGGACAGGTCGGCGGCCACACCCGGCTCTCGCCGCCCGGCGCCGGTCGGGCCGGAGACGCCGGAGGCGCCGGGTGCGCTCTCAGTGCCCTCACCCGGGGCGGAGCCGGCCTCCATGCCCAGGGGGATGGAGTGGGTGACGAGCACGAGACGCGCGTCCGCGGCCGCCACCCCCTGCTCGGCCAGGGCGCCGTAAGCCTCGACGATGGCGTCAATGTTGGCCTGCAGCAGGCCGGGGGTGTTGTAGTAGGGGCGCGTCTTGTCCACGGTGAGCTCCACGGGGCCGCCCCCGTCCCCGCCGACCCGGGCGGCGGCGTCGGCCTCGAATCCCTCACCGGTGGAGCCGTCCGCGCCGTCGGCGAGCAGGGCGACGGCGCCGGCCAGGTCCTCGCGGTACTGGCGGCACCCGGAGTAGGAGCCGAAGGCCGCGGTGGGCAGGGCCAGGACGCGGCGGGCTCCGGCGTCGGCCAGCTCGCGCAGGGCCTGGCTGACGAAGGGGTGCCAGTTGCGGTTGCCGACGACGATCGGCAGCGTCGAGCCGCGCTCGGCCAGGCGGGCCTGGAGGGCGTCGCGCAGCTCGGCGTTGCACGCGTTGATCGGGGAGGCGCCGCCGACACTCTGGTAGTGGCCGGAGACCTCCACGAGGCGAGAGTCGGGCACGCCGCGGCCGGCGGTGGCGTTGCGCATGAAGGGCAGGACGTCCTCGGGGCGGCGGGGCCCGCCGTAGGACTGCAGGAGGATGGCGTCGTAGGGGGCCAGCGGGTCGAGGGCCGGAACACTGGCCAGAGCTCCGCCGAGGTCGGCACCCGGGAGGGTGTCCGGACGGGCATCCGGGCGTGCGTCCAGGCGCGCAGGAGCCTCCTGGGTGGACCCGGGCACGGGCGCGGCGGTGTCAGTCATGGTTCTCTCCTGTGCTTTCCAGGCCCCAGACGAGCTCGAGGGCCTGACGGTAGGCCTCCTCGCGGCCCTCCTGGCCGGCGCGGCGGGCCATGACGGTGGGCTGGTGGAGGAGGCGGGCGGCCAGGTGGTGCAGGGCCCGCTCGGCCTGCGCCAGGGGCACCATGGGCTCGCCGTCGATCTCGCTGGCGGCCTCGAAGCCGGGCTCGGCAGCGAGGTGACGATGGGGGCAGGCCCCTGCGGCGGCGTCGGCGCTGTTGACACCGCTGACGCCGGTTCCGGCGCGCCCGTCGACGGCGGGGACGGCCAGGGCGAGCCGGCGGGCGGGCTGGGGCCGCAGACGGGCGGCCTCCTCGGCGACGACGCGACCCACCTGGGCGCGCAGGGCGGTGATGAGGGGGTCCATGGCCCGGCCGGCCAGGGTGCGCTCGAAGTCAGCGGCCTCGGCCTCGACGATGGCGCGGGCGGCGGTCACCTGCTGGGCCTCGGCCTCGGGAACGGCGTCGCGCACGCGGGCCAGGTCGAGGTGGACGACGCCGGGCAGGGCGCCGACGGCCTCGTCGACGTCGCGGGTCAGGGCCAGGTCGAGGATGACGAGCGGGCGTCCGTCTCCCCCAGCCGAGCCGGCGCGCTCGGCGGCGACGGGGGCGACGATGTCGGCGGTGAGGATCGGCCCGCCGGTACCGCGGCAGGTGACCACGAGGTCGGCGCGGCTCATGGCCTCACTCAAAGCGCCGGTGGGGACGGCGCGCAGGCCGTGGCCGGCGGCGAAGGCCTCGGCGCGGTTGGAGGCGGAGTAGACGGCGATGTCGCTCAGGCCGCGGGCGCGCAGGTCGGCGACGGTGGCGCCGGCATAGGAGCCGGTGCCGACGATGAGGGCGCGGCAGTTCTCCAGCGGCGGCAGGTGGCCGGCGGCCTGATCCACGCCGACGGCGACGACGCTGCGCCCCTGACCGGACAGCTCGGTCTCGTGGGCCACCCGGCGGGCGGTGGCCGAGGCGCGCTCGACGACCCGCACGAGCTCGGGGCTGAGCGTGCCCTCGGCGGCGGCGGTCTCGGCGGCGCGGCGGACCTGGCCGACGATCTGGGCCTCGCCGACCACCATCGAGCTCAGGCCCGCGGCGATGGCAAGCATCTCCCGGCGGGCGGCCGCCCCGACCAGGTGGGTCAGTAGGAGGCCACTCAGGGGGAGCCCGGCGCGCTCGGCCAGGAAGGCGGTGATGGTCTCCCCCAGGTCCGACGCCGCGGCCGACTGGCTCGCGTCCGCCGGAGAGAGGTCCGGGTGCAGGGCCGCCGGACAGCCGGTGTCCGCCCAGGAGTCGGCGTCGATGAGCAGGGTCAGGCGGTTGCAGGTGGACAGCACCAGGACCCCGCGTAGCGCCGGGACCGCTTCCAGGAGGTCCGGCCCCAGCCCTGGGGCGACCACGCCGAGCCGGGCAACGACGTCGAGGCCCGGCAGTCGATGGTCTGCGGAGAGAAGATGAGTAGTCACAACGAGCGCTATTGAAACATCACCGTGGGGAGCAGGCACAATAGCGGCGTGGCGACACACACCCGACATCATGACAATGCGTCATCACCATATTTCTGACACTCTGTCAGAACCTGACGGACGTCTGGAACGCCGCATCATCACGCGCAATAAACCCTCTCTGACCACTGCTGACAGGAGGCAGTCGGATATGTCTCGCATTCAGTTCCCTTATCGCAGGGAAAGCACGCGGCGTCAGCATTCTTCGCCCGATAACGGCGATTTCGTCACCGGCAGTTCACACAATGATTCAATGACTTCCGAGCCGGCGGCGCAGGCTGCCGAGGCGGCGGGGCCTGCCGGGACCACGACGGGACCGGCTCCGTCGCCGGCGCTCCTGGAGGCGCTGGCGGGGCGGAGGCCCGCGCGCACGCCGGTGTGGTTCATGCGTCAGGCGGGACGGTCGCTGCCGGAGTACCGGGCGCTGCGGGCGCGCGCCGGCGTGCCGATGCTGGATGCCTGCCTGGATCCTGCGCTGGCGGCGGAGGTGACGCTGCAGCCGGTGCGGCGCCACGGCGTCGACGCCGCCGTCTTCTTCTCCGACATCATGGTGCCGCTGCGCCTGGCGGGCGTCGGGGTGCGGATCGAGGAGGGCGTCGGGCCGGTCCTCGACGCCCCGGTGCGCAGCGGCCGCGAGGTGGGCGAGCTGGTGGCCCGCCGCTTCGGTGACGGCCCCGACGCCGAGGGGGTCGGGGCGATCGAGGAGGCGGTGCGGCGCGTCGTCGTCGAGCTGGGCAGTCCGCAGGCGCCAGGCGTGCGCGAGGGGCTGAGCGAGCGGGCGCGCGCCGGGCTGGAGCACAGTGCCGGGTCGGCGGGGTGGACGCCGGTGCTCGCCTTCGGCGGGGCGCCCTTCACGCTGGCGGCCTACCTGGTGGAGGGCCGGCCCAGTCGCGACCACCTGGCGGCGCGCACGCTCATGCGCGCCGACCCCGACTCCTGGGACCGGCTCATGACCTGGTGCGCGCGCCTGACCGGCGAGTTCATCGCCACCCAGGTGCGTGCCGGGGCGGCCGCGGCCCAGCTCTTCGACTCCTGGGCGGGCTCGCTGTCCCCGCGCGCCTACCGCGAGCGCGTGGCCCCCTACTCGGCGCTCGCGCTGGATGTCGCCCGCCAGGCCGTCTCCCCCACCACCGGTGAGGCGGCGCCGCTCATCCACTTCGGGACCGGGACCGCCCGGCTGCTGGGGCTCATGCGGCAGGCGGGGGCCGACGCCGTCGGCGTGGACGAGCGCATCGAGCTGGGTGAGGCGATTGAGGCGCTGGCCGGGGCCGACCCGCAGGCGGGGGCCTGCCCGGTCCAGGGCAACCTCGACCCGGCGCTGCTGGCGGCGCCGTGGCCGCTGGTGGCCGAGGAGGTCGACGCGGTGCTGGCCGCCGGGCGCGCGGCGCCGGGGCACGTGGTCAACCTGGGGCATGGGGTCCCGCCGGCCACTGACGCGGACGTCCTCACCCGGATCGTGGCTCGGGTGCACGGCTCGGCCGACTGGGAGTCCGTGGCCCTGGCCGGGTGGGAGGCATGAGCGGGGAGGCCGTCGGGGAGCGACGGTGGGACGCGCTCGTCATCGGCGGCGGGATCGCGGGTCTGACGGCCGCCTGGGACCTGGTGCGCGCCGGGCTGCGGCCGCTGCTCATTGAGGCGCGCGGCTACACCGGCGGGCTCGTCGCGGCCGGGCCGATCGGCGGAGCACGCATGGACCTGGGGGCTGAGGGCTTCGTCGTGCGCGGCCAGGCGGCCACCTCGATGCTCGCCGAGCTGGGGCTGCGCACCGCCGCCCCGCACGGCCGGCCCCGGCTCTTCCTGCCACCCCTCGCGCCGGGCGCCGGCGCAGGGCCGTCCCAGTGGGGGCTGCACCGGTTTCCTGACCACGCCTACCTGGGGATCCCGGCAAACCCAATGGCTCCCGACGTCGTCGCCATCATCGGGCAGGAGGCCGCACGCCGGGCCGCGCAGGACGCCGACCTGCCCGGCTCCGTGGGCACCGGCCCCGAGGATCCGGCCGACCTGGCCTCCTTCGTCACCGCGCGGATGGGGGCCGGCGTCCTGGAGCGCCTCGTGCGGCCCATCGTCGCGGGCATCCACTCGGCCGACCCGGCGGATCTGGCGGCCGATGTCGTCATGCCCGGGCTGCGGCGGGTCACGGCGGAGCTGGGGTCGCTCAGTGCCGCTGTGGCGGCGGTGCTGGAGCGGCGTCGGGCCCGGAAGGACGGGGCGGGTGGTCGGAGCGTGGACGCGGCCGTCGAGGGCGGGCTGTTCCGGCTCACCGACGCGCTGCGCGAGGCCATCGAGGCCGGCGGCGGGAGCGTGCGCACCCGCACCGGCGCCCAGTGGCTGCGGCCCGGCGGCGGCCAGGAGCGCGCGGACGGGGAGGCGCCGGCCGCCTGGCGGGTGGGGATCGCCCCGACGCGCCGGGGTCCGACGCCGTCGGATGAGCCGGTGCCCGATGGTGCGCAGGAGGTCGTGGCCACCGACCGCGTCATCCTGGCCTGCTCGGCGGGGGCCGCGCTGCGGCTGCTGCGGGGGATTCCCGGCCTGCCCGCGAGCGCGACGGAGCTGACCGTGCCGGTGGGGGCGCCGATCGCCCGCTTCACGCTGGTGGCGCGGGCGCCGGAGCTCAGTGGCGAGCCGGTGGGCTCGGGGCTGCTCGTGGCGCCCGCCGGCGTTGCTGAGCCCGGTGAAGTCGCCGGCCTCGCCGCCGGTGCCGGGGCCGGGGCCTCTGGCCTGGTCTCCGATGGGACGGATCCCGGTGGGGGGCCTGCAAGCCTGACGGACTGCCCGGTGCGGGCCAAGGCGCTGTCGCACCTGAGTGCCAAGTGGCCGTGGGTCGGTGCCGAGCTGCGGGCGCTGCACGGCCCGGACGTCCACGCGCTGCGCCTGTCCTACGGTCGGCCCGGGCAGCCGCGCCCGCAGGTGGATCTGCAGGTGGCGCTGGATGACGTGGCGGCCCTGACCGGGGTGAGGATCGAGCCGGAGGCGGTGATCGACCACATGCTGGTGCGCTGGGACGGGACGCTGCCGCCGGTGACGCCCGCCTACCGGGAGCGCACGAGGCGCCTGGAGGAGCAGCTGGCGCCGGTGACGGGGCTGGAGGTCACCGGGGCGTGGGTGGCGGGGACCGGGATCGCGGCCGTCGTCGAGCACGCCCGCGCCGCGGCCGGGCGTCTGGTGGGCTCCCATGGCGGGTGAAGCGCCGCGCCGGGACGGGGGCGGGCGGCGCGTTCGTATATTAGGTCGCGAGTTCGTACCCCCAAGGTACGAAGGCGAGCCCTACGGTACGAACGCGACGATTGAGAACCGCGCACGAGGAGGGGATGCATGACCACGACGGGGACGGACTCCCGGCGGCTTCGGCTGGGCACGCGCGGCTCGCGCCTGGCGCTGACCCAGTCCGGGCAGGTCGCTGAGGCACTGATGGCGGCCGGCGGGGGCGGTGCGGCCGCCGCGGCCGGCAAGGCCAGCGAGGGTTCCGGCGGCCTGGGCATCGACCTGGTCACCGTGCGCACGGACGGCGACGGCGACCGCACACCCCTGCGGCAGCTCGGCGGGGTGGGGGTCTTCGCGGCCCGGCTGCGTCACGCGCTCCTGGATGGCGAGGTGGACCTGGTGGTCCACTCCTTCAAGGACCTGCCCACGCAGCCGGTCGAGGGTCTGGAAGTCATCTGCGTGCCGGCGCGCGAGGACCCGCGCGACGCCCTGTGCGCCCGCGACGGCCTGACCCTGGCCGACCTGCCCGAGGGGGCCCGCGTGGGCACCGGCTCGCCGCGCCGGGCCGCCCAGCTGCTGGCCGCCCGCCCCGACCTGGAGGTGGTGGACCTGCGCGGTAACGTGCCCACGCGCCTGGCGCGGGTGCGGGGGCTGGAGGTGGTCGGCGTCGGCACCGATGAGCCGGTGGCGCCGAGCCGAGCCGATGCCGCCGGCGACCTGGACGCGGTGGTTCTGGCCCTGTCGGGGCTGCGGCGTCTGGGGTTGGAGCACTGCGCGAGCGAGGTCCTGGACCTGGAGACGATGCTGCCCGCTCCGGCCCAGGGGGCCCTGGCCGTGGAGGCGCGAGCCGGCGAGGACTCCGCGGAGCTGGCCCGGGCGGTGGCGGCGCTCGACGACGAGCCCACGCGCCTGGCGGTGACGGCCGAGCGGGCGCTCATGGCCCGGCTCGGGGCGGGCTGCGCGGCGCCGGTGGGGGCCTGGGCACACCTGCGGGGCGCCGGTCAGGAGCCGTGGGAGGATCACGCCGAGCCCGGAACCGGCTGGAACGAGGGCTTCCGCGGCGATGACACCGCCGTGACCGGGGGCAGGCAAGGGACTGGGGCGACGAACGGCGGTCCGCGACCAGTCGGGGTCTCCGAGGTAGGACCGCATGGTTCAGCGGCCTCGTGCCGCTCGCCGCGGGTGCTCGTGCTGCGGGCGGTGGTCACCTCACTCGATGGCGGCCAGGAGGTCGGCTGCGAGCTGAGCACGCAGCTGCCCGAGGCCTCTGGGGTGCCAGGGGCTCCCGGGGACACGGCGGCGGTTCGGGCGGCCGAGGCGCTGGGGGCCAGGGCGGCCGAGGTCCTGCTGGAGGACGGCGCCGACCAGATCGTCGACCTGCACGCCAACAAGCCCCGGCGGGACTGAGGCCATGACGCAGCCCACCTCACGCACTGACTCGCCCGGGGACCTGCCGGGCCTGCCCCGGGAGGGCGGCGGGGCGCCGCTGTCGGGGCGGGTGGTTCTGCTGCCGCGCCTCAAGGAGCGCGACCGCATCGCCTCGGCGCTGACGCAAGCCGGGGCGAGGGTGCTGCGGGCCGCCGTGACGCGGACAGTTGTGGGTGAGGCGGCGGCACTGGAGGCGACTGCGCGCAGAATCATGGCGGGCGAGGCGGCCTGGCTGGTGCTCACCTCGGCCCGAACCGTAGAGGCGCTGGCGCCATACCTGCTCGCGGAAGCCGAAGCCGGCTCGGCGACCGCGAGGGCCTGGACCGGGCTCACCGGCATCTCCCCCGACCTGGTGGCCCGGGGATCGGCCGCCGCCCTCCTGAAGGAACCCGAGCTCGCCATCGGCCCAGTAGCCGGAGACCACACGCCCCACCAGGATCCCGGCACCTCCGGCACCTGCAACAGCGCCGCACCCGCCCGCATCCCGGCAGCCCCGCCGATGCGGGTGGCGGTCGTCGGGCCGGCAACCGCGCGCGCCTGGACCGAGCTCACCGGGACCGCCCCGGACCTGGTGGCCCGGGGATCGGCCGCCGCCCTCCTGCAGGAGCCCGCGTTCGCCATTGGCCCAGTAGCCGGAGACCACGCGCCCTACCAGGAACCCGGAACTTCCGGCACCCACCACGGCACCCCGTCACCCCACGCCCCAGTACGGACCCCGGAATCGAAGAAGGACCCTCGAGGCCTTCCCGGGGGTGTCACCGGCCCTCATGACTCCGGCGGGAGGGCTCATGCCTCCGACGATTCTCCCGCTCGGCTTCGAACCGCTCCGGAGGCGGCACGGCGCGTGCTGCTGCCGGCCTCGGCTCTGGCCGACCCGGCACTGGCGGACGGCCTGCGTCGAGCGGGCTGGGAGGTGGAGCAGGTGGCCGCCTACACGACCGTCACGGCTGACGCCTGCAACCTGCCCCCGGACCTGGAGCACAGGTGGGCCACTGGCGGTGTGGACGCGGTCGTGCTCACCGCCCCGTCCACGACGCGGGCCGTCCTGGAGCTGCTCGGCCCACCGCCGCAGGGAACCGGGCTGGTGGCCATTGGCGCCACCACGGCGGCGGCCACCCGCGAGCTCGGTCTGATGGTCGCTGCCGTCGCCCCCTCCCCCACGCCCGAGGGGGTCCTCCAAGCCACTATTGACGCCACCCGGGCCACCGCGGGTCCCGCTCCTGCCCCTCAGGAGCCGCCGTGATGGCCACGCACCGGCAAAAGTGTCACGATTGGCGACTTTTCATCGCCGCGGCTGCCCCCGGCGCACCTACCTCTCAGGTATTTACCCAGGTCAGAGCCGGATACTCCGATGAGCTCAGGAGCCACAGCCTCGCTCGGCACGACTAAAAGTCGCCATCCGTGACACAAAACCACCCCGCAGCCTCCCAATCCGACGCGAGTGTCCCCCGCACAGACCTCCTCACAAGCCCACCCGATCCGCCTAGTTCCAGTCATTCCAACACTTTTGACGACCTGCGAGGCGGCGGACCACCAACCACCAGGAGCACCTCATGACTGACGCCCTCCGACCGGCCGCCGACTTCCTGTCGCGCCGCTCCGTCCCCGACCCGCAGGCCCCCACGGTCCGCCCCCGGCGCCTGCGCACTACCCCGGCGATGCGGCGCCTGGCGCGCGAGCACGTCGTGGACCCGGCCGCCCTCATCCTGCCGGTGTTCGTGCGCGAGGACATCGACACCCCCCGCCCCGTGGAGGCGATGCCGGGCGTCGTCCAGCACACGCTGGACTCACTGCGTCGCGAGGCCGCCGCCTGCGCCGAGGCCGGCATCGGCGCCATCGACCTGTTCGGTGTTCCCGCCACCCGCGACGAGGCCGGCACGGCGGCCTGGGCCGAGGACGGCATCCTCAACCGCGGGATCGCGGCCGTGCGCGCGGAGGTGGGGGACGAGGTCGTCGTGTGCGCGGACACCTGCCTGGACGAGTTCACCAGCCACGGCCACTGCGGCCTCATCCGCCCCGACGGCCCGCGCGCCGGCGAGGTCGACAATGACGCCACCCTGGCCACCTACCAGGCGATGGCCGTCTCCCAGGCGGAGGCCGGGGCGCACATGGTCTCGCCCTCGGGGATGATGGACGGGCAGGTCGCCGCGATCCGCGCCGCCCTGGACGCCACCGGCCACGATGACGTCTCGATCCTGGCCTACTCGGCGAAGTACGCCTCGGCCTACTTCGGGCCGTTCCGGGAGGCCGTGGGCTCCACGCTCACCGGGGACCGGCGCGCCTACCAGCAGGATCCGGCCAACCGCCGCGAGGGCATGCGCGAGGTGATGCTCGACGTCGCCGAGGGGGCGGACATCGTCATGGTCAAGCCGGCCGGCCCCTACCTGGACGTGCTGGCCGACGTCGCCGCCGCCTCACCGGTGCCGGTGGCCGCCTACCAGGTCAGCGGCGAGTACGCGATGGTGGAGGCGGCCGCGCAGCGCGGGTGGATCGACCGCGAGCGCGTCATCGCCGAGTCGGTGCTGGGTATCGTGCGGGCGGGGGCCGACATGGTCCTGACCTACTGGGCCCGGGAGATCGCCGAGAACCCGGCCCTGCGGTAGGTCCGGCAACAGACTGCGGGACGGCATCGAGGGCGCCCCGGGCCTCGGCCAGGCAAAGCACTCACCGTGGACGCACCTCCGGTCCCGCGCGCTGCACCGGCAAGGCCTTTCCAGCGGCATCACGTCGTCAAAGTGTCCACGGTGGCGACTTTTCAACTCCCACCGCATTCAGTATCCGGAAGTAACCAGCCTCTGACCTGGGATACTGCAAGAGGGCGTCGGTGACAACCACCTGAAAAGTCGCCACGACGGACACTTTCACCTCTCCCGCGTCTCCCAACCGGTCAGCGCCACGTTCAACGCCGCAGCGAAACGGCCTCAGTCAGGTAGTTTGTCAGGCAGTCCCGCCCGGTACGGCTCGGCCCGAACCGGCCCTGACCAGTTCATCGACAGGAACATCGTGACTCAGCAATCGCAGCCCGCAGGCCGGCCCTCCAGTACCACCGCCTCGACCAACACCTCCCTGTTCGAGGCGGCTCGCGCCGTCATCCCCGGGGGCGTCGACTCCCCCGTGCGCGCCTTCGGCTCGGTGGGCGGCACGCCGCGGTTCATCGCCTCAGCCAGCGGCGCCCACGTCACTGACGCCGAGGGCCGCAGCTATGTGGACCTGGTGGGCTCCTGGGGTCCGGCGCTCCTGGGCCACGCCCACCCGGAGGTCGTCGCCGCGGTCCAGACGGCCGCCGCCCGCGGCCTGTCCTTCGGCGCCCCCACCGCCACGGAGACGCTCCTGGCCGAGGAGGTCCGCCGCCGAGTGCCGGCCGCGCAGAAGGTGCGCTTCGTGTCCACCGGCACCGAGGCGACGATGACGGCCGTGCGCCTGGCCCGCGGCGCCACGGGCCGCGACCTGGTGGTGAAGTTCGCCGGCTGCTACCACGGGCACAGTGACGGCCTGCTCGCGGCGGCCGGCTCGGGCCTGGCCACCGGCGGCCTGCCGGGCAGCGCCGGCGTACCCGCGGCGGTGGCCGCCCAGACCATCGTCCTGCCCTACAACGACGTCGCCGCCCTGGAGGCCTGCTTCGCCGAGCGCGGCACCGAGATCGCCGCGGTCATCACCGAGGGCGCCCCGGCCAACATGGGGATCGTTCCGCCCGCGCCCGGCTTCAACGCCGCGATCCGCCGAATCACCGCCGAGCACGGCGCGCTCATGATCCTCGATGAGGTCCTCACCGGCTTCCGTGTGGGCCCGGCCGGCTGGTGGGGCCTGGAGGCCGTCGACGGCTGGACCTCGGACCTGCCGGTCTTCGCCACCGCCGGCGCCGCTGCTTCTGAACGCGCCGACGTCGCAGCCCCCTCCTGGCCGGGCGCCGAATGGCGCGAGCGCGCCACCTGGGTGCCGGACCTGGTGACCTTCGGGAAGGTCGTGGGCGGCGGGATGCCGCTGGCCGCCGTCGGCGGGCGCACGGAGGTCATGGACCTGCTGGCGCCGGACGGCCCCGTCTACCAGGCGGGCACGCTCTCGGGGAACCCGCTGGCCACGGCGGCCGGCCTGGCCACGCTCCAGCTGGCCGACGACGCCGTCTACGCCTCGGTGGCCGCCCGCGCCCAGACCATCGGCGAGGTGGTCTCAGCGGCCCTGACCGAGCAGGGCGTGCCCCACCGCGTGCAGCGGGCGGGCTCGCTGTTCTCCTTCATGTTCGGGCAGCGGGCCGCCGAGCAGGGCGTGAGCGACTACGAGGCCGCCCGCGCCCAGGAGACCTGGCGCTACGGGCCCTTCTTCCACGCCTTCCTCGAGGCGGGGGTGGGCCTGCCGCCGTCGGTCTTCGAGGCCTGGTTCGTCTCGGCCGCGCACGGCGAGGCGGAGCTGGAGGCGATTGCGGCTGCGGCCCCGGCGGCCGCCCGCGCCGCGGCTCGGGCCCAGGCGAGCTGACCGCCCCTCGGAGGGCCCGGCCCTTACGGCCTCCAGGGCGGCGGGGCGAGGGCGGCCTCGTAGGCGGCGACGTCGACGTCGGCGTTGAGGCTGATGACGATGCGCATCCGGGAGTCGGGGTGGGCCGCCAGCCAGCGGCCGATCGTCTCCAGGGTCACCAGCGCGGCCTGCCGCTTGGGGTAGCCGAAGACGCCCGTGGACAGCGAGCACAGGCCGACGCTGCCCAGCCCCGCGGCGTGCGCGACGTTGAGGACGCTCGTGTAGCACGAGGACAGCAGGCGCCGGTCGCGCAGGGTCGGCTTGCGTCCGTCCTCGATGACGGGCCCCACCGAGTGGATGACGTGCTGGGCCGGCAGGTGGTAGCCGCCGGTGAAGACGGCCCGACCGGCGGGCTCTCCGCCCTGGCGGCGGGTGGGGTCGAAGGTCTCCGCCCAGGTCATGTAGCGGGCGCACTCGGCGCGCAGGGCCGGCCCGGCGACGGCGTGGATGATGTTGTCGATGCAGCGGTGCCCGGGGGCGAAGCAGCCGAGCATCCCGGAGTTGGCGGCGTTGAGGACGGCGCCGGCGCGCAGCCGGGTGAGGTCGCCGCGCCAGAAGGCCACGTTGCGGCCCAGCAGGCCGGGCACGTGGTCGGTGATGGCCAGGGGCGGGATCTCGGTGGCGTCGACCATGCCGCGCTCGGCGGCCTCGGCCTCCAGGAGGGTGTCGAGGTCGGCGGCGATGTCCTCGGGCAGGGGAGCCGGGGGGCGGGCGGTGAGGAGGAAGTCGAGCATGGTGCGCAGCTCGTCGGGGTCGGTGGGGACCGTCGAGTCGATCCAGTCCGTGGCACCCTCGGGGTCAGAACGCAGGAAGGCGTAGACGAGGTGGCGCACCAGCGCGTCGCGGCCCGAGGCACCGACGGGGACCGCCCATCGGGCTCTGACAGCGTGGCTGACGTGGGACTCCAACTTCACGCGGGCCATCATAGGATATCAAAACGTAATGTTCTGCCCTTGGGTGGGCGAGCCGGGCAACAGACGACGACGTCGCCCGGAAACGGCGGGTTCCCGGGCGACGTCGGACGGCTGCGGGCACCGAGAGGACGGCCCCGCGGCGGGCGACGGATCAGGCCTGAGTGCCGGCGGCGGCCTCCTCCTCGGCGATCTTGGCCTTGAGCTCGTCCATGTCGAGCTCGCGCACCTGCGTGATGAGGGAGTCCAGCGCGGGGGCGGGCAGGGCGCCGGCCTCGCGGTAGACCAGCACGTTGTCGCGGAAGACCATGAGCGTGGGGATCGAGGAGATGCCCAGGGCCCCGGCCAGGTCCTGCTCGGCCTCGGTGTCGACCTTGGCGAAGGTGATGTCCGGGTTGGCCTCGGAGGCCTTCTCGTAGACGGGCCCGAATCGCGTGCACGGGCCGCACCAGGAGGCCCAGAAGTCGACGAGGGTGATGCCCTCGCCGCGGACGGTGGAGTTGAACTGCTCGCCGGTGATGTTCGTGGTGGCCATGGGGCTCCCTTCGGGTGGCGCGCTCGGCGGCGCGCAACGGTTGTTCGGCTGTCGCTCAGCCGCGTTGGCTGCTCAGCAGGCGCAACACCCGCCGGCGCGGCCCCTATTCCGGTCCGCCCCGAGTGCGACCGGGGCCACGCGGGCCGGTGAGCCGCGCCGCCCCTCCGATACATTGGGCGCCGTGGAGCCACACACAGGCAGCACGAGCAGCACAGGCAGCACGGGCACTCCCCCGGCCGAGCCCCCGGACGCCCCCTTCCTGGACAGGATCGCGTCCGCCGACCTCACGGCCCGCGAGCGCGACGTCGCCCGCTTCTACGAGGACTCCCTGCCGGGCGCGGCCCTGCTCAACCTGGAGGAGGTCTGCCGGGGAGTCGGCGTCTCCTCGGCCACGGTCGCCCGGTTCGCGCGCAAGCTCGGCTACGCCGACTTCCGGGCGATGAGCCGCAGCCTGCGCGCGGGCGTCCGCCAGGACCTCTCCCTGCCGGTGGACCGGCTCCGGTGGCTCGACGACGGCGAGGACCGCGCACCCGAGTCGGTCCTGGCCCATCGCGTCCACCTGGCCCAGGCCTCCCTGTCCGCCTCCCTGACCTCCATCGACGAGGCGGCCTTCGTGCGGGCCTGCGACCTCGTCGCCGACGACGACCGGCCCCTCTACCTCGGCGCCGTCGCCTCCGGCCAGCCCCTGCTCCACCATTTCTGCCTGCTCCTGGCCTACCTGCGGACCGGGGTGACGCTTCTGGACGGCACCGACCGCTGGGCCCACGCCGCGGCCGGGATTGACGCCGACTCGGTGGTGCTGGCGGCCGCCTTCGACCGCAGCCCGGCCCCGGTGAAGGCCCTTCTGCGTCTGGCGCGCCGTCGGGAAGCGACCTCGATCCTGCTGACCAACCGGCGCACCGGCCCGCTGCCGCCGCTGGCCGACGTCCTGCTGACCACGACCTCCCCCGCCCAGGACGCCATGTTCCGCACCCGGGCGGCCACGCTCGTCGTCCTGGAGGCGCTGCTCGACGCCGTGGCGGCCCACCTGCGTCGAGATAGACATTTTCGTACGAGATCGGCGGTGACACCGTCTACCTCGTACGAAAATGTCTATCTCGACGCAGGAGGACCCGGAGCACATCCGGGGCGGCGTAGCGGCGCGGCTGGGAGCCGGGGTTGACGATCTCCAGAACGCCGAGATCGGCGAGCTGGCCGACAAGACCGTTGGCGCGCCCGTAGGACAGGCCCATCTCGCGCTCGACCCTGCGCACGGTGAAGGACGGGTTGGCCACGGCCAGATCGACAAGGGCAAGGGCGTGGGCCGAGCGCAGCGTCGACGTCCGGACGCGCTCCCGGAGCTCCTCCTGCACCGACACCAGCGCCAGCATCTGCTCCTTGGTCCCGGTCGCGGCGTCGGCGAGACCGCGTGCGAAGAAGGACAGGAAGGAGTCCCAGTCGCCGTCCGCGCTCACGCCGAGGAGCGTGTCGTAGTACTCGGTGCGCCGGGCCTCGAACCAGGGGGAGACGGTGAGAGTCGGTTCCGACAGCAGGCCCGTCCCGAGAAGCGTCAGCACAATGAGGTACCGTCCGATCCGCCCGTTGCCGTCGCGGAAGGGGTGAAGCGTCTCGAACTGGTAGTGGGCCATGCCCGCCACGACGACCGGGTCGATGCGCTCGGCGTGATCGGCCCTGAGCCAGTCGACGAGAGCAGTCACGCCGGCGCGCAGCTGGTCCCCCGGCGGCGCCGGGACGAACCTGGCGGCCTCGACCGGCGTCGCCCAAGGCCCCGCCCCCGCCACGTCGCGGCGTCCGATGACGACCTGCCCCTCGCGCAGTCGTCCGGACTCCCCCTCCAGCGGCGTTCCGCGCATAAGGCGCCCCTGGAGGTCCTCGATAAGGCCCAGGGTGAGCGGTCGCCCCTCGCGCATCCAGTCAAAGCCGAGCTGCGCCATGCCGACATAGTTGAGGATCTCCGTCATCTCAGCGGATGCGGGGGCGTCATCGTCGGCCGTCAGCACCTCGCCGAGGGGGGCGTACGTCCCCTCGAGCGCCGAGGTGGACTGAGCCTCCCGGCGCAGTGAGGGCGCCCGGAGCAGGTAGGGGTTCGGGAGACGCCGCGCGGTGGCGTCGAGAGCCGCGAGCGCCCGCCCGGCCGCCGCGACGGCCCGATGCGTCGCACCTGCGAGCAGCGGCTCGTCCCGTCCCAGGGGAGCCGGGATGAAGGCCGAATGACGCCAGTCGCCGAGGTACGGGTCCGACCCGCTGATCTCGACGAGCTCTCCCATCGACGGATTCCTGAACATCTCCACGTCCCCGATGTCACACTAACGATCGTTGTATGACATGCGCAAAGGGAACTTTTTACACAACGACCACTTGTGTGCAAAGTTGACCCGAGCATGTCACACACGCGGCATGACCCGGAGGCGCTCCTGCGGCCGGGCGGGCCGGGCGGGCTGAGCGCAGCGGTTTCCGGTCCCGGCCGGCGTGCCGGAGGCGGCGTCGTGTCCGGCCAGGCGCGCCAGGGCCGGGGCGACCACGGTGGTGAATGACACGAGCACGCTCACCGGATTGCCCGGCAGGGTGATGACGGGCACCTCCCGGTGCGTCCCGCCGTCCTCGATGCGCACCGTGCCGTGGCCCTGCGGCTTGCCCGGCTGCATGGCGACCCGGGCGAAGTTCAGCCTGATCGCCGCGCCGGCCGCCCGGTCCTGATCGAGCGCCGCCCGGTCCTCGGCGAGCATGGTGAGCGGGTCGAAGGCCCCGGCGGACACCCCGCCCGAGGTCACAATGAGGTCCGCGCCCGCGGCCGCCGCGGTGAGGGCCCCGGCCAGGGACGCCGCCGTGTCCGCGCTGCGCGTCACGGAGGCGAGGGCGGCCCCGTGCTCGACGACGAGCCCGGCCAGCAGCACGGAGTTGGAGTCGGGGATCGAGCCGGCCGGCAGTGCGGCGCCGGGGTCGACCAGCTCGGCGCCGGTGGAGACGACGGCGACCCGGGCGCGCGGCACCGCCCGCACCGAGCCCGCCCCCGTCGAGGCCAGGGCGGACAGGGCCGCGGCGCTCAGGACGGCGCCCGCGCCCAGCACCGGGTCGCCGACGCCCACGTCCTCCCCGGCGCGGCGCACATTGAGCCCGGGCCGGGGCGCGGCGCGGATCTCGACCCGTTCGGGTAGGGGGCGGGGGCCGGGCTCCTGATCGGTGTCCTCGACCCTGACGACGGCGTCGGCCCCCTCGGGCAGCATGGCGCCGGTCATGATCCGCTGGGTTGTGCCCGGCTCCAGGGGCGCGGGGACTGCCCCGGCGGGCACGTCGCCGTCCACCGGCAGGATGACGGGGGACTGGTCGGCCCCGGCGGCGTCGGCCGCGCGCACCGCGTAGCCGTCCATGGCCGAGTTCGTCCACGGGGGCACGGGCAGGGCGGCGGTCGCGTCCTCGGCCAGGACGAGGCCGTGCGCCTCGGCCAGCGGGAGCACGACGGCGGGCAGCGGCTCCAGGGCGGCGAGGAGTTCGGCGATATAGGCCTCGGGCGCTTGCATGGTGCCCATTATGAGGCTCCTTCCGCCGACGACGGGCCCGCGCGGCGGATCGGCGGGGCCCGTGCGGCGGGCCGGCGGGCCGCTGTTCGCCGCGCCCCTCAGCGTGTAGCCTCCGCGCCAGACCCCGCTCTCAAGGAGGACCCGTGACCGATCGCCGTGGTGCGCGCATTGTCCGCGCCGAGGTCTGCGAGGCGCCCGTCGACGTCGCCGAGCTCGCCGCCGCCGTCGAGGACCGGGCGGCCGGCGCCGTCGTCACCTTCGACGGGCGGGTGCGCGATCACGACGCCGGACGCGGGGTGAAGGGCATCGCCTACTCCGCTCACCCCAGTGCGGGCGAGGTCGTGGCGCGGATCGCCGCCGAGGCCGCCGCGCGTCCGGGGCTGCGGGCGCTGGCCGTCGTCCACCGCTACGGCGAGCTCGGCGTCGGGCAGACCGCCCTGGCCGTGGCCGTGAGCGCCGACCACCGCGGTCCCGCCTTCGAGGCGGTGCGCGACATCGTCGAGGAGATCAAGCGGCGCCTGCCGGTGTGGAAGCGCCAGTTCTTCGACGACGGCAGCGCCGAGTGGTCGAATATCGCCTGAGCCGGCGGGCCTATGGCGGTGGGGCGACAGCGGTCGGAGGCGATGGGGCGGTAGCGGCCTATGGCGGCGGACCGACAGCGGCCTGTACCGGCGGGCGCGACGGCGGTCAACGGCGGTGATGTGGTGGCGGGCGTGCCGTGGCGCGACGGTGTCGGTGCGTCAGCCGCCGGCGAAGGGCGGCAGGACGTCGACCCGGTCGCCGTCGGCCAGGAGCATCAGCGAGTCCGCGGGGGCGGACACGGCGTTGACCAGGAAGCTGGAGACGCCGATGACCCGCGCCATCTCCAGGTCCCGGCCGGCCAGCAGCTCGCGCAGGCCCGCCAGCGTCGCGCCGTCCGGCAGTTCCAGGCGCTCCTCGGTGCGGCCGGCGGCCTCGGCGGCGGCGGCGAAGTAGTGCAGCTCGACGGCGATGACCGCCGCGTCGGGGGATGCGCTCGTGCTCATGACCTCATGCTCTCACCGAGACCGGCGGAAAGCGCGCATCGGGCCCCGTCGGCGGCCGGGCCCTCGGCGGCCCTGGCCGAGGTCGGGGCCCAGGTCCCCGGCGGGACGGCGTCTCCGCTGGTCCGATTCCGCGAGCGCGGGTCGGTTCCGCGAGCGCGTAGGTTTCTAGTCGAACGCGCACCTCCCGCCTGCGCGTTCGACTAGAAACCTACGCGCTCGCGGAAGAACAGCTCGCGGAGGACGACGGGCCGGGGGCCGGCGAACCGGCCGCAGAACGCGCCCTCCCCACCGACCCCACCCCGACCACTCCCGACGAGGAAGACTCGACGCCCCCGGACACCCCCGGAATAACCTTCCGGGGCGGAGCCGGCGCCGGGCTCCGCAACGACCACGACCAGCGGGGGGCCGCGGGGGCGCACAGCGGGAACGGGGCCGGCGATCTCGTGGTCCGCGGCCCCGCCCCCTCAGCCCCGGCCGGCGTAGTTGGGGGCCTCGACGGTCATCTGGACGTCGTGCGGGTGGGACTCCTTGAGCCCGGCCGCGGTGATGCGCACGAACCGGCCGCGCTCCTTGAGCTCGGCGACGGTGCGGGCGCCGACGTAGAACATCGACTGGTGCAGCCCGCCGACGAGCTGGTAGACGACGTCGGCCAGCGCGCCGGAGAAGGGCACCTGGCCCTCAATGCCCTCGGGCACGATCTTGGAGTCGGAGGCCACGTCCGCCTGGAAGTAGCGGTCCTTGGAGTAGGACGCGCGGCCGCGCGAGCTCATGGCGCCCAGCGACCCCATGCCGCGGTAGCGCTTCCACTGCTTGCCGTTGACGAACACGAGGTCGCCGGGCGACTCGGTGCAGCCGGCCAGCAGGGAGCCGAGCATGACGGTGTCCGCCCCGGCCACGAGGGCCTTGGCGATGTCGCCGGAGTACTGCAGGCCGCCGTCGGCGATGAGCGGCACCCCGGCCGGCGCGCAGGCGCGGGCGGCCTCGTGGACGGCCGTGATCTGCGGGACGCCCACGCCGGCCACCACGCGGGTGGTGCAGATCGACCCCGGCCCCACGCCGACCTTGACGGCGTCGGCCCCGGCGTCGACGAGCGCCTGAGCGCCGTCGCGGGTGGCGACGTTCCCGCCGATGATCTCGATCCCGCGGAAGGCCGGGTCGCCCTTGAGGCGGGCGATCATGTCCAGGGCGAGGCGCGCGCCGCCGTTGGCGGTGTCGACGACGATGACGTCCACTCCCGCCTCCGCCAGCGCGCCGGCGCGCTCCCAGGTGTCCCCCCAGTAGCCGACGGCGGCGCCCACGACGAGGCGCCCCTCCTCGTCCTTCGTGGCGCGGGGGTACTGCTCGGTCTTGACGAAGTCCTTGACGGTGATCAGGCCGGTGAGGCGGCCGGCGGCGTCGACGAGCGGGAGCTTCTCGATGCGGTGCTCGGCCAGGAGCGCCTTGGCGTCCTCGCGGGAGATGCCGGTGGGGCCGGTGATCAGGCGCTCGCGCGGGGTCATGCACTCGCGCACGGTGAGGGAGGCCCACTTCTCGGCGGGCACGAATCGCAGGTCGCGGTTGGTGATAATGCCGAGCAGGTTGCCCTCGGAGTCGACGACGGGCAGGCCGGAGACCTTGTAGTGCCCGCACAGCCCGTCGAGCTGGGCGATGGTGGCCTGCGGGCCGATGGTCACCGGGTCGGAGACCATGCCGGACTCCGAGCGCTTGACGCGGCGGACCTGCTGGGCCTGGTCCTCGATGGACAGGTTGCGGTGGAGGATGCCGATGCCGCCCTGGCGGGCCATGGCGATGGCCATGTCGGACTCGGTGACGGTGTCCATGGCGGCGCTGAGCAAGGGGGTGGACAGGGAGATGCTCTTGGTCAGGCGCGAGGTCGTGTCGACCTCGGAGGGGATGACGTCGGTGAGTCCGGGCAGCAGGAGGACGTCGTCGTAGGTCAGAGCGGTGGGGGCGAAAAGGTCGGGGCTGGTGATCGAGTCGCTCACGCCCGCATGGTAAGCGGGGGGCAGGGGCGTCGCATCCCGAGCCGGGGACGGCTCCGCCCTCCCGCCGCGGGCCGGCGCCGAGGACCGACGGCGCGGATCGCATCCGACTCGCCGCCGCACACTCCGCACGGGGAGTACCTATGTGGGCTGGAACGCAGTAAGCTATTCATCTAGACGTCTGACGCCCGTCGAGGAGGGATCCGCGTCATGCCTGAACGTTCACGGCAGCCTGGCCCGATCACGGCGTTGTGGGAGTGGCAGTACCAGGGCGCCTGCCTGGGGATGGACTCCTCGATCTTCTTCCATCCGGAGGGCGAGCGAGGGAGTTCCCGGCGCAGGCGCGACGAGAGCGCGAAGGCCGTGTGCGCCACCTGCCCGGTCATCATCAATTGCCGCGAGCACGCCCTGGCCACCCACGAGCCCTACGGTGTGTGGGGCGGCCTGACCGAGGAGGAGCGGCGCGCCCAGATCGCGCGCCAGGAGCAGCGCCATCGCGACCCGCCGGTCGCCTGAGGCCGGTGCGGGGCGGCCTCACGGCCGCCGCCGGCGCCGTCGAACCGGGGCGGGCGGGGACGGAAGGGCAGCGCT
>ERZ773050.461-NODE-461-length-23435-cov-3.294055_pt1 | contig 23435 bp, 20 predicted proteins | sample MGYA00580632_ERZ773050 | MGnify/ENA primary metagenome ERZ773050 (study PRJEB29015, sample SAMEA2738123) | human oral metagenome | biome: human oral; feature: human-associated habitat; material: saliva | place: China | collected 2166 ... | reverse complement strand
ATCGGCTGTCGGTATCATATAAACATCTATACCGTTTTTATCCATCAACGCTCTTAATTGAGCTATTCTTTCGTTTACTACCATCTTTCTTACCCCTTTTTAATTTATTTTTTATTTTATTTTTATTTTAAAATCTCTTTAAATCTATCTGTGGCACGAACCAAAGCATCTACAATAGCTGGTTCAGCTGATGAATGTCCAGATATAACAAAATCTAAATCACAATTATTTAGCTTTTTACTTAGTTCATAAGCATTAATTGGTCTACAATCAACATCATATCTACCATGAACTATATAGGTAGGAATATCTTTTATAGCATTAACATTATTCAACAACCAATTATCATCTCCACCCCAGAACATATCATTCATCCAGAAATGGCACTCGATAGTCGCTACTGACAGAGCAAAGTTAATTTCTCCCGCACTTTCTTCTACATTAGGAACTGGGTGCAACGTCATTACACTTCCTTCCCAAATACTCCATTCTCGCGCTGCTTCTTCTCGAATTTTTCTGTCTTCACTAGTTAATCTCTTATAATAAGAGCCTATAATATCGCGTCTTTCTTCCTCAGGAATAATAGATACATATCTATCAAATGCTTCAGGGAAAAATTCACTAACTCCACCTTTTTCATATAACCATGTTATATCTTCACGGCGTCCTAAGAAGATCCCTCTTAACACCAACCCTAAAACACGTTCAGGATGTTTTATCGCATAACATAGAGCTAATGTTGTACCCCAACTCCCTCCAAAAACAAGCCACTTTTCTATCGATAGCTCTTCTCGAATTTTCTCTATATCCTCTATGATATGCCAGGTATCATTATTTTCCAGACAAGCACGCGGAGTTGATTTCCCACTTCCTCTTTGATCTAATTGAATAATTCTATACGCCTTAGGGTCAAAGTAGCGCCTCCCTGTCGGAGTAGTTCCTCCTCCAGGTCCACCATGTAAAAATACTACAGGGATACCCTGTGGATTCCCACTTTCTTCATAGTATATGGCGTGAACATCATCTACCTTTAGCATTCTTGAGAAATTTTCATTTATTTCTGGGTATAACGTCCGTAACTCTCCCATATTAGAACCTCCTACCTTTTATTATGTTTACACTTACTATTTTAACACAAAATAAAGCGTTTTTCATTATTAAAATAGTGTTATTTTCTATAAAAATATATTTTTATGAAATATATTTATTTTTTACATAATTAAAGACTATAGTATTTTTTCACTATAGTCTTTAATTTAATATTTTATCTGTTTTTTTAAATAAATTATTTTATTATTTTTTTAAAACTTCTTTGAATTTATCTGTTGCACGTACTAATGCGTCAATAATTTCAGGTTCTCCTGAAGAATGCCCGCATACTAAGTACTCAAGTTCACAGTTATTTAACTTTTTACTAAGTTCCCATGCTCCAATAGCACGACAATCAACATCAAAACGGCCATGAGCTATAAATGTTGGAATATCTTTTATAGGATCAATGTTATTTAAAATCCAGTTGTCATCATTCCAGAACATATTATTCATCCAGAAATGACACTCAATTGTCGCCATAGAAATAGCATAATTAATTTCCCCAAAACTTTGCTCTAGATTTGGATCTGGATGAAGCGTTACTAAACTACCTTCCCACATACTCCATTCTTTCGCCGCTTGCTCACGTTCTTCTTTGTTCTCACTTGTTAGGCGTTTGTAATATGCTTCGATGAGGTTACCACGTTCTGCTTCTGGGATTATACTCTCATATCTTTCAAAAGCTTCCGGATGGATATTACTTGCTCCCCCTTCTTCGTAAATCCACAGTATATCTTCACGACGCCCTAAGAAAATCCCACGTAAAACGAGCCCTAAAACACGTTCAGGATGTTTTATCGCATAGCATAACGATAATGTAGATCCCCAGCTTCCTCCAAATACTAACCACTTGTCAATATTTAGTTCTGTACGAATTTTTTCGATATCTTCTATTATGTGCCATGTATCATTATTTTCTAAACAGGCATGTGGTGTTGATTTCCCACTTCCACGTTGATCAAATAAAATGATTCTATATGCTTCTGGGTCAAAATAACGTCTACATGATGGAGCTGTTCCACATCCTGGTCCACCATGTAAAAAAATTACAGGTATTCCATCTGGATTTCCACTTTCTTCATAATAAATTGTATGTGTATCATCAACTTTCATCATTCCAGTAAAGTTAGCTGAAAGTTCAGGATATAATGTTCTTAATTCTTCCATAGTCTATTCTCCTCATTTTTATTTTATTCCTACATTATTATTTTACCATAAAAAATAATTTTTTTCATCAATAAATACTAAAAAAATAATCAATACTATAACAGAATAAACAAATATAATAAAGAAATTAAAATGCAAATCAAAAGCATATAAGCTCCTTAACCAATACAGAAGAGTATTATAAAATGAAAATACATTTCTTATATCAAAAATAAAAAAAGAAGAAAGAGCTAACTCTCTCTTCTTTTTATATAATTTTACTCTTCTACTAAAGTTTCACCTTCACGTAGTTCTACTAAATTAGCTAGTTTTTTCTCAAAAATGAATACTAATAAAGCTACCACTACGCAGATACCACCAATACCTAAAGCTACTTTTACTATTGAAAGATCAGCAACTAATTTATACAAGTAGCTATATCCTTTAGCAGCACCAAATGTCGCTACAATCCAAACTGCCATCATTATAGATAGAATTTGTTTTGGTGCATATTTTGAAACGAATGATGCTCCTAGTGGAGAGAAGAACATTTCAGCAATACTTAATACTACGAAGAATAAAATAACCCATAGTATACTTGCTTTTTGACTTTCAGGAGCCCCTACTCCACGAGTAAATTCTGTTAATGCTAAAATACCAAAAGTCACACCTAGTAAGCATAAAGCGATTGAAGCTTTTTTATATAAACTCCAGTCTCCTTGTGGACGTCTAGCAAGCTTGTACCATAAAGCACCTAAAACAGGACCTAGCACGATACATGTTAAAGCATTAAGTGAATCTAACCATGAAGTTGGAACTGTTAATGAACCAATTTTATCATCTACAAACTTAGGCATATAATCATATAAAATTACATATGTTAGGTACCAGAATGTCCAGAACACAACTGATAGTAATGAAATAATTACGATTGAGTACACACGACGAACTTCATATTTTTCTAATGGACGATTTACTTTTACTTTTTCTTCATGGTGTTCTTCACCTTTAGCGAATGGGTGTTTAGCAACATCTCCTAAAGATTTATAACCTAAAACAAACCAAACTGCACCTATGATACATAGTAATCCAGCAATTTTGAAACATTGTAGATATCCATTAGCACTTGCTGTTGCAAGTTTAACATATAAAAGCCCTACTGCAGTAGTTCCAATAAATGAACCTATATTTATGAATGAATACATAGTTGAGAACGCATCGTCTTTACGTTTTTCGTCACCCTTAAAAATCTCTCCAACTACCGCTTGAAGATTACCTTTGAAAAATCCTGTTCCAACAGAAACTAAGATAATCATTGTCCATAAAGAAGAATAAGTACCAACGTAACCTGCATAACCATATCCTAATCCCATTAATAGTAATCCAACTGGAATAAGATATCTAGCTCCTATCAACTTATCTGCAATAAACCCTAATAATACAGGGGCAAGATAAGTAAAAGCTACTAAGTTAGATTGCATTGCTGCACCTTCTACTTTACCTAAACCTAATCCACTCTTATCTAGTCCACCCGCTATAACCGCTACTGTTACATAAGTAAATAATAGCCAACGAGAAGAATAATAAGCTGCTCTCTCGAATGAGAAAGTAATAGAAGTCATATAAAAACTCCACGGTTTACCTTTTTTAACCGCTACTTCTGACATAATAAATCCCTTCTTTCTTTTGTGAATAACTCACATTTTTTTCTATATTATATCACATTGTATTTTCTCACACAACTACTTTTTAATAAAACACTAAAAATATTTTAATGTCAGTATTGTATTTGCTTTCATTGAGTGCTATAATTAAATTAAAGTTCAGAATATTTTAAAGGAGTTGTATAAATATGAAACTTTCAAGAACTAATAAAATCTTATCTAAAATGAAAGAACAAGGTATCAATCAAGCTATTATTAGCGATCCTTATTCAATTTTCTACTTAACTGGTCACCTGGAACATCCAGGAGAAAGATTTTACGCTGTACTGCTTGACGAAAATGGTAACCACAAACTTTTCGTTAATGCTCTATTCCCTATCGAAAATGATTTAGGTTTAGAAAAAGTAGTGTACTCTGATACTGATAATCCAATCGAGACACTATCTAAGGTTATTTCTGATGGAGCAGTTGTAGGTATTGATAAAATTCTTCCAGCTAGATTTTTATTACCACTTATGCAATACTTACCAAACAGCAAATTCGTTGATGTATCTCTAATCGTTGACCGCGTTCGTATGATTAAAGATGAAGAGGAAAAAGAACTTATGCGTCGTGCATCTCTTCTAAACGATGAAGCTTGTCAAAGAGTTATCAACAGCATCACAGCTGAAAAATCTGAAAAAGATATAGTTAAAGACTTACTTGCTATTCACGAAGACCTTGGAGTTGAAGGTTTATCATTCGATCCAATTATCGGATACGGAGCAAATGGGGCTAACCCTCACGGTACAGTTGGTGATAGATATCTAAAACCTGGAGACTCTATCATCGTTGATATGGGGGGAATTAAAGATAATTACTGCTCTGATATGACTCGTACAGTATTCTGGAAACAACCAAGCGAAAAAGCACGTGAAGTATTCGAAACTGTTTTAGAAGCTCAAAAACGTGCTTGTGCACTAGTTAAACCTGGAGTTAGATTCTGCGATATAGATGCAGCTTGCCGTGACTATATTACAGAAAAAGGATACGGAGAATTCTTCACACACCGTACAGGACACCACATCGGTCTTGAATGTCACGAATACGGAGATATTTCTAGTATCAATGAAACTAAATGTGAACCAGGTATGATCTTCTCTATCGAACCAGGTATCTACCTTCCTGGAGAACTTGGAGTTCGTATCGAAGACTTAGTACTTGTAACTGAAGATGGTTGCGAAATCTTAAACAAACTTAACAAAGAATTAGTAGTTATCGGAGAATAATTACTTAAGAAAAAAGAGTATCTTGCGATACTCTTTTTCTAGTAAGAAGCGAGAAATACATCGCTTCTTATTTTTTATAATTTAATTGTTAAAATTTTTATTTAAAAACTCTCCAACAATATTCCAATATTGTTCTCTAAATTTTCGCTCAGCTTGCACGTGCTTCATACCAGGGAAACTATGGAATTCTTTTTTAGAATTGATTAATTCATAAGCTGCTTTACCATGTTCTATAGGTACAAAACCATCCTCTTCTCCATGTAATACTAAAGCTGGTAGTTTAGTATTTTTTAACGCTTCAGTTGCATCAACATCTCCGAAGAAATAACCTGCACGCAGTTTTGTCATTGTATTTGCTGCTGGAATAACAGGGAAGCTCGGTAAATTAAATAATTTTTTCAGTTGATATGTAAATTCTGTTTTTAAATTCACATAACCACTATCTTCTATAAACACTTTTACATTGCTTGGTAAATTTTTACCTAACGAGTTCATAACAGTAGCTGCTCCCATGCTAATACCAAATAGTGCTATATCTGCATTCCCACTATCTTCCGATATTTTTTTAATCCAATTGACTAAATCAGTTGAATCATAACCTCCCATCGAAATAAAGTCTCCTTCACTTTTCCCATGAGCGATTAAATCTGGAGCAAAAACATTATATCCCATGTCGTAAAACTTTTTAATATAGTTTGCCATTTTAAATGAACTACTTGTATACCCATGCACTACTATAACCCATTTTTTAGCACCTGGATTTTCAAATTTATACCCTACCAGTTTATTTTTAGTTACAGAGTCCATTGTCAATTCTTTTTTAGTAGTCTCAAACCAATTTTCAACAGCTTTTTTATCTTCTTTATTCCCGTCGCTATCTTGGTTTACTATTGCACTTTTATCTACTTTTGGGTTTAAGGCAAAATTATAAAAATAATTCCCTGTAAAACCAAAGGCAACAACTAAAATCACAAGAATACCCAATAATATTTTTTTGAAATGTTTTTTCACTGTTCTATATCCTTTCTTTCATTAAAACATACCCCTTATTATACTACCTCCACCACTAAAAGTAAATAAAAAATAACACTAATAGAGATTTCTAATATCCCTATTAGCGTTACCCTTATTTTGTTATTACTTTAATATCTTATTTATATAATTACAAGTTAAAAAATTTATTTAAACTTCCAATCCAAATTTTTCTTTAATAGCATCTGCAACTATCATACCTGTAAACCATGCAATCATCAGATTATATCCCCCGATTTCCCCGTGTAAATCTAGAATTTCCCCAGCAAAATATAAATTATTTATTTTTTTATGAGAACATGTTTTCGGACTAATTCCTTTTAAATCAACACCACCAGCTGTTGTAAATGCATATTCCAATGGCATTGTCTTAATATTCACAAGCTCATAACGCTTAATCTTTGAAACAAACTTTCTAAGTTCTTTTTTACTAACATTTTCCGGGAAATACTTAGCAAACATAAAATTATAAAAACTTTTCGGTAATTTTCCACTTAAAAATTTATTATCTTGCCAAAGCTTCTCAAACAACTCATCCTCATTTAATTCCGGATAAAAATCTAAATAAAACTTATCTTCTGAAAATCTAGCTACAAATTCACCCATCGCAATAGATAATGGTCCACTTAGACCTTTATGTGTAAAAAGCAAATCTCCTACGCGTTCATTTTTTTTATGGAACATTCTTACATTTTGAAGCGCAACTCCTGACAATTCTTTAAAATCATCAAAGATTAACGCTACTTCACTTGGATATATTTTTGTAATTTTTACACCATGTTTTTTTAATATTCTATGGAGAGAACCATCACTTCCACTCTGCGGATAAGTTTTGCCCCCTGCACATATAACTACATTTTTCCCATAATATGTATCTATATTAGTACGAACTCCTACTAGTTTATCCCCTTCAAATATCAAATCTTCAACTTTTTCTTTGTAGTTTATTTTTGCGTGATCCGTTTTAAATATATTAACTACATCACGCGCTTTTTCACTAGCCGGGTACAATCTTCTATTTTCTTGCTTTAGTCTTAAATTATGCTTATCAAAGAACTTTTTCACATTATATTTATGATATGCACTACGCAAAAATCGTCCGTTATGAACAGCAGCAACAAAATCTTCAGCATTATCACTACTCATAACATTACAACGACCATTTCCAGTTAAAAGTAGCTTCACCCCTGCACGTTTATTTTGCTCCAAGACTAAAACACGCAAGCCACTGTCATTTAACCTATCAGCAACCATAAGCCCTGCACTTCCAAGACCAATTATTATAACATCATACTGCATGTAACTATTTCCTTTCTCCTAACAATCCTCATTTATATGACTTACTGCCGCTTCTATTATCGATGTTACATGACTATCATATATACTATAGTATCTCATTCTTTTTTCTTGGCGATCTTTTACCAACTTCATATTTCTAAGCTCTGCTAATTGGTGAGATATTGCAGACTGTGTACCACCAATAATCTCCTCAAGTTCACTAACGTTTCTTTCTTTTTCCATTAATAATAATAAAATCTTAAATCTAGTTTTATTACGTAACAAATGAAATAATGCTAAAACCTTATCTAATTTTTCTTCTGGTATATTTTCTATCACTTTTAAAGTATTCATCTATTACCTCCATCTTAACATAGTTTATTATAACCATATTCGCTATTTAAAGCAAGATTATTAAAACAAAAGATAGGAATGAGTTTACACCTATGATTTTAAAATCAACTTTTACAAGCTCATTCCTATCCCTTATTCTTACTATTTTACTTCTCTTAACATTCGTAGCGCGTTTAATATTACAGCTAGCGTACTTCCTTCATGAAGAATAACACCAAGGGTAATATCCATCTTACCTAGAAAATTTAAGACAACTAAAGCTACTACAACAAACATCGCAAAGATAATATTTTGATAAGTTATCTTAAGCATTTTCTTACTTAATTTATGAGCATAGCTAAGTTTTGATAAATCATTTTTCATTAAAATCATATCCGCAACATCCATCGCAACGTCAGTACCATTTCCCATAGCTATACCTACATCAGCAAGGACAAGTGCTGGAGCATCATTAACACCATCTCCTAACATAGCTACATTACCATATTTTTCCTTTTGACTTTTTATAATCTGCGCCTTATCCTCTGGCATAACATTCGCCCTTACCTCATCTATTCCAACAATCTTTCCTACAGCCTCTCCTGTCAAATATGAATCACCTGTAATCATCATTGTGTGTATTCTTTGTTTTTTAAAATACTCTACAGCACCTTTTGCACTCTCATTCGGAATATCCATAAAAGCTAATAATCCAACTACTCTAGAATTGCGTGCTACATAAACAACACTTTTCCCTTCTTTAGCTAAGAACTCCACCTGTTTAGTTAAAGCATCGCTTGCATTAGCAAATGCAGTTACCTTTGTTATACAGTACTCTGTCCCTAAATACGTCGTTACTAATCCAATACCTATTTTATTCTCAACTTCTAATTCTATAGGTTCAACATTAGGAAACTTATTTACGATAGCTCGTGCTAATGGATGATTAGATTGCTTCTCCATTGAGACAACTACTTTTAACAATTCTTCCTCATCTTCTTCAAAAATATAATCTGTAACAACTGGTTCTCCGTTAGTTAATGTCCCCGTTTTATCAAAAGCAATTGCCTTAATATTACTCAAATGCGATAAATATGCTCCCCCTTTAACAAGAACGCCACGTTTTGATAGATTAGAGATAGTCGCTAGTGTCGCTGGAATAGCACTCGCGGCTAAGGCACATGGAGACACCGCAATTAAGTAAACCATACTGCGATATAAGCTAATCTCCCAACTCCATTCAAATACAAATCTGCTAAAAAGAAGAACTACCGGGAATAGCATCAAAACAAGAGTTACATACTTAGGTTCCAAGCGTTGAAGCAATGTAGCTGTTTTTGTCAAACTATTTTGCGAAGCATTGACTAAGCCTACTATCTTCGCGAAAACTGTATCGTTAGGTTCTTTAATAACTTGCATAACAAAGGTTCCTTCTCCATTAATAGTACTCCCAAAAACTTCATCACCAATGGTTTTTTCTTTAGGAACACTTTCTCCATTAATAGAACTTTCATCGATAAACGTTGTTCCACTTAAAATAATTCCATCCATCGGTACTTGATCTCCATTTAAAACTTGTAGTTTATCCCCTATTGCAACTTTATCTATCGGAACTATCTTTGTATTATTATCTTCTAAAACTAACCTCGCTTGAGTCGGATTTAGATTCAATAGATTCGTAATCTCTTTTCTACTTTTTTCGTCAACATATTCTTCTAAAAAGTGTGCTCCGGCAAAAATAACTATAAGCATAGCCGCTTCTTCATAATTACCGATAAAAATAGCCCCTATAGCTGCTAGAGTCATCAGCAAATGAACATTAGGAGAAAATTGTTTCTCTTTTTTTGTATTTTGGATTGTATTTCCTAATCCTTCAAAAATTACATGATATCCAGCTATCCCAACTGTTCCAATAAACAAAATATTTGAATATAAGGAATACCTATTTTCTAATATATATCCAGCAATAAAAGCCGCTAATCCAACAAAATACATTATTACTGGAAATTTTCCACCATGGCTATGCATATGACAGTGATTGTTATTGTGATTGTGTTCATGACAATTATTATGTTTATGATTGTGATTGTGTTCATGAGCATGAGAACTAATATTATTACTATTATACTTATGAGCATGATTACATTTTTTTTCATTATTATGAATATTATCAACACCCTTTATATTATTACACATACTATATCCCCTCTTTCCTCTTGAAAATATTAATATATGATTATTCTTTCATATATATTATATATGAATAAACAATCATATGTCAAATATATTTAGTTTTTTCTTCTAAGACATCTTGTTATAGAACATAATCTTCTAAAATTTTTTCCAACCTACATTTTTTATTAAAAACTATTATTTAAAAATTATTTTAATTTTATATTTCTTCTTATTGGAATTTTTTATTATTTTGTACTATACTAGAGGGTATATATTTAGAAGAACTGTTGAACTTTTTTGGAGAAAGTTCCCCCTAGTTTTCCTAATTAAAACTTTGATTAAAAGGATTTTTTTATAATGAGACTTAAAAAAATTAGTATTTTATCTATTCTTCTAGTTTTTTTATTACCGAATCTCGCAAAAGCAGAGACGCTATTTTTAGACAACAATGCAATCTCTAACTTTAGCGATGTCAACACACATCTTGTAGTTTCGGAATTTAATACTGGAAAAATAATTTCTAAACGTGGAGAAAATAAACAAGTATCTGTGAGCAACTTACCAAATCATCTTGCCCTATTTTTACTAACTGATGATTTGAAAAATAATAAAATTTCACTTGATACAAAAATAAACATTACAAACAGCGATGCTATCTTAAATAAATACAACCTTGGTTCTTCTATTAGTGTTGACGATGCCTTATTCTTACTTGAAAACGAAGAATCTGATGCCTTATTACAAGCTATTTTTACAAAATATGATTTAACAATCGAAAAAGCAAAAGATATTTTGAGCTCAATGTCGCTTAACGATACAACATTAGCTTCGTTGACTATTGACGAAAAAAATATGAGTACGGCAAAAAATATGTCGTATTTAACGAATATGATTTTGAGAAATTACCCAAAACTTACTGAGATTACTAAAAACCCAGAAGTAACTCTTTCATCTGGTTCAAAAGCAACTAACAATGTTTCTTTTACCGAATCAGATAAATTTAGAGTATTAGGATTAAATCACGCTAACAAAAATAGTATCACTTTCGCTTATAGTGGAGATACAAAATTACTTATTACGATTTTAAACCAAAATGATGATAAGGCTACATACTTTGACAAACTACAAAAAACTTATGACTATTTATTTAGCAATTATAGCTACAAACTTGCATTAAAAGCCGGTAGTTATAAAATAAATAACGAAAACATTACTTTTGATAAAGATATTTATGATTTATTCTATGAAAAACATTCTATAAAAGATGTTACATACCTACTTATGAATAAAAAAATATTACTTTTCCAAAAATATGAAACAATCTCTGCAAATGCAGGTACAGTTTTTGCCGACTTTTCATCAAACGATACTTCAGGTGTACTGGCAAAAGTAAAAACAAATTTCATTAATGATATTAATTTTGACAAAAAAGACAACTTGGAAAAAACTACTATAGTTATCGATCGTACTAAGTACTTCGCTACTGGTATTTTAGCTATCTATTCTCTAGTATTTATGGCATTCTATATTATGAAGAAAGTTGTTAGAAAGGATTAATTATGGAGCAAAATAATTTAGTATTTGAAGTTGATGGAATTATCTATGAACTTATATACAATTTTAAAGATGCCTTCCAAAAAGAATGGTTCGAGGAAAAATTAGTCGATGTGCTAAAAAACAAGCCTTATATTGTTGGCGATATTTCTCATGATAAACTTCGCCTTAGTGGCTTCACACTAACAAAAGACAATAACAATCCAAAAAATATCAATAATCTAGAAGATTATATTTTAGAATATTGTAATTTTGGAGCACCATTTTTTGTAGTAAAAAAACGATAAAAAAACTATTTGACGTTTCTTTCGTCAAATAGTTTTTATTTTATTCTAAACAAACTTTACACAGACTGCCTCCGGTACTTCAACACCACATTGAACAACATCTAACTCACCAGTTTCTTGATCAACTGCATATACTGTTATCGTTCCTGAGGTTTCATTAGTCGCAACAGCTAGCTTATTATCTTTTGATAAGGCAAAATCCCTAGGATCTGCTCCCTCAGTACTAATAGTTTGAATCTCTTTTAACTTATTATTCACATTCTCAAAGACAACGATAGTGTCTTGTCCACGATTACTTACATAGACAAATCTATTGTCATTAGAAATTTTTATCGCACTCCCTTTATTTTCAACAGGAAAATCCTCTAATAATGTCGAATAATATTCCGGATTTGTTAAATTTCCATCACCATCATAATCAAAAGCAATTACCTCACTTGTCAGCTCCGTCATAACATACGCCCTTGTTTCATCCGAACTAAAAACTATATGACGAACCCCACTACCATCTTTTACTTTTACATTTTGAGCTTTTTCTAATTTACCCTCGTTTAACTTATATGTTGTAATTTCATCCGTACCTAAATCACATGTGAAAACATAATTACCACTTGGAGAAAATCCTGCAAAATGAACATGAGGTTTTTCTTGACGTGGGTGTACGCCATTTCCTTCATGAGTATCAGTCGATAATAATGTTTCTAAAGCTCCATTAGTAATTGAATAACTATCCACCGTTCCCGTGTGGTAATTTGCTGATAGCAGGTACTTGTCATCATGACTTACCTCGACATAACACGGAGGATTACCTTCTTTTTGAACTGATGTTAATTCTTCGAGTCTCCCGTCTTCCAAAACTTTAAAACTGGTAACCGAACCATTCCCTTCTTTTTTAGATACACTGTATAAATTTTTATTATTACTTGATAGTGCCAAGTACGTTGGATTTTCTACTTTAGCAACTGATGCTACTTCTAACACTCTACCTTCTTCTGATAATTCTATTTTATATATTCCTTGGCTTTCTTTTTTTGTATATGTTCCTATATATGCTCTTACCATTTTTCTCCTCCTAGCTATCACTTCATCATTTATAACACCTATTATACCATTTATCGCTATTTTGTATAATATATTAACTTTTCTTTAATTACCGGGCTGCACTTTCCTAGTAAATCTCCTTAACTTTAAATATTTTTCATAATAATTAACCTTGATTTTATCGGAAATCAGAAATACTTCGTTTTTGTTCTATGTTTTCGTAATTTAAGTTTTACTTCTGGGCCTGTTCTTGATATAATAAAGTATATTATTATGCAAATTTTAGGAGGACAACTGTGAAACACGAATTTATACTAGTTCTTGACTTCGGTAGTCAGTACAACCAACTTATCACACGTCGTGTACGTGAGCTTGGTGTTTATTCTGAGCTACATGATAACGAGATTTCTATTGACGAAATTAAAAAAATGAACCCTAAAGGAATTATTCTTTCTGGAGGGCCTAACTCTGTTTATGAAGAAAATTCTCTAACAATTGATGATGAAATTTTCAACCTAGGTATTCCTGTACTTGGTATTTGTTATGGAATGCAATTAATGCAACACAAACTTGGAGGTCGTGTAGAATCTGCGACTAGCCGTGAATACGGAGCACATAATATTGATGTAGTTGAAGGAGCTCGCTTATTCGAAGGTACACCAACTACTCAACAAGTATTAATGAGTCACTCTGATAAAGTTGTTGAACTTGCTGATGGATTCAAAGTAGTAGCAACTAGTGATAACTGCCCTATCGCTGCTGCAGAAAATGTAGAAAAAGACTTCTACTGCTTCCAATTCCACCCAGAAGTTCGTCACTCAGAATTTGGATACGACTTACTTAAAAACTTTATTAGAAACGTATGTAAATGTACTGATAACTGGACTATCCAAAACTTTATCGATGACAAAATCAAAGAAATTCGTGAAGAAGTTGGAGATCAAAAAGTTCTTTGCGCCCTATCTGGTGGTGTAGACTCTTCTGTAGTAGCAGCTCTTTTAGATAAAGCAATTGGAGATCAACTTATCTGTATGTTTATCGATCACGGTTTACTTCGTAAAGGAGAAGCTGAAGGAGTTATGTCAACTTTTAGTAAAGAAATCGATGGTGGCTTCAACATGAACCTTATTAAAGTAGATGCAAAAGAAAGATTCCTTGGAAAACTTAAAGGCGTAAGTGATCCAGAGAAAAAACGTAAAATTATCGGTAACGAGTTCGTATATGTATTTGATGAAGAATGTGCAAAACTGCATGATGTTCCATTCCTAGCACAAGGAACTCTTTACACAGATGTTATCGAATCTGGAACTAAAAATGCACAAACTATCAAATCTCACCACAATGTTGGTGGACTACCAGAAGACATGCGTTTCTCACTTATCGAACCTCTTAACACATTGTTCAAAGATGAAGTTCGTGCATTAGGAGAAGCTCTAGGTCTTCCTCATGAAATAGTTTGGCGTCAACCATTCCCAGGTCCAGGACTAGGTATTCGTGTTCTTGGAGAAGTAACAGAAGAAAAACTTCAAATCGTGCGTGATAGTGACTTTATCCTACGTGATGTTATCGCTAAACGTGGTTTAGAAGGAGAAATCTGGCAATACTTCACTTGTCTTCCTGATATCCGTTCAGTAGGAGTTATGGGAGATGTTCGTACTTACGATTACACTGTTGCAGTTCGTGCCGTAACAAGTATCGATGGTATGACAGCAAGTTGGGCACATATCCCATTTGAAGTGCTTGAAGAAATCTCAGCACGTATTGTAAACGAAGTAGCACACGTTAACCGCGTAGTCTACGACATTACAAGTAAGCCACCAGCAACTATAGAGTGGGAATAATTGTAAGAACCTATCAAAGCGTTGGTATAATCAACTTGTAACAATACTTGATTTCCACAAATGCAACCATTTTGCAACCAATAAAAGAAAATAAACCTCTAATAAGTAAATTTATTAGAGGTTTATTTTATAAGTTCTTACCTTTTAACTAATTTATTTTTAGTTACTTTTTTACTTTTTATAGTAGTTGGCTTTGGGATATATGGTGGATATAATTTACGCCCAAGAGATATTTGAAAAATAACTAAAATCCCACTAACTATAAAGTAAATCCCTATTGCTGCTATACTCGTATAGGTAATAAAAGTTAACATTATCGGTGTTATCCACACCATATTTTTCGACATATTCTGCATACGCTCTGCTTCGGGATTAGTTTGCGCCATAGGATTGGCTTGCATCATACTTTGAGAAATTTTTCCAACTACCATATAAACAATAAAAACAAGTATTAAAATAATATAGGATTTTTCTCCAAGAGAAATAGATAAAAAACTTGAATTTAAGATATCTTTTGAATATATTGGATTTTGTAAAGTAAAATATAATCCTGTAACAAATGGTGCTTGAATTAAAATAGGTATTAAATTCCCGAAAATTGCTGGAGAACAATCATACTTCTTATAGATTTTGAAAATCTCTCTCTGTAGTTCTGCTTGTTCCATTCTTATTTTGATTCGCTCATCATTACTAAACACCCTTTTTTCACTTTCTCTAAGCTGTTTTATCTTTTCTTGAACAATATCCAACTCGGGTTTTGCACGTTCCATATTCATAGATGATATACGTTGCTTCTTATAATTTCTAAGCATAAAAGGTAGGATAATTCCCTTTACAATAAGAGTAATAATAATAATTGAAATTCCCCAAACTCCAATATAATTATTTATATATGCTAAAAATACATCCATATTTTTAGTGAAAGTATTATAAAAAAAACCATCACTGTCCTGAGCAGAACATCCAAATAGTATTGTGGTTAAAGTTAATATATATGCATATAAAAGATACTTCTTCATAATTTTAATCTCCGTATATTTGTGTGTCCCATATATAATATCATATTTTTAATAAAAAAACAAAAAAACATAAAGAATTTAACATAATTTATTGGCTTAAAAAAGTAAAGGGCAAGAGTATTTTTTCGTAACCTTAAAAATCTTCCTTGCTGATCCTTTACTTTTTTATTTTTTGCTATTTTCCTCTTATGCGAAAGCATACGGAAAGAATAAATTATTTGCTTTATGCTTTCGGTCTTACAGTATATAGCAAAAAAATCGCCCTAATATTCTCTTTTTAACATTCTTGCTCTGCACCGGAAAGAATGACTTTGTATTATTTTTATTTTCGTGTTATACTTACATAGTTACTTTTTCACTAATCTCGTAACAGAGGGAGGTGTAACTCTATGCTTAATATTATATTTACTTTTATTATTTCTATCATGGCAAGTGTATTTGCTTATTATATTTGCAAATGGTTAGATAGATTTTTTAAAAAGTAACTAGCCTATATAAAAAGACAGGATTCACGGTCCTGTCTTTTCTCTATGCAAATTATATTTACTTTTTGCTTATACACTAATTTTAAACTAATACTTTCTTTTTGTCAATTATCCTATATCAAATTACAAAAAGTAATTTTTCATAATATTCGTCTTAAACAAAATTTAATCTTTAAAGTGTCTAGATTTTTTTTCCCAATCTGGACAAAAATATCGTAGATAAATATAGTATTGTGTAGGTAAATCAAATTTATCTTTAGAAATTATATAATAATTCGCAGTTTCAATTTGTGCTTCATTAAAATATCTACTGTGTCTATCCATTCTAGGTATAATAATATTATCCCCCCAATGATTGAATTCATCTGCCAAAAATTCCAAACATAAATTTTGAGAAATGGGCATCCACATTTGTTTCCAGTTATCCGTTCCAACAACAGGATTATCACTTGTAATAAAATATTTACCAATTGAAATGTGAAAATTCATGAATTCTGGTACTTTAAGCGTATCCATAAATTTATCTAATATACCTGGTTTTTTGAATATATTATTAAACTCTCTAATTTTTCTTTTATTCTCATGTATTTCTTCTAATTTCATTGGATATTTTCTTGGAGTACATTCTCTAAAAGCGTTTATAAAGTTAATTCGTCCCATATCTGTTCTAATATACTGTAAATTCATATATTTAAACAAAAATTCTATGTCATCTTCGTTTATATCTACGGTTGGTTCCCTATTTTCATAAAACTTAATACTTTTTATAATCTTATCAATAATTGAAGTAAGTTTACCTTCAAGTGAACTCAATTTATCTTCTAAAATATTATCAATCTCTAATTCATCATCCTTTGACGTCCCCTCATATGTGTAATTAGCTGCACAAACTTTTTCATATTTTACGTATTTAAATGGAGCATCCTTAGCTAATCTCATATATACATTGACTTTCCCATCATCATTTGAAAAATACTTGAGTAATGCTCTAGGATAATAATGTTGTTTTTTTGTTGCCATAATAAAATATACCCTCTACTTTTTCTAATGGAATATATAACATATAAAATTATCTATGTTTATTTTATATAAACCTATTTTACATCTAAAATTCTCAATATAATTTTAATTTTTAAATTATGAAATCCTATCCCATCTAAAATTATACTATAATTTCATCTATTTTTTCAATCCTTTGATAATAACAAATTTTATTATAATCTATACTATTCAAGAATATATTACACAAAAAAGAATGATATATTTTTAACTATATCATTCTCTTTCTCAATTTTTCTGCAAATTCAAATATAATCTACCTCTATTCCCCAAAATAACATACTTGAAAATTGCCTTGAGGCTGTCTTTTGATATTTTCTTCAAAGAAATGAAATTCGACGCTAAAACACCCCTTATTTTGCCTATTTAATTTTCTTCAAATAATCTGTCAATTTTTTTAGCAATTTTTTTGTTGTAATTCGGATATAAATGTCCATAAGTCCCTAAAGTTGTTTCAATATCCTCATGTCCCAAACGTTCCTTTATCACCAATGCATTTTCTTGCATAGATATCAACATAGAGGCATGCGAGTGCCTTAAAGCGTGTACCTTTATTCTATGAACACCAACTGCCTTATAATTATTATCAATGATATGTTTGGGCATATGCTTATTTATTGGTATTCCATTGTATGACAAAACATATTTCGAAGGGCAATTTTTACTTTGAACATCTTTCCAATATTTTAAATTAAGTATAGTCTTGTTATCTAGAACTATTATTCTATTTGACGCACTTGTCTTTGTTTCTGTAACATGAAATTCTTGTGCATTTTTATAATACATGGACTTATTTATACATAATAAATTATCTGTAAAATCAATATCTCCCCATTCTAAAGCTTGTGCTTCCCCAATCCTCATACCAGTCATAAACAAAAGCCAAATAACGATATACGAGTAATGTTCATAATAAAAATTTTTATCAAATTGATTTATAAACTTTTTAAATTCCTCTAATGTCCAAAAATCAACTTTTGTTTTTACTTTCTTCACATTTCCTACTTGTTTAGCTATATTTTTCTGAAGTAGACCTAAAGTTACAGCTAAATCTAACGTTTTTTGAAAAGAACCATATATGGAACGAGTATATCCACTTGCATATTCCTTTGCTAAAGTATTTTGCCACTTTTTAATCATGGGGGCGTTAATATCTTTTAATTTTCTTTTAAAAAAATACTTAAAATGTTTATTCATACTAACAACCCTATTTTCGTAAGTACTATCTCTTACTTGCTGTTTATAATGTGGTAAATAATAGGTTTTATAAAATTCTTGATAACTCATTGTACTGTTCTTCTTTACAGCTGTTTTCGAATAATCATTCATATATTCATCATAGGCTGTTTTAGCTTCTTTTTGTGAAGAGAATCCTCTTTCCCAATGTCGTACCCTATTACCATTTTCATCATATCCTAAATTGGCAACGAAATACCAACGATTAGTTTTTTTGTCTAAATACACATTAGATATTTTTGGCATGATATTCTTCCAACTGAATTGTTAAATTATCAATTCCTAATATTTTTTCAACAGTTTTGACTGGAACACGTCCTAATCGTCTATTATCGTAATATCCATAGCCTTGGTTTACCATGTAGCGTTTAGCTTTTCGTATAATATCTGATGATTGACTTACTCCATATCCTAAATTTTGTAAATCTTGTCGTGTCATTGTTAACATAATTCATCATTCCTTTCTCATTTTTAAATATATCACTCTTGATTGCTTAAATTTCTTATTAGTTAATTCTTCATCATTTCTTATTACTTGCTTTTCCGGTATTAATCTTGTATACTCTTTACTGTAAATAACTTTAGGGTCTTTGATATTAACATCTACTACATCTGTTAATATCTTATAGACTTTAGGCTTTTTTAAATTTTGCGATTTAAAAAAGCTCTTTTTTTTGTAATCTTTTTCGTCTACATCCTTTGAAAAATACTTCGATAGGTATCTCCCTCGGTTTTCCTTGCTATCTACATCAATTTTATTTATTTTTATATATCCATTTCCCCAAATTTTTTCTAACTGTTTCGCTTTTACAAAAGGGAAATCGAAAAAAATTATATGATAATGAATAGCACCTCGTTTCTGTTTTTCCCAAACTGCAATATACTTTAACATAGCTTTCTTTACCCCATATAATTTATAATTTAATCGTCTTATAAAATTAGTAAATTCATTATTAGAGAAATCTATATCCTGTATATTTTCTTTAAATGTTAAGGTCATAAATTTAGTTTTATCATCAAAGTTACAATCTATTAACCTTGATATTTCCCATCTCATATTTTCATAATACCTCTGTAATCTTTTTAATTTTTCATAATGAGTTGAAGCTTTAATATCTTGTTTCGAAATATTTTCTTTAGAACTATAATCAAAATTGTCTAATTTATCTTGATTATTTTTATCCCCCTGATTATACATAATTCCATCATCAATATATAACCACATTTCTACAAAATCTACTGTTTCTATAACCTTGGTATTATAATATTCTTTGCCCAATTTTCAAGCCTGCAGGACTAATTTTTTTCTTTAATTTTTCGCATTATGTTGTCCTATATATTAAATTAAGTATAGAAGTATTCGTTGCACTCATACTTCTCAAAATCTGTTTTCCGTCTTTACCGCTTAACGCGTTACGACGTAACAGCTTTTGATTTTTTAGGACACTATTACTGCACTTTTTGCATTAGCAGAAATACCAATCGTTACAAAACCATTATTAGCAGTAGCATATGGCTTAATTATTAAATTATCAAACGTCATATTTACTGTACCTTTAGTTTCAAGTTCTTCTTGTGTAATTATAGGAAATTGAGATTCTATTTTAATCGAAAATTTTTCAAATCTTAATTTAGGTAATACTACTTCATATTTCCAACCTTTTTTTACAACCTCTTCTCCGTTTCTTTCTGTCCATTCAGACACTTGGACTACTGAATATTGTTTTTCTAAAACTTTATCTGATAAAGATAAATCACTTATTTTAATCATAGTTGTTTTTCCTTTCTCATCTTTGAATTAATATTAATTTACCTATATTTAATCTATAGTTTCACTCCTTTTTTGATATCATTTAAGTAAATTATATTGTATAATAATGATTAAGAGAATATAACATTCCCTTAATCATTATTATAAGAAATTTGAATTCTTTTGTCAACGTGAAAAGAGAATTTATTTTTCTTATTATAAAAGAAAGGTTGAAATATGGAGAAACAAGTATATAATTATACCCAATTATTTAATAATTTTAGCGAAAATTTGAAAAGTAAAAGAAAACAGCTAGGATTAACACAAAAAGAATTAGCTGAAATAATAGGTATCACTCCTAAAACTATACAAAATTATGAAAAGAAGAAAACTATTCCTACTCCAGCCCTGATGGAAGAAATTTCAACAGCATTAAATGTTAGCTTTGAAGAAATGATTGATAATAGTGAATTAAACAATAAAGTAATTTCGGCTGAAATATTAGAAAAAATAGAAAATAATAGTAAATATGAATTCATTTTAGAAGATTTAAATATTACTAGTAAAATTTTTGATATTATAGATTTAGAGATAAGAAATAAAACTAATAATCTGCCAGAAAATGTTTTAAATGAAACATTGGGCGGAGATTTAGATATTTCGTATAGTGATAAATATAATTTAGTTCAAGCTAAACTTCAACAAGAACTAGATTTTGAAATAAAAAAAATAAAAAATGAATTTATATCTAGGTACGACATTGTCAAACAAGTCTATAGACCTATAAATATCTCTACAGGAAATACGGAAGATAAAAAGAAATATTAATCATTTTTTGCAACCATTTTGCAACCAATAAAGTAGAATTCTAACAAAATCATTTCTTTTCAACCACTCAAAATTGTGTTAAAATAAGGAAAAACAATCAAGATTTTTTTTATTATAGTTGAGTGGGAGTAGGACGGAAGAATTTAGAATTCCACGGGAAGAACATTATCAATATGTTCTATGTTCCTTTTGAAAGATATGTAAAAGAGCTGGAAAGCAATACTTATAAAGGTTATAATACCTCTATGATTACAAATGATTTTCGTTCTACCTCCAAAAGACTGTTTGAGAAGTATTGTGAGAAGAATGAAAATGTGAAATATGTTTATAAGAACAGCGACAGTAGACAGCAATATTTATTAATCGTTTATGGAACGAATTTTGATAAACAAAGACTATTTTATCCGGACTATATTATGCAGCTTAAAGATGGAACAATATGGTTAATCGAAATAACGGGTGGAGAAAAATAAGGGCAAAGCAAAAATATTGATATTCAGATAGAAAATAAATTTGAAGCGTTTAAACAATTTGCGAATAAGAAGGAGTATAACTTTGGGTTTGTCAGAGATAGAAATGGTGAGCGGTATCTGAATAACACAGAGCATGTGGATGATATGAATAATGATAGTTGGGTGTTGCTTGAAGAAGTTTTTTAGAGGAGGTGTATATTTATCATGGAGAGCATGCGATTAATGCAATTTAGAGTCAAGGACTTCAAATCTGTACAGGATAGTGGAGTTATAAAATGCGAAAATATAACAAATTTAATAGGGGTTAATGAAGCTGGAAAATCAAACTTACTATTAGCATTATGGAAATTAAATCCAGCAAGAAATGGAGAGATAATTTTTACTAGTGATATGCCAGTAGAAAAATTGGCAGAATATAGAACGAATCCGGAAAAATATTATTTTATAGAAGCAGAGTTTGAAATAATAAAAAATGATTTAATTGAGAGCTTATCAAATAAATTTGGTATAGATAAAGAAAATTTTGCTAATGTATTAGTATCGAGAAATTATGCTGGGAAATATATTGTCAAATTTCCTAAGTTAGAAAAAACAGGTACTACTGTTAAAAATATACTTTCTAATTGTATAAATGATTTTAAGAAACAAGTGAATCCCTTAAGTAACGCAGGAAAAGGTGAAGAGGGCTTTAAAGAACGTTTGATACAGAAACTTGATGATTTATTATCAAGAATTAATGCCAATAGCGATATATCAACAAATGAATATTTGACGATAAAAACAGAAGTTGTACAAATAGAGAAAAGTGGCATGGCAACATCATTGATAAATCCTCAGATTGAAAAGTTTGCCAGAAAAATTTCTATGTTAGCGGAAGTTGTTAATTTTTTAAATGGGGAAGAGAAATCAAATATACAAGATTTGGTAATAAATAATTTGCCAAGTTTTGTGTACTATGCTAATTATGGTAATTTAGATTCAGAAATATACTTGCCAAAAGTTATAAAAGATTTTAACTCTACTAAAGAATATAGCGAAAAATTTAATGCTAAAATACGCACTTTGAAGGTTTTGTTTGATTATGTTAATTTAAGCCCTGATGAAATAATGGAGATGGGGCAATATTCATATAGAACAAAAGAATATGGAACAATCATCGAATTAACAGAGGAACAGATTAAAACTGGTCAAGAAAAAACCAAAGAGCGGGAGGTACTATTAAATTCAGCATCTACAAAGTTAACAAAAGATTTTAAGGAGTGGTGGAAGCAAGGAGATTATATATTTGATTTGAGAGCAGATGGAGAGTATTTTAGAATTTGGGTTTCAGACGAAAAGCGGCCAGCACGTATTCCTTTAGAAGATAGAAGCACAGGATTACAATGGTTTTTAAGTTTTTTTATGGTATTTTTAGTGGAAAGTAAGGACTCACATAAAAATTGTGTTTTATTATTAGATGAAGCTGGGACATCTTTGCATCCTATGGCTCAAAAAGATTTATCGTTATTTTTTAATTCTCTAGCTGAAAATAAACAATTAATTTATACAACTCATTCTCCTTTTTTAGTAGATTCTATGAATATTACAAAAACTAAAGTCGTATATTCCGATTCGAAGGGTAAAACTAAGATATCGGATGATTTAACTATAAAGAAGAAAGAAGCTCAAAAATCGATATATCCAATCAATTCAGCGATTGGAATAACTATATCAGATACAATGTTAATTGGAACTAAACCTATCATTGTAGAAGGAATATCAGATCAAATATATTTAACACATATTAAAAGAATTTTGTCCAATAATTCTCAGAGAATTTGGCAGATATATATGATGTAGATTTTTACAAGTATCAAAAGCTCTTCCTTTGATTA
>ERZ773050.449-NODE-449-length-23712-cov-10.359936_pt1 | contig 23712 bp, 21 predicted proteins | sample MGYA00580632_ERZ773050 | MGnify/ENA primary metagenome ERZ773050 (study PRJEB29015, sample SAMEA2738123) | human oral metagenome | biome: human oral; feature: human-associated habitat; material: saliva | place: China | collected 2166 ... | reverse complement strand
GCATCATCGAGGTCATGAGCGTCAGCTTCGTGTTCCTCATGTTCGCTATTGGCGCCTTGGCGGCGGGTATCGCCGGTGCCTTCGGCGCCAATGAGGCAATTCAGGTGATCGTGTTCGTCGTCGTGACGGTGCCGTCGGAGGTGACGGTGACCGACTGCAGCGGCGCCACCAGGTACCACACGAGGCCGGCCAACAGGCCGACGACGACGATGAGCCCCGCGTAGAGCGCGGTGCGGAGCCAGTCGCGGCGACTGATGTGCGGGCGCCACAGGCTCACGCGGTGGAGCCCTGGCGTCGGATCGTCGACGGCCTGCTGCGGCCCGGTCGTCTCGATGGACGCGACGACGGCGGGCATGACGCCGCCCTGCGCGGGCTGCTGCTCGGTCACGACGCGCCCCCTCCTCACTGCTCGGTGGACGATCCCCAGGGTATCGGCCCGGCCGGTCAGACCGCGATGCAGCGCGGGCCGAGCAGCGCCTTGAGGTCTGCGATGAGCGGCTGCTCGTTGCTCACCCGCAGCGAGTCGGAGAGCCGCATGAGCATGCTCTTGTCGGGGCCGAGCAGTTTGACGCGCACCTCGGTGCCGCCCGGGTGGGCGGTGAGCACCTGGCGCAGATCCTGGATCACCGGCGGGATGCATCGCACGACGGGCATCTGGATCGTCACCGGGCCGTCGGCCTCCATGTCGATCTTCATGTCGGCGCCGAAGCGGCCGGTGGCCACCTCCAGGCCGCGCCCGCGCAGGTCCTCGGCCACGGCCTCCACCAGGGGCTCGGCCACCTCGCCGGGGGCCGCCTTGTTCCAGGTGGGGCGCCGGCCCTTGCGGGTGTCGGCGTACAGGGTGAACTGGGAGACGACGAGCACGGGCGCTCCGGCGTCGGTCACCGAGAGCTCGTCCTCCAGGAGTCGCAGGTCCGCGATCTTGCGGGCCACGGTGGCCACTTGGGTGGGGCCGTCGTCGTGCGTGGCCCCCACGAGGACCATGAGGCCGGGGCGGGTGATCTCGCCGACCACCTCGCCGTCGACCCGGACCGCCGCGCGGTTGACCCGCTGAATAACGGCGCGCATCAGCGACCAGCGCTCCAGCCGCGCCCATCGCGCCCCGGCCGGCGCTGGGAGGCCCGCCCCGGGATGCGGATCGAGGAGCGCACCCGCACCGGTGCCAGCGCCTGCAGGGCGGGGCGAACATCCACCAGGTAGACGGCGCTGGCCACGACGCCCAGCAGGCCGAACATCGAGGCAGCCCCGAGCAGGCCGACCACCACCGTGCCCACCGCGTTGACCAGGTTCCAGAATCGCTTGGTGTTCTTGCCGGCCGCCGCGTAGTGCTCCGCGGGCCGCATCAGGGAGTCGATCAGCGCCCAGACCCCCATAACGAGGGAGATGAACTGGGCGGCCAACCAGCTCCACCTGACCGCCTCGGAGAGAAAGAATGACACAGCATAAAGGACGCTCACGCGCCCCAGGCTACCGGTCGCCGGTCAACGATCCCAGAGAGGTTGCCACGCCCAGCGAGAACAGTGGAGGCCTCACGCGGCGGCCGGCAGTCAGACAGTTGCCGGCCGCCGGCGCAGCCCCGAACACACCGGGCAGACGTCGGGCTCGGGTCCCAGAGCAGCCAGGCTCGGGAGCACCCGGGATCCGGGGCACGACCGGACGGCTCAGAGCCGCAGGCCCTTGCGCAGCTCAGCGCCGGGCCGCTCGGCCGGACTGGCCTGGGCGCGTCCCTCGGGGGAGACCAGCACCTCCTGGGCGGCGTCGACCCGGCCGACGGGGACGGTCTCACCGGTGGCCTCATCGACCTCGGTGATCTCCACGGTCAGCTGCTCGCCCGCGGGCACGGCGCGGCGCAGCAGGGCCAGGGCGATGGGGCCGAGCTCGTGGTGACGCGCCACGGAGGTCACGGCGCCCACGGCCCGCTCCCCCATGCGCACGCTCGCCCCCGGCTGGGGCAGGTCGCCGACGAGGCCGTCGAGCTGGAGCACGGTGAGGCGGCGCGGAGGCCGGCCCAGGTTGAGGGTGCGCGCAATCGTCTCCTGGCCCGGGTAGCAGCCCTTCGTCAGGTGCACGGCCGTGCGCAGCCAGTCCAGCTCGTGGGGGATCGCGCGGGCGTCGGCCTCGCGGGCCCAGCGGGGGCGGCCGGCCTCAATGCGCAGCGCCTCCCAGGCCAGGGCGCCGGCCAGGCGCCGCCCCTCCCCGGCGGTGAGGAAGGTGCTCACCACAGCATTCACGCTCTGTGTGGGCACCAGGACAAAACCGCCCCGGTAGGTCTCGCCGGGATGGGGCCGGTCCGCTCCGACGTCGTAGCTCGTGCCGCCTTCGACGACGCCCGGCCACGGGTCGCGCCACAGGCCGATGAGTGAGCCCTGAGGCTCGGCGTCGGTCTGGGCGGCGTCAGCCTGGGCGGCGGGGGCATCGGAGGTGTCAGAGGCGGCCGGCGATTCCAGCACCGTGTCGCGTGCCGCCTGGGCCAGGGCCTCGAGGCCCTCCCCTAGGGCGCCCAAGGCCATGACGTCGGGTCGCTCAGTCACCTCGACGCGCAGCATGAAGCGCATGGAGTCCAGGAAGGTCGCCAGCGCCTCGCCGTTGCCGGCCTCCGTGACGAGCCAGAGCGTGCGGCCGTCGTCGAGGGCCGCGAGCGCGTGGGTGATGTGACCCTGGGCGTCGAGGAGCAGCGTCTCCGCGCCGCCGTCACCGGGCTTCAGGCCGGTGAGCACCTGGCTGGACAGCGTGGTCAGCCAGCTCAGGCGGTCCGGCCCGGCGACGGTGACGACGTCGCGCGCCAGGGCGCAGACCGCGCGCCCCTCGGCCAGGGCGGCCTGCTCGCGGCCGGGGTCGCCGAGGTGGGCGGGGACGGCCTGGTCGGGGTCCTCCGGGGCGGAGGCGACGGCGCCGGGGCGGTTCAGCAGCGGGGAGGGGCGCATCAGACGGTCGGCTCGGCGTCGTCGGAGGCGGGAGAGGAGGAGGTGGAGGACTCGCCCTCCGGCTCAGCCGGGTCGAGGGCGGAGCCGGGCTGGGCGGCGGGGTCATCTAAGTCGTCGACGCGGCCGAGGCGGCCGGAGGCGTAAGTGGTCACCTCGCTCTGGCCGAAGGCGGCCATGTCCTGGGTCCACATGAGGTCGCCGCCCACGAGCCCGAACATGCGGGTCATCTCCTCCACGGGGACAGCGGTGCGGGCCCGGCCCACGGCCTGGGTGCCGACCTGGGCGCGCGGCCCCTGGATCCAGCCCTCCCAGACGGCGACGTGGCCGGCGGGGTCTGCCGAGACGAGCTCGAGCTGGGTGACGGGGACGAGCGGACCGCCGGGGCCCTTGGTGTCGGCGGCGTCCTCGGCGGGCTCAGTGGTCTCGGCGCCGTCGGGTTGCTCCTGGCCGACGGGCCGCCAGTAGGTGGTCTCGGTGGACCAGATCTGGGCGGGGGCCAGGAGGGAGGCGCCCTGGAGGCCGGGCATCTCGAAGTCGAGGTTCTTGGAGCGGGTGGCGTCGACCGTCCAGATGGTGGTGGTCTGGCGCAGGTAGGGGCCGCCGTCGTGGTCGAAGGTCATCTCCTGGTAGACGGCCTGCTCGGGCACGGTCTCGCCGTAGGTGAGGATGCCGTAGCCGCGCCAGGTGCCGGTCAGCCAGGCCAGCGGGTAGAGCTCGGGGGCCAGGTCGTCAGGAAGCGTGAATGCCATGCCCGCAGCCTACGACGTCACCCCTGCCCGCATCACGCGCGCCGCCTGCCCCAGCCACGCGGATCCACCGGCGCCCTGAGCCTCCGGCGCGGTCTGAAGCTGCAGATCCGGGCAGGATCGGCACCGCGGTGTCCAAATCGGACACAAAGGCGGTGAGGAGCACTGAGTGCGCCAGACGAAACCGCATGATTCTGCGGTTCCTTCGCGTGACCGCTGGGCCTCGGAGTCTCTTTGTCACCGATTTGGACATCCGGTCGCCGTGACGTGGCGTTCTCAGGGCCCCGCGGGGCCGGTCGGCCGCCCTCAGCCGGCGATGAAGCCGCCCAGGAGGCGGGCGATGGCGTAGACCGGTACGCCGACCGACAGGATCGGCACGAGCGCGGAAGCCACCGCCGCCCGCCCACCGGGCACCCAGCGGTGGGTCCACAGGACGCGGTTGCCCGAGGCCATGAGGACCCCCGCCACGAAGCCGACGGCCACGCAGGCCACGGCGCTCTGCAGGGCCGCGGTCGCACTGATGTGGGACAGGCCGAAGAAGCCGGCCGAGGCCAGCACGTAGCCGGCGCCGCCGGCGAACAGGGCCGGCACCGTGACGGTGAGGGCCTCCAGCATCCGGGCGCGCACGTTGAGGACGGTCAGGACGGCGCCGACGAACAGCGCCAGGCAGGTGGGCACAACGATGGCAGGGTCGGCCAGCCCCGGTTCCAGGGCGCACCAGGCCGAGCCGGAGACCGCCACGAGGCAGCCGGCCACCGTTGAGGACAGGTCCTCGACCAGGTTGTGCCGACCGTCGCGGCGCAGCATCTGGCCGACGAAGGCCAGCAGGATCGAGAAGGCCATGACCAGGCCGGCCACCCCCATGTCGTCGAGGAGGTAGACGCTGACGGCGGCCGACAGTCCGCTGATCGTCATGACGATCGTGCCGCCCAGGTCGTGCCGGGCGCGCACGAGCGCGGGCCAGCCCTGCGCGGCGGCCGGCACCAGGACGGCCACGAGGGCCAGCCTCACCCAGCCGGGCAGCACTGAGCCGACCGCCAGCAGCAGCGGCACCACGCCCGCGAAGGCGAGCCGGGTCCAGGCCGGGTCCACCAGGCCCGGCTCCTTGGGGCGGTTGGAGGCGCGACGGGTGGCGTAGCCCAGGTCCTCGGCGAGGTCGGCAGTGTCACCTGAGTCCGCCGAGCGGGCCGCCTCTGGAACGTCGGAGGAGGCGGCCGTCTCGCCGGAGGCATCCGAGCCGGCCGAGGCCGCGGCTGCCTCCGACCCGGTGGGCCCGGCCGAGGCGTGGGAGTCGCCCGCGCCGATGACGCTGGCCCAGTCCGACGCGCCACCGGCGGCCGTCGGAACGGCTGCAGCATGGGAGTCATGGCGCGAGCCACGGGAGGCTCTGCGGGTGCGCGCGGCCGGTTGGGCTCGTCGGTGGTGGGTAGTCACAGCACGCATCGTCCCACACCCGGGCGGCCGCAGGGCCCACTGCGACCTCACTGCGGCCCCGCCCCGCACTCCTCGCGGACGGTCACTATCCGGACAGTCGTTGCCCCAGGAGATTCCGCCTGCGACCAGGTGTGGTTGACTTGTCCCAACAGTATCGCCGCTGCTCAGCTCGACTGCGCCGGCGGTTCCAGGTCGCGAGCCACGGAAGGAGCAGCCATGCGGATCATCATGTTCACTCGTGAGAGTGACGCCACTGATGTCCTGCCGGCGACCGCCTTCCTCGACTCCCCGGTGGAGTGCCTCCCCCCGATGCCCTCCTCCTACGCGGAGGTGGACAGCGCTGACGTCGTCATGATCGACGCCCGCGGGGACCTGACCCGCGCTCGCGCCCTGTGCCAGCTCTTCACCGGCCCCATGGACTGCCCGCCCATCATCCTCATCGTGGAGGAGGGGGGCGCCGCCGCGGTGCAGATCGACTGGGGCGCCGCCGACTTCGTCATGGCCGGCGCCAAGCCCGCCGAGCTGTCGGCCCGGCTGCGGCTGCTGCGCGCCCACGTCCCGGTCGTGGACGAGACCGACGACGACCGCATCGACGTGGGTGACCTCGTCATTGACGTCACCGCCTACACGGCCCGACTGCGCGGCACGATCCTGGACCTGACCTACAAGGAGTTCGAGCTGCTGAAGTTCCTGGCCGCCAACCGGGGGCGGGTCCTGACCCGTGACGCGCTCCTGCACGAGGTGTGGGGCGAGGACTACATCGGCGGCTCGCGCACGGTGGACGTGCACATCCGTCGCCTGCGCGCCAAGCTGGGCACCGAGCACGACAACCTCATCGGCACGGTGCGCAACGTCGGCTACCGCCTGGACGCCCCCGAGGACGACTGAGCACACCGGCCCCAGAGAGAACCGGGAGGGTCAGGGCACGCCCAGCCAAGGGGCAAACGCCTGCCCGTCCGCCGGGTGGATTCACTGGGTGGACACCGCCGCGGCCCGGAGCCCGGACCTGTAGACTCGTGGGCGGCGTCGGGCCGTGACGGGCCCCGGGCTCCAACTCAAGCCGCCGCGAGCGGCATTCGCGCCGACTGGCGCTCTCCGGCCCGACGTCCCCCTCTCTCCCCAGCGGCCTGTCGCCCGCCTCCCCCTCGTATCGCACCGCCGCGTCACGCACGGCGCCCAGAAGTGTCACTCCTGGCGACTTTTACCTGCGCGGTAAGAGCTCCCGGATCAACGTGTCACTCGCTGACCTGCGCGAACGTGAATCAGGGGACGCTCGGACCGGCCTCAGGCGGCCCGAAAAGTCGCCATTCGTGACACCTGGCCCCTCGATCCTCAGCCGAAGCGGCCCGAGATGTAGTCCTCGGTGGCCTGCTGGCTGGGGGCGGAGAAGATCTTGTCGGTGGAGTCGTACTCGACGAGGTGGCCCGGCTTGCCGGTGGCCTCCAGGTTGAAGAATCCGGTCATGTCGCTCACGCGCGAGGCCTGCTGCATGTTGTGGGTGACGATGACGATCGTGTAGTCCGTCTTGAGCTCGGAGATGAGGTCCTCGATGGCGAGCGTGGAGATGGGGTCCAGGGCGGAGCAGGGCTCGTCCATGAGCAGGACGGCGGGCTTGACCGCGATGGCGCGGGCGATGCACAGGCGCTGCTGCTGCCCGCCGGACAGGCCCAGGCCCGGCCGGTCCAGACGGTCCTTGACCTCGTCCCACAGGTTGGCCCCGCGCAGGGAGGCCTCCACCAGGTCGTCCGCGTCGGACTTCTTGATGCGCCGGTTGTTGAGGCGCACGCCGGCCAGGACGTTCTCGGCGATGGACATGGTGGGGAAGGGGTTGGGCCGCTGGAAGACCATGCCGATGGCGCGGCGCACCTGGACGGCATCGACGCCGGGACCGTAGAGGTTGACACCATCGACGATGACCTGCCCCTCGACCCGGGCGCCGGGGATGGTCTCGTGCATGCGGTTGAGGGTGCGCAGGAAGGTGGACTTCCCGCAGCCGGAGGGGCCGATGAGGGCGGTGACGGACTTGGGCTCGATGACGACGTTGACGTCCTTCACGGCCAGGAAGTCGCCGTAGTAGATGTTCTCGCCGATGACGTCGATGCGCTTGGACACGTCGGTTCCTTTACCTGAGGTGGACTGCTGAGGGCTCTGGGGGCGCTGCGGGCGCGGTAGTCCCGGCGGCTCCGGCCGGGCTAGCGCCGGCCGCCCTTGGGGCTGAAGTACTTGGAGATGAGGCGGGCCGCGAGGTTGAGCAGCATGACCAGGATGATGAGGGTCAGCGCCCCGGCCCAGGCCCGCTCCATGGCGGCGGCCTCCCCGCGGGAGTACTGGTCGTAGACGAGCACCGGCAGGGTGGACATGGAGCCGTCCAGCGGGTTGGTGTTGGTGCGGATCGTCAGGCCCACGGTGATGAGCAGCGGGGCGGTCTCGCCGATGACGCGGGCGATGGCGATCATGACGGAGGTGGTGATGCCGGCCACCGCGGTGCGCAGCACGACCTTGACGATGGTGAGCCACTTGGGCACGCCCAGCGCGTAGGAGGCCTCGCGCAGGTGGGAGGGGACGAGCTTGAGCATCTCCTCCACGCCGCGGATGACCACCGGCGTCATGAGGACGCTTAAGGCGACGGCCCCGATGATGCCGGCCTGGTAGCGGGGGCCGGCCGCGATGAGGAAGATCGAGTAGGCGAACAGCCCGGCCACGATCGAGGGGATGCCGGTCATGACGTCGACGAGGAAGGTGATGGCCCGGGCGATCCAGCCGCCGTTGTACTCCACGAGGAAGACGGCGGTGAACAGCCCCAGGGGCACCGAGATGAGGGTGGCGATCCCGGTGATCTGGAGGGTGCCGACGATGCCGTGGTAGAAGCCGCCGTTGGAGGCGTCGGCGCCGCGCATGTTGGTGGTCAGGAAGTCGTAGCCGAAGCGGGCCGAGCCGCCCGACAGGACCATCCACACCAGGGAGACCAGCGGCACCATGACGACGGCGAAGGACAGGTAGATGAGGAGGGTCACCAGGGTGTTGCGGCCCCAGCGCTCGCCCTCGCGCACCCAGGAGACGGCGGTGGCGCCCACCACCCACACCAGGGCGGTCAGGGCGACGACGGCGGCGATGCTCCACCCGGCCAGCAGGCCGATCCCGCCGACGACGACGAAGGCGGCTCCCAGCGCCGCCCAGATGAACCAGTCGGGCAGGCGGTAGGAGGTCAGGGGCACGCCCTCGATGGAGGGCGGGTCGGCCAGGGGATCGACCGGGGCGGCCGGGGCCTCGGCGGCCGCGAGCGCGGCCTTGAGGGACTTGGGCGCAGGGGCGCCGGTCTCGCCGGCGGAACCGGCGGCGCCGGCTGCAGCGGCCGGGTCGGGGCGGGAGGCCGCGCCATCGGAGGCGGCGCCAGCGGTGGGCTCGGGGGTGTTCGTGGGCGTCATGTCAGCTGGCTCCTGAGAACTCGGAGCGGCGCGCGATGATCCACCGCGCCAGGGAGTTGACCGCGAAGGTGATGATGAACAGGACCAGGCCGGTGGCGATGAGCACGTTGACGCTCAATCCGTAGGCCTCGCGGAACTGCGAGGCGATGTTGGCGGCGATGGTCTGGTGCTGGCCGGCCTGGAGGACGCGCAGGTTCAGCCCCATGCCGGGCGAGAGGATCATGAGGACGGCCATGGTCTCCCCCAGGGCGCGCCCGAGCCCCAGCATGGAGGCGGAGATGATGCCGGAGCGGCCGAAGGGCAGGACGGCCTGGCGGATCATCTCGTAGCGGGTGGCGCCCAGGGCCAGGGAGGCCTCCTCCTGGAGGGTGGGCGTCTGGAGGAAGATCTCGCGGATGGTGGCGGTGATGATCGGCAGGATCATGACGGCCAGGACCAGGGAGGCGGTGGTGATGTTCTTGGCCGGGGCCGTGTAGTCGGCGAACAGCGGGATGAAGCCGAGGTGCTCGCTCAGCCAGGTGTTGAGGGGGTCGAGCAGGGGCACCAGCCACAGGAAGCCCCACAGGCCGAAGACCACGGAGGGGATCGCGGCCAGCAGGTCCACCATGTAGCCCAGGGCCTGGGCCAGGCGGCGCGGGGCGAAGTGGGAGATGAACAGGGCCACCCCGATGCTCAGCGGCACCGCGACGCCCAGGGCGATGGTCGAGGACAGCAGCGTGCCGAAGACGAGCGGGGCCACGTAGCCCCACAGGCTGCGGTCGCGCATGAAGGAGACCGACTCCAGGGTCTCGCGCGAGGCCGTCAGGGCGGGCAGCGCCTCCCGGATGAGGAAGGCGGCCACGAGGGCGAGGACCACCATGATGAAGGTGCCGGCGCCGAAGGACAGGCCGGTGAAGATCCGGTTGCCGGTCTGCCCGGGGGCCTTGCCGGGCTGGATGATGGCGTCGTCGGCGCTGCTGGAGGCGTTCGCGGCTCCCGCTGGGGGCGGCGACGACGGCGGTGCGGTGGTGCTGGCCACGGCTGACCCTCCTCGGGGTGTCTGGGGCGGCGGCTGGGCGGGTGGGTGCTGGCTGGTCATGTGGTTCGGTGCGGCGTCGGGCCGCCGGGCGGCCTCAGGCGGCGATCTTGTCGATGGCGGCGTTGATCTTCTCGCGCATCTGGCGGGTGATGGGGGCGCAGCCGGTGGCCTTGGTGGAGGCGTCCTGCCCCCGGGTGGAGGCGGCGAAGCGCAGGTAGGCCTTGACGACGGCGGCGATCCGGGCGTCGTCGTAGCGCAGGCGGGCGGCGAGGTAGGAGACCAGGACGATGGGGTAGGCGCCCTCGGCGTCGTGGCTGGGCTGGTAGAGCAGGCGGGTCTCGTCGGCCTCGGAGCCCAGGGTGGCGGCGTCGAGGGCGGCGGCCGCGGCCTTGGCGGAGACGGGCACGTAGGCCCCGTTGGAGCCGACGGCGACGGTGCCCAGGGTGGCGGGGACCTTGGAGGCGTCGGCGTAGCCGATGGTGCCGGTGGCCGCGGAGACGGTCTGGATCATGCCGGCGGTGCCGTCGCCGGACTGGCCGCCGCGCAGTGGCCAGGTCTCCTCGGGCTCGTGGGGCCAGGCCTTGGGGGCGACGGTGGCCAGGTAGGTGGTCAGGGCCTTGGTGGTGCCGGAGTCGTCGGAGCGGCCCACGACGATGATCCGCAGGTCGGGCAGGGCGGCGCCGGGGTTGAGGGCGGCCAGGGCGGGGTCGTTCCAGCGGGTGATGGCCCCGGAGAGGACCTTGGCGAGGACCTCGCCGGTCATGTTGACGTGGGACTCGCCGGTGAAGCCGGGCAGGTTGTAGGCCACGGCGATGGGCGAGATGTAGAGGGGCAGCTCGACGGCGCCGCCGATCCTGCTGATCTCGTCGGCGGTCATGGGGGTGTCGGTGCCGGCGAAGTCGATGGCGCCCTCGACGAGCTTGGTGCGCCCGGCCCCGGAGCCGCCGCCGGCGTAGTCGACGGTGGCGCGCAGGTTGGCGCCCATGAAGGTGTTCATCCAGGCGTCCTGCGCGTCGGACTGGGAGGTGGCGCCCGCGCCGCGGATCTCCCCCACCAGGTCGCTGGAGGCGTTGGGGTCGGCGGCGCCGGCGTCGCGCCCGCAGGCGGTCAGCGCGGTCAGGGTGGCCACGCTCAGGGCGCCCAGGGCGCCGCGACGGGTCAGGAGCACAGGCTCTCCTCGCTCAGTCAGAGGGGGTCGGGGGTCCAGTCGGATACCGGGTGATTGTCAGGCAGCGGTCACGATAGGCGCCCCGGATGAAGGTTCCGGGTGACCGGGGTAAACGGTTGGTAAACACCTTCCGTGAGGAGGGTCATATTTCGATACGGTGGTGGGCAGACGGCAACTTCAGATGAAGGACATCGACATGACGCACGACCGCAACCTCACGATCTCCTCACGCCCCGCGTTCCTCTCCGTGCTGGCGGCGCTCAACGCCTCGGTCATCAGCTTCTTCGTGCTGTGGAGCAATGCCGACGCCGAGGCGGTCAACCGTGCCGAGGAGCACGGTTTCGACCCCAGCCAGCTGCTGCCCCACGCCACACCGTTCTGGTTCGCCGCGCACGCCTCACTGCTGAGCCTCCTGGCCCTCGACGTCCTCGCCTTCCTGGCATGGCGCAGGTCCCGCCGTCACGCGCCCCAGCAACCGGATGTGATCAACGGGGCGTTACCGCACGATCACGTCACCCACCAGTAGCAGTCCATCATCTCGAGAGGGGAATCAACTCGCGGGTTACCGGAGAATCCCGGTAACCCGCGAGTCCATAGTTCTCCCAGCAAAGACATCGGTTCGAGTCTGCGCCCCTTTCGAATCAGCGGCCCTCGGACAGGACGGGGCGCTGCTTCTCGATGGCGACGGCGCGGATCTTGCCGCGGGGGCGGCGGGCCATGTGGACCACGAGGATCTCGCCGGTCTTGAGCCAGGGGTCCCGGTCGGGCACGGAGCGCAGGAGCCGGCCGGGGGCGTACTGGGAGACGACCTCCATGATGGTGGGCAGGACGGGCCGGTGGGTGCACAGCGCCGTCGGCTCCTCGCGCACGCGCAGGACCTTCTTGACCACGGAGCGCACCCCCTTGGGGCTCTCGGCATGGGCCATCTCGGTGAGGGCCCCGGCCGTCTCCAGGTCCAGGCCCGCGGCCGCGGCGTAGGGGGCGACCGTGTCCACGCAGCGCTTCCAGGGGCTGGTGAGGACGCGCCCCACCCCGTAGGCGGCCAGGATCGGGACGAGGGCGCGGGCCCGGGTCTCGCCCTGGTCGTGGGTCAGGGGGCGGGTGGCCTCGTCGGTCTCCTTGTCCCGCTCCTTGGGGCGGTTCCACACGGAGCGCTTGACGGCGCGGCCGTGGCGCACGAGGACCAGGGTCCAGGTGTCGAGCTTGCCGTCCTCCCACAGGTCGACGAGCTCGCCGAGCAGGTCGCGGTCGTAGGAGTAGGTCAGGCGCTTGCGGGCCTGACCCACGCGCAGCCACTCGACGGCGTCGATCTCCTTGGTCGAGGCGGGCTTGACGGCGCAGCGGGCGGCGACGGCGGCCGAGGCCTCGGGGGCGACGCGGGCGGCCCAGTAGTGGACCTCCTTGCGGGAGCCGTCGGCGATCTTGTAGTGCACGCGGCTGAGGGGCTGGCCCAGGATCACCTGGACGCCGGTCTCCTCAGCGACCTCGCGCACGGCGCAGGTGCGCACCGACTCGCAGGGCTCGACCTTGCCCTTGGGGATGGACCAGTCGTCGTAGCGGGGACGGTGGACCAGGAGCACCTCGAGGTGCTTGCCGTTCTCACGCCACACGAGGGCGCCGGCGGCCTTCACGGTCTCGCGCGACCGGTTCTTCTTGCTGGACGGGCTCATGGCACGGCCGTCTCAGTGCCGGCCCTTGACGCGCGAGCGCGCCCGGGCCATGAGGCTGTCCTGGATGTCCTCGAGGCGGTTGCCCTCGGCGTCGAGGAGGCGACGCTCCCAGGAGCCGTCGGGCTGGAGGTGCCAGGAGGCGACGTCGTCGGAGGCGCAGTGGGTGACCAGCCACTCGAGGTCCTCGACCATGGCGGGGTCGGTGATGCGCACCAGGGCCTCGACGCGGCGGTCGAGGTTGCGGTGCATGAGGTCGGCCGAGCCGATGAACAGCTCGGTCTGGCCGCCGCCGGCGAAGGCGTAGATGCGCGAGTGCTCCAGGAAGCGCCCCAGGATCGAGCGCACGCGGATGTTCTCGCTGAGGCCCTCGACGCCGGCGCGCAGGCCGCAGATGCCGCGCACGACGATGTCGACCGGCACCCCGGCGCGCGAGGCGCGGTAGAGGGCGTCGATGACGGTCTCGTCGACGATGGAGTTGACCTTGATGCGGATCCAGGCGGGCAGGCCGGCCTTGTGGTTGGCGATCTCCTGCTCGATGTGCTCCACGAGCCCGTCGCGCAGGCCGCGGGGGGCCACGAGCAGGCGGCGGAAGCGGGCGCGCGGGGCGTAGCCGGAGAGCTGGTTGAACAGGGTGGTCAGGTCCTGGGCGACGTCGCGGTCGCAGGTCAGCAGCCCCAGGTCCTCGTAGCCGCGGGCGGTCTTGGGGTGGTAGTTGCCGGTGCCGACGTGGCAGTAGCGGCGCAGGCCGTCGGACTCCTGGCGCACGACGAGCAGCAGCTTGCAGTGCGTCTTGAGGCCGACCATGCCGTAGACGACGTGGACGCCGGCGCGCTCGAGCTTGCGGGCCCAGGAGATGTTGGCCTCCTCGTCGAAGCGGGCCTTGATCTCCACGATGGCCACGACCTGCTTGCCGGCCTCGGCGGCCTCGATGAGGGCGTCCACGATCGGGGAGTCGCCGGAGGTGCGGTAGAGGGTCTGCTTGATGGCCAGGACCTTGGGGTCGGCGGCGGCCTGGGCCACGAACTCCTGGACGGAGGTGGAGAAGGAGTCGTAGGGGTGGTGCAGGAGGACGTCGTGCTCGCGCATGGCGGCGAAGACGTCCGGCGCGGAGGAGGACTCGTAGGCGGCCAGGCCCGCGGCCGTCACCGGCACGAAGCGCGGGTACTTCAGGTCGGGGATGTCCAGGTCGTGGAGCTGGTTGAGGCAGGTCAGGTCCAGGGGCGCGGGGAGCTCGAAGACGTCGTCGCCCTTGAGGCCCAGGGCGCGCACCAGGTAGCGGCGGGTGAAGGAGGAGATGGTGTCCTCCACCTCCAGGCGCACGCAGTCGCCGAAGCGGCGCCGCTCGAGCTCCTTCTCCATGGCCTTGAGGAGGTTCTCGGCGTCGTCCTCCTCGACCTCGAGGTCCTCGTTGCGGGTGACCCGGAAGAGGTGGTGCTCCAGGATGTCCATGCCCGGGAAGAGGTGGTCGAGGTGCTGGCCGATGACGATCTCGATGGGGATGACGGCGCAGCCGGCGGCCTTGTCCGCGGCGTCGAGCTCGCGGCCGGGGACCTGGATGAGGCGCGGCAGGGAGTCGGGCACCTTGATGCGGGCGAAGTGCTCCTTGCCGCTGCGCGGGTTGCGCAGGATGACGGCGAGGTTGAGGGACAGGCCCGAGATGTAGGGGAAGGGGTGGGAGGGGTCGACCGCCAGCGGGGTGAGGACCGGGTAGATCTGGTGGCGGAAGTAGCGGGTCAGGCGCTCCTGCTGGTCGGAGTTGAGCTCGTCCCAGCCCAGGATCTTCACGTTGCGCTCGGCCAGGGCCGGGCGGATGTCCTCCTGGAAGAGGGCGGCCTGGCGGGCGGTGAGCTCCTTGGTGCGGCTGGTGACCTGGGCCAGGACCTGGTGGGCGTCCAGGCCGGAGGCGCGCACCGGGGTGATGCCGGCCTTGATGCGGCGCATGAGCCCGGCGACGCGCACCATGTAGAACTCGTCCAGGTTGGAGGAGAAGATCGACAGGAACCAGGCGCGCTCCAGCAGGGGCAGGGTGTGGTCCTCGGCCTGCTCCAGGACGCGCTCGTTGAAGTCCAGCCAGGTCAGCTCGCGGTCGATGAAGCGGTTCTTGAAGGACTTCAGGGGCGGCAGGAGATCCTCGGGGTCCACCTGGGCGGTGTCGGCGGAAGCGGCCGAGGCCGCGGCGTCGGCAGCGCTGGCACCGGCCGCACCGGCCGTGCTCAGTGAGGAGGGCGCGGAGGGGGCGCTGGCGGAGCCGGCGGCGGGGCCCGCGCTGGGGGCGCTGCCGGGAGCGGGCAGACCCGGGTCCCCCGGCGCCACGGCAGCCGGCGCCGCCTGGGCCTCGGCGGCAGACGGGGCCGAGTGCGAGCTGGCGGAGGTGATGGAGGAGGGGGCGATGGCGGGGGTCGCGGTGCCGATGGGGCCGGGGGCGGGGGCCGCCTCGCCGTCGACGATGTCGTCGAAGTCCTCGTCCTCGTACTGGGGGCCGGAGTCGTCGGCGAAGTCGCGCGGGTCGGCGACCTCGATGACGTGCTCCTCCTCGACCGTCTCCTCGGCGCCCTCGGGGTCGTCGGGGTTGGTGGAGTCGGCCGGGTCGTCGGCGCACTCGGAGTCGTGCGGGTCGGCCGGGCCAGCCGGGTCAGGGGATTCTTCCGGGGCCTCGGCGTGCCCGGGGGTCTCCTGCCCCACGGGGGTCTCGCCACTGGTGGAGGAGTCGCCGGGGGCGGTCGGGGTGGCGTCGGGCTCGCCCTGGGTATCGGGGCCGGCGACCTCGGCGGAGACGGCCGGTCCGTCGGTGCTCGCAGCCTCGGGCGAGACCGCCGACTCGGCGGCCTCAGTAGCTTCAGCGGCTTCAACAGCCCCGGTCGCCTCGGCGTCGTCGGGCACCTGCTCGGGCTCCTGGGGGCTGGGGTGACGCATCCACCCGCCCAGGAAGCGGGAGAGCGGGGTGGGGGCGGAGTGGGGCGCGTCGTTGGTCATGGCCACATGGTCCCACGTCCGGGCGGCCTTGTGGGGCGGGGGTCCGCCCGAGTTCAACGATGATGCGAGGCGCTGCGGCTCACGCCCATTCCTCGGGACTCGCGGCCGATAGGCGACCCCGATGCGCTCTCCCTAGCCTCGGAGGCCGCTCACCTGCCGGCTCCTCGTGACGGCCTACCAGCTGAGACGCCCTCCTCTGCGCATACCTCCGCCTCACGTGCGGCGCACTTTCCTACTCCTCACGGCAATCCAGTCCTCACGCAGCGGCTGTACGGCAACCGCTTCCGAGCGCCAGCACATCTTCCTTGCACACAGAGGCGGCGATGCACACGGCACTGCGCCGACACAGCGTTCATGATCTCGCCGATGGCGCCGATCGTGTCCAAATCGGTGACAAAGGAGCCTGCGGCCCGATCAGGCCGCTGACAGAACCGCGGAATCATGCGGTTCTGATCTACCTTCACACGCTTACTTCGGGCCTTTGTATCCAATTTGGACATCTCGCGCCCGGATCGCCCCTGCGCAAGGCCCTCTCAGTCGAGGAGGCCGGCGGAGGCGCGGCGGGCGGCGTCGGTGAGCTCGTCGGCGGTGGCCAGGAGGGCGGAGTCACGGCGGGTGACGCGGTCGGCGAGCTCGTCGGTGTCGTCCTCGATCCACTCGGGGTTGGAGCCGGCCGCCAGGGCGCGCAGGAATCCGGCGGTGGCGCTCAGCAGTGGGGCGATCTCGGTGACGGAGCCCTCGACGCTGCCGGCCAGGACGGCGTCGAGGTGCTCGCGCAGGCCGGTCGGGGAGGGCGCGGGGCGCGCCTCACTGAGGGCGGACTCGAGGCGGGCGTTCGTGGTGTCGTCGGCCTCGGTGAGGTCGATGACGGTGGCGTAGCGACGGGCGACGAGCTCGGGGTCACGGCGGATCCACTCGCGCACGAGGAAGAGGCGCCACAGGGTGCCGGGCAGGGTGGTGGCCGGGGAGTCGGCCCACAGCTCGGCGATGTCGTCGATGCCGTTGGTGGCGACCGCGGCGACGACGCCGGAGCGGGTGATGGGGTCGTCCTCGGTCTCGGTGCCGGGGAAGCCGCCGATGAGGGCCTGGGCGGCGCGGTGGGCGAGCTCGGAGGCGACGGCGGTGTCGGTGCTGCCCTCGATCTGTTCGGCGGCCTCGGGGTCGAGCCGGGCGGGGCGGTGGAACTGGCGGGCCATGGGGACTCCTCACGCGGTGCGGGCGCGCCGGCGACGACGCGCGGCCCCATTGTCTCGCGGGAGCATGAGCGCTCCCCCATGGGTTCACTTCCGGCCGACGGTGAGGCCGGTTCGACACGGTGGTCGGTTGTCCGGCTATGCTGGCCCCTGCCGATGGCGTCTGGACTCTGCTTCCGGCCGTCGGCACGCCCCCTTAGCTCAGTTGGTCAGAGCTGCGGACTTTTAATCCGAAGGTCGTGGGTTCGAGCCCCACAGGGGGTACCCCGCCGGCCTCGGCCCCACCAGGGACCGGGGCCTTCTTCATGGCTGGACGCCACTCAGCTGGCACCCACTCTTCACCGCTGCGAATAGGGGCGAACTCATCCACCTTACGGTCGAATAGCACGGCCATGATGGAGAGCTCTTCAGCGGTCCAGCTGACCTGGCCGCGGAGTTTGCGACTGATGACAGATCGCGTGACACCGAACTGATCAGCCAAGTCCTTACGCGTCATTCGATACTCGAAGAGTAACTGATTGACAGTCGCCCCCAACGCCTCGTTGTAGGCAGCACGGCTTGGGCTCGTGGTTCTCATGGCATGAGCATAGCGCACAATGTGCATTACGTGCAACACGAGTCTTGACGATACGCGATGCGCGACATATGTTACCGCCATGGGCGTGCACGACATGCAACGTGAAGACGAAGACGACCAGCAGGCCGGCAAGTGGAAGGACGGTGACTTCCTTACCCCCAAGGAGGTCGCAGAGGTTCTCATTCGGACGAGCGTGGACTCTGTTCGTCGCCAGATTCGGAGCGGTCGGCTCCCGGCCAGCAAGACACTTGGGGGTCAGTACCTGGTTCCTTGGTGGGCCGTTAAGGCAGAACTGGAAAAGATGACCCGCCTGTCTCGACCGCAGCGCCCATCTGAACTCCCCGGCCCTTCAGTGTCGTCGGTGCCCGGTGTTGAGGGTGTGGAGCTTCCTGGTCAGGGGGCGTTGTTGTGATGACGGCTGTCGACGTTGTCCCAGTGTCTGAGTGGTTGTTGCTGGGGGCGCAGCGCCCGGTGGTGCGGTGCCCGGGGACGGGTGCTGGTGGCCGGCGGTGCTTGGCGCGTCTGCTGGTTTGCGGGGTGGAGTCTGGTGTGGTGCGCCCGGTGTGGCGGGCCTTGGAGCATGTGCCGGGCTGCGACCGGGCCGGCACCTGGGGTGATGGCCCTGAGGCTACCGGTTGGTGGTGCATCGAGGGGCCGGACGCGGGCCGGGGCGTTGGGGTCATGCCCGAGGGCGTGCGCGCTGTGGTTGAGGGCCTGGAGGTGTCCGGGCTTCCAGAGGGCGTGACCTGTGCGCAGACCACGGTCGTGCGCTGGGGCCTTGAGTGGGGCCTCGACGGCAGTGAGGTGGCGTCGCGGGTCGGGTCTGACCCGGGCCGGTGGATCGTGTCCACTGCGGATGTCCTCGGCGCGGAGCTGGGTGAGGCGTGGGGACGTCACCTGGGGCGGGTGGAGGCCTGCCGTGAGGTGTGCGAGCGGGCTGCCGGCCTGGCTCGGACGGTGGGCGCTGACCTGGCGGGGCTGCCGGTGGTGGTTGATGCCTGGGGCGGCTCGTGTGAGCTGGGTGTCCGGTCGCCGTCGGGGCGGCAGGTCAGGGTGCTGGTGCCGAGCCCCGACGGGCCGGTGGAGGCGCGCCTGGGGTGGGAGCCTTGGGTCGAGGGCCTGGACGAGGTCGCGGTGGCGGACCTGGTCAGGAGCGTGCCGTGAGTTGGTCAGGGCTGGTAGGCGATGTGGCTGGTGTCGGCCAGGGCGATGTAGAGGCTGCCAGTTTTCTGGGAGACGCGCAGGGTGCCGATGACGATGACGTGGTGACCGGTGAGGTCACCGATGCTGGCGTCGAGGTTGTCCTGGACGCTGGGGGCCTGGTCGTTGCGGATCATGATGGCGGCGGTGTCCTTGGGTCTGGTGCCGGGCTGGTTCACCAGGTGCAGGAAGATGCTCTTGGTGGGGGCGTTTTCGGCGTAGTTGGTGACCTTGCCGTAGAAGCACGCGCGCAGGCCCTTGTGGTCGGGCGTGAGGGTGTTGGCGAGCCGCACGAGTTGGTTGACGAAACCAGCATGGCGCCTACCGGGCAGCCTAAGGAGCGCGTGAGGGTCAAGGCGGCCGTCCAGGGCCCGGGCGAGCAGGGCGGCCAGCGTTGTGGTGGATCGTGTGGGGGCGTTTCGTCTGCTGTCGGGTCCGGGGTGGGCGGTGGCCATGGGGCGGCCGGCGGCCTGGGTACGGCTGGTGGGCGTTGCCGTGCCCCTGCTGGTTCCTGGCCCGGTGGTGACGAGAAGCAGCGTGGGTCCCTCGTGGCGGGTGCGGGTGGTGGTGGAGCCGTCGCGGTGGCCTTTGACGGCGCGCTCGGCGGCGTCGCCCTCGTCGCAGCCGGTGATGTGCTTCCTGGACCAGAAGTGGGGGCGCACGTGCTTGGACTTCAGCGCCCTGGGGCTGGCGGGTGCCCGGCAGGGTCTGCCGTGGGTGTCCTGGCCGGGGCAGGTCAGGTCCTGAGGCGGGTCGGGAAGGTCCGCGTACTGGCTGATGCAGAGCAGCTGTCCTCGATTGAGTGCGTAGCGCATGTTGGCGCTCCTTTCTTAGAGCACGGCGGGCCTTCCGCCGTTGCTTCCGTGGGGCACGACGGGCGGTCCGTCATTGCCCTGGTGGGGCCGGTAGGTGGTTTCTGCTGGCCCTGGTGGCCAGGTGGCGGTGGTACGTCGCCTGGCCGGGGTGGGAGGGCGCCTGGGCTGACGCCCTCCCACCCGTCCCGAATTGTCCCTGTGACCTACGACAAGTATTCCTGCGGCGAGATGCGAGGTGGTCGTGATGGCGTTCCCGCCTGAGTCCTTCTGGCGTGCGCTGGAGCCGGGGCCGTGGTGGTACTGGCAGCCCGGACCTTCAGCCCTCCGGGCGGTTTCCAGGACAGAGACACTGCCGCGTGCTGCGACTATGCGCTGAGGGCCGGCGCTGCCCTCTGCCACTCCGACGGTCGCGGGTTCGAGCCTCACAGGAGCCCCGCATCAACCTCGACCCCACCAGGGACCGGGGCCTTCTTCACGCCCGGGGACGCAGGCAACCGCCGCCCACTCCCCCTCGCCGCAAGAAGCAACGAGATTATTCAGCCTGAGGACTGGAGTGCATGTTGACGCAGCCCTCCGAGGTAGGGCCCCGATGGGCCACTGGAGGCTGGTTTCTTGAGCGATGAGCACAAGTTCGATGTTGAGCTCGTCAGTTCGGACAGAGTGTGGCGCACCTCGGCACGGATACAGGTGGAAGCAGTGAGGTGCTGCTTCTGGGCCGAGGGCGCAACGTGCTCACCCCGGTCGTCGTACTAGGCAACAGCAAGTCTGCTGGCGTAGTGCCGGCGTTGATGGAGGGAGAACTGGTATGAGCTTCAAAGCAGCACATTGGGCTGTTCACGAGGTGCGAGGCCTGAAGCCGCAGGAGAGGTTGCTGCTTCTTGTCTTGGCAGAGTACGCGGATGATCGTAACCGCGTGTGGTCATCACAGGATCGACTTGCCCGCATGGTGGGGACATCGCCATCGACGTTGCGTCGTTACCTGGGGCGTCTGGAGGAACTGGGGCTGCTGACGCATGAGTTCCAGTGGGCGATCGACGAGTCGACCAATACGCTTCGACTGAAAGACTTCTATCAACTTCATGTAGGTGCTGCACCCGACTGGAGTGTTCTCAGGAACGGCTCACGAGGATCTCGTCCGATTGACCCCCACGGGCAAAGCAAGTCCGCGTCCAAGCCGGTGGACCAACCCATCAAAGCCCACAAGGACAAGGTAACGCTCCGGAAGGTGGGCGACACAGTCAACTACATCGCCCAACTGGCCCTGACCGTCAGCACCCTTGCGGACACCCTGAGCAACTGATTCAGCTGAACCGATTGCTTGCCTGGGGAGTCACCTGGTTGTACCCGGGTGACTCCCCACCATGATCGCCATTACTGCTCTGTCATGTCTGCATCTCGACGAGTCGCATCAAGGATGCCTGCCCAGGGGCTCGGTGCCTCAGATGGCACCGATCCAAAAGGGCGGACACTCCGACCAGTGAGGCTCGGAAAAACCGCTCGCGCTGAGCCTCTCTTGATCGACGCCAACCCAGATGGCCGGATGCGAGCACAGCTCACTCAGCCACCGGACCTTGCGGATCGCAGACCGCTCCGGGGACTCACCGTCCAACCTCCGAGGCGGCTTCATCATTTTCCGCTTGCGGCAGCGTCGAGCACGCGCCCGATGTAGCTGCCGAACTTCTCGGTGATGCTGCCGTGGTCGTCGTCGGGCCATTCGCTCCAGATATGGCCGAAGCCCGCCGACCGGTAGTAGGCCAGGCTGTTGCGGGCGTGCCCGCTGCCATCGAATCCGTCGAGGCTGTTGGCGGGAACGTCACGGGTTCCGGTCACCCAGTTCAGCCAGAGCCGTTCCTTGGCGCCTGAGGAGAAGGCCGCTTTCTCTTCGGGCGCGTCGCCACCCCCGAAGAGCAGGAAGCCCCCGCCCGCCATGCGCTCGGCGTAGGCCGGGAAGAACCACTGGCTGATGAACTCCGAGCCGCCGGAGTAGCCCACGAGCCAGACCCGATCCGTGGTGGCGCCACACTCGGCGACCACGTAGTCGAGCGCCTGCTCCAGGTAGTGGACCTTGCCGTCCTGATCCTCCAGCCACCAGGTCCCGTCGTCTCCGGGAGCGCGCACCGAGACCACGTCGTACCCGCGAGCGCTCGCCGCCTCGACGACTCCCCCGGCGCCGGCCAAGCCACCGCGGGACCTCTCGTCCTGGTCCTGGTTCCCCTGACTGTGAAAGGACTGCCCGTCGCCGTCGAGGTAGACGACCAGTCCGACCGGCGCTCCCGTGGTCGCGTAGAAGATGCAGTCGGAGGTCTCGTCCTCATCATCGGTGTAGGAGAACGCGGCGGGAACCGACAGGTCGCCCGACGTCGGCCGCAGGCTTGGCGCAGCGCCGGCCCCGCGCGAGCGCAGGTACGGCGGCGGAGTCGAGTGCGTTGCCGCTCGCTGCGGCCCCCGAGAGGCGCAGCCGGCCAGGATGAGGCCCGCCATCACGCCGGTCAGGGCTCGCCGCGAAAGGTGCGCCGCCACGCTCTCCACCCACCTTCCCGATCGCCGTCAGCCACTCGACGGTAGCACCGGCATCCCGGTTCCGCTCGGCCGGAGCGAGGGCTGAACCGCCGCACCACCGGCGCCACTCGCCAAGGCGGGTAGAGGCTCAGCGCGGGAGCGCGGCGTCGGACACGACCCAGTTGCGTCCGACCTTCTTGCCGGGCAGGCGCCCGGAGGTGATGCGGTCGCGCACCGCCTGCGGAGTGATCCCGAGCCGGACGGCGGCCTCGGACACGCCCACGAACTCGACGTCGTCGATCTTCAGGCCCTCGCGGCGGTCCCACATTCTGGTGGGGATGACCTCGATCCCCACCAGGTCGCCGACCTGGGCGGCCAGGGCGGTGGCTGTGGCCACGGCCTGGGTCAGCGTGTGGGCGGGCAGGGTGATGACTGCATTGAGAGCCCCGGGGCATGCGGGTGCGTCCCCGACGGCGGGGTGGTAGGCGGCGAAGGCCTCCATGACGTCGTCGATGTCGTCGTTCTCAGTGGCGGGCTTGTTCGCGTGAATCGTGAGCGTGGCGTTGTAGTCCACAGATCCCCCTAGGCGCTTTGCTTACACCAAGATTATTTCACCTAAACTTGGTTTATCACAAGTCTTCAGGCGGGACTGCCCTGACCGCTCTTGGCCCCGCGACCGCGGCCTCCACGTCCACGGGAGCCACCGCTGCGGCCACCCCGACCGGAGGACTGCCCGGTGCCCCGCTCGCCGCTTTCGCCGCGTCGCTTCGCACTGCGCCCACCTTTCCCCGCGCTCCCGCTGCGCCCACCGCGCGCTCCCCCGCTGCGACCTCCCCGGCCGCCCTGACCACCCTTGGCCCCGCGACCGGACCGACCGCGCCCCGCTTCTCCGTGACCGTGGCCCGGCCGCCCGGTGGAGGCCCGCCCGCTGGGGCTGCCGCCCTTGATGGCCACGCCCTCGGGCATGTCCTCCAGCGCGACGGCCTCGGCGACCTGCCCCACGAGGGCGGCCACGGCGTCGTCGTCAGGCCGGATGCGCTCGATGTCCGCGCGGATCCGCGCCTTCTTGAGCAGGACCTGCACATCGTGCTTCTGCTCGGGCAGGACCAGGGTGATGACGCTCCCGGCGGCCCCGGCGCGGGCGGTGCGCACGCCGAAGCCGCGCAGCGTCTCGAGGTTCTCGCGCATCACCGCGGCGAGGCCCTCGGGAATGGTGGGGAACCAGCGCCGCTTGTCGGGATCATCGGGGTCGCAGCCCGACGCGGCGGCGACGACGGGCCTGCCGGCCAGCAGGTAGTCGTTGAGCAGATTGCTCGCCAGGCAGTCGGCGATGCCGTGGGCGGTCTTGGCGGCGGCGTTCTGCGTGAGCGTCGCGACGACGAGCGTGTCGTGGGAGCCCGTGAGGTGCCGGTCGGCCGGTCTCATGGGGACCGAGGCGATGAGTCGCTGGTCGAGGATCCGCTCGGCGCTGGGGGTCTGGACGTACTCGAGCTCGACGCCCGAGGCGACGAGCAGATCCAGCTCGCCGATGACCCGCTCGAAGCCGATGAGCGCCCCGGTGAAGAGCACGAGGGCGCGGCGGGGCGGCGGGGTCACGAGCTCGGCGAGGGCCCGGCGCACGAGGGCGCTCACGTCGTCGGCGGTCATGAGGGATCCTCCTCCCCCGCCGTCATGGGGATGCCCAGCGGCGTCACGAACAGGGGCTCGATCGGGCGGACGACCGGGCGGTGCAGCCGCGCCGCGAAGACCTCGGGGGCGTTGGAGAAGGAGCTCGAGCCGCCGACGAGGTGGACGACGGGCACGTCGACGCCCGCGAGGACGCGGTCGGCGATCGAGGCCATCTTGTCGAGCGTCGGGCGGATGACGCCCAGCACGCCGTCGCGGCGCCGCGGGTCCTTCTTCATGGCCTCCGCCTCCTCGTAGCTCAGCCCGTGGGCGCCGGCCAGGACGAGCGTCATGTGGTGCCCGCCGGTGGCCTCGTCGACCGACAGCCGCACGCGGCCCCCCTCGAGCACCGAGACCCCGGTGGTGCCGTGACCGATGTCGATGACGCACCCGTCGGTGACGCCG
>ERZ773050.447-NODE-447-length-23801-cov-5.568390_pt1 | contig 23801 bp, 35 predicted proteins | sample MGYA00580632_ERZ773050 | MGnify/ENA primary metagenome ERZ773050 (study PRJEB29015, sample SAMEA2738123) | human oral metagenome | biome: human oral; feature: human-associated habitat; material: saliva | place: China | collected 2166 ... | reverse complement strand
GTGTTTTTGTGCATGTTCATGTTTCAGTATTCTCCTGGAAATACTGTAAACAACGCTACTAGTTTCTACACGAAACCCGATAGAAGAAAAACCAATCCAAAATGAAGCCGCCCGCGAAAAAACGCAGCGATTTTTGAGATAATCTGCTCAGTTTTTTATTGCAATATTTGCAACTAATTTTCACTTTTTAAAAAAGCGACGGTGACGTCGCTTTTTATTTTACCAATTACATATGACCAGCTCGCCGCTTGTTTTACCGGTTTTGTCTCTGCCAACCGTATAGGCAAGCTCAAGCGGGGTGATGCGGAAGTCTTTGAACAACTCCCTTATATCAGGATGGTCATTGATGGACAGCATGAATTTGCCCTTGCTCTCCGCCATTGCTTTGGCCAGTAGCTCATACTGCGGCCAATCGAATGCGTGGTCGTACCCTGCGGTTTGCCAGTACGGCGGGTCTGCATAAAAGAAGGTATGCTCTCGGTCATATCGCTTGAAACAACGCTCCCACGGTTCGTTTTCGACAAATACTCCTCTCAAACGGGCTTGGGCTGCTGTCAATTTTGCCCTAATCTGCGACGCATCCCACGCTTTTGACGTGGTAGCCGTGCCAAAATGTTGATGGACGGTCTTGCCACCGAAGGCGTTGTGTTGAAGGTAGAAGAACCGAGCGGCACGCTGAATATCGGTCATGCAATCAGGTGGTGTGCTTTGCAGGCGGGCAAAGACTTCGCGGCTGGTCAGTGTCCACTCGAACTGGCGGACGAACTCGTCAAAGTGGTGTTGTACCACGCGGTACAGGTTGATGAGCTGTCCGTTGATGTCGTTGAGTACCTCCACTTTAGCAGGCGTTGGGCGCATAAAGAACAACGCCGCGCCGCCGGAAAACAGCTCAACATAACACGAATGCTCGGGAAACATGGGCAACAGGTGTTTTGCCAATCGGCGTTTGCCGCCCATCCAAGGAATAATCGGTAGAGTTTGTTGTGTTTTTTGCATCATATATATACTCCTATTTTGCGGCATTCGGGACGCTCGGAGTCAGATAAAATGTGATGCTCAACGGCACTCTGCTGATTTTTTAGTTACTGAATGAATTGATTTTTTTACAACGTGCGCATTTAATTTGCACGTATCCGCTGCCTTTGGCAAGCAGTTTGCCGCAGTATTTGCAGCGCATTTCGCGGAAAATTTGCATTTGCACTCACTCCCATATCACGGATAGAATGCCCCGGTCTCTAGAGACTAAGGCGGCCTTAGAAGTCAATGCAGGCTTGCTCTGCTTGGCTGGCGTAGCGGTGTTCCTGCACTGCTACGTCGCCGTCCCACTTTATTTTTTCAATCTCCTTATTAAAGGTCGTCTGTTTTTCAGACGACCTTTAATTTTTAATAATTTACAGATATTTCAGCTCTTTAGCTTTTGCGATAATCTTACCGGCAATGATAGTTTCTACCGCCGGCAAGAAATGCGCTCCTCCATCATACGACAGAGATAACGGCATAATCCCGTCTTTTTGAGCCTGTTTGTCAGCCTCATTTGGCGTGATTCCAGTATCCGTCCAAATCTGCTCTGACAGCATATAAGCTTCAATGTCATATACGTTTGCGCCGTATGTTGTGCGTATCCACTTGTTTAGCTCATCTTTAAGCTGATGGCGGTAAGGATGTTCTTCTTTAGACCAGCCCGGTTTGTTATCAGCCCAAATAGGCAAGATAATATATCGAGGTGTATCTTTTGGCTGTACAAGGGCGATACATTTTTGAATGTACCCTTTAACACGCTCTAACGCTGCCTGCCAATTGCTCCAGTTAGCGCCGTTAACATCGTTTTTGCCAGTGGCAAGGACGCAGATGCCATCAGTACCGCCATTTGCTTTCAGTTTCAGGGGGTATTTTTTACCCGCAACAATGCTGTGCGGAGTCTCATCGCGTGGGTAAACCTTTACATTTGCCGTTTGCCCCACGATAGATGCCTCGATGTCATCCCCAATCATAACGATTGTTGAATGCATGCTAAACGGAGTCACGCCCTCGCCATATATAATTTCTGCATCTACTGTAACGTTTCGTCCTTTTGCGGGGATCGTATCGACTTCAAATTTAATTTCGACCGGGCTGCCGTTCATCGACATAAGCGCATAGGATGCCAAGCTGCCGCCTGCGGCATTGTTGATAACTGGCAAATTATCCGCTTTAGCGAGATTAATAGCTTGGTCGCCCAGTCTCGCATTGGTAGAATCCCCGAAGAAATTAAGACTACGCACCAACGGCTTCACCGGTGCAGGAGGTTCTGTGGGTTGTGGCGGTTCAGGCTGTGCGGGCGGTGCAGCGGGTGCAGGCGTAACAGGCCGAGTTGCGCCACCCGTACCTTTGTCTGCTTTAATTTGCTCAAGCGTTGCCTGCATTGCCAAAAGTATGGTTTGTAAATTACCCATTTTCTGCTCAAAGCCTGCCTCTTCCAACGCTTTGACGACTTCGGTCTTGATTGTATCTGGGACGGGAGTGGGATTTGCCGCCCGATTGATGGCGCTTTCCACTCTTTGTGCGATGGCAATGGCGGCGCGGTCTAAATTGCTTTGTGTCATGGGTTGACTCCAAGTATTTGATGGATTTCGTTTAAGGCTTCGTCTGATAAGTCGGCGGGATTTGGCGCCGTCTGGTATGTTTGTCCCAAGCCCAGATTCCCGATTGCCGTCGCTACAGCTGTATTGACGGTTTTTTCCAAATTTTCGGCAACGGCGGCCTTCACAACTTTGCTCAGCTCGCCCGGCTTGACTGCCAAACGCTCTAAAAATTGCTCATAAGTCGTATCAGGCTCTATCAAGCCTCTTTCGATTGCCTCGGTGTACAGGCTTGTACGCCCGTCGAGGATGACCGGCATACTGTCAACGCTGCCGCCGCTGACGGTAATACCGCCTTTTATCTCTGCCATACTAAGCTCCCAACTCTCTCTCAAGGGTCAGATTTCCCTCGTAAATCAAGGCGGCGACGCCTTTGACGGTAACGCGCACGCTGTACCGCGCCCACCGCCATCTCCAGCCCCGTGTCTGCTCTGCCGTTAAAACCGTACCGATTCCGCCCGGCTTGACGGAGAGGGGCAAGGCAAACGCCTCTGCGGCTGTCGGGACAATGGTCAAAACCGCGCCGTCCAGATGTTTGAGCGATGGATGCGGCTTGCCCTTGCCGTCAAGTACGGCAAAGGTCAGCGGCACGGTGGTACCTTGTTTGACGGCAAAATCAGCGCGGGTAGTCATTGCAGCTCATCCGGTAAGTGCGCCCGCTGCTTTTCTCGCAGGTAGCCCGCCCGACAATGGTCGTCCTGCCAAAAAAACAGTGCATTTATTGCGCGATACGCCATTCGGGCAACGCGGGTCGGCTGTGCCACCAACACTGCACCTCGATAGACACGGCTGCTGACGGTTTCGTCCGGACTGCCCGCAATCATGGCGTTGGCGAGCTGGTCGGCGGCGATGGCGATATTTTTAAAATATGCTTTCATGTTCAGACGACCTTACAAGCTGATTTCGGTATCGATGGTGTTCAATTCGTCTAGGGTTTTGGCGGCTTCGATTTGTTTCTCAATTGCCTGCCTTTTGCCTGCGACAGTGCCACAAAGGGATTCATAGGCCAGGGTTTTTTTGAGGGCAGCCGCTTTGAGTTTGTCAGGATTGATGCCGCGCGCTTGGGCAATTTGGTCGAGAACTGGCGTTGGCGCGCTGTTATTCTCGCTCCATGCGCGTGCTTCAGTTGCTTGCACCGGCCAGCTCTGCACTTCAAAGGCCGGGAGGTCATCCATGCCGCTTTGTGCGTTGACGATGGCTTGGGCACGTTGATTGAGGCGAGACAGGGCGATGACTTTTGCGGTGGAGAGGTTGGTCCCTTCTGCTTCGGCTTTCTTGGCTTGGTTTTCAATCCATTTTTCACCGTCCCATTCGCAATATTCTGACGGCGGGGCAATCATGGTCAGATCATCCGAAAGGCTGCCGACTTGGCTGATGGTAACGGCTGTACCATCAGTTTTTCGGTAGGCGATTTTCCCACGATGGTCTGCGAGAAAATCCCAACCTTCGCCGTTCCATCGGGCGGCAATGCCTGTGGTGATTTCAGGTGGAGAGGTATCGATGCAGCCGGCTGGAATCAGATAGCTGCCGTCGCGCGCCATAATGTCGAGATCAGCAGCCACCTGTCCGATATAAAGATTTTCGGCATCAAGTTGACAGACGGGTTTTGTCCATTGGATAGCTTGAGTCATTGCGGTTTCCTTTTAGATTTAGATCAGTTTTAAACTTTTATGCAGACTTGCAATGCAATGTTGCGCGGACGCGTTTCGCCTTGCTGGTCGTAGATTTCGCGGGAAGTACCATAAAAATCATTGCTACTTCGGTAAGATGTGCCGGCGGTTTGCCCATAAGGATCAAGGTCGCCATAGTTTTGAGCACCAGTCCCGGCAGACACATCGGCAACAACATTGCTGCTACCCGTCCAATCGTGTCGGATAAGTGTGAATTCATTGCCAACTATTCCTGTTCTCCAGCCGGTGGCATGGCGGTGGGGTGCGACATTGCCCGATTGATGGCTTGCGTGGCCGCGCCCCGGATCAATGCCGCGCCCGTCATCCCATGAGCGGATGAACTCGCCCCGCAGGTCGGGCAGGTTAAATGTAGTTCGTCCGTCGCCCGCGCCATAAGTGGTGCCGATGAGGGCGAATAAGTTGGCATAGACGGTGCGCGACACTGCCGCGCCGTTTGCTTTGAGCCAGCCGAAGGGGACGACGGCATGGACAAAATAGGCGATTGCGCCTGTCGGTACTCCGACGTTAACGGTTTGGGTGTCTACTTTGGCGACCAGTCCGGGCGTATCCCAGCCGATAGCAATCTGATGCGCCGTGCCGCCTAGCCCGATTGCGCCTCCGCGCTTGATTGAGTTGTCAAACGCCTTATTGAGCGCAAACGATGACGGGACGGTTGCTACCGCGTAGTCATCAGGGTTGTGGCTTACTTTGCGGGCAGTAATAATGTCTGACCCGTCGTACTGGAGCGTGCCATCATTTTTTAGCTGGATGCCCTTGTTTGTCTTTTTATTGCGGATGTAGCCGCCTGCGGCATCAGCACCGATTTGCAGATAATTATTCGCGTCAAACAATGCTTTGCTGTCGGATACGGTGATGCTTTTGTAAAAATTGGGGTCGTCCATGCGGACTTTTACCCTGCCCAGCTCGTCATAGAGCCAGCGTGTACGGTTTGCCAGCTCCCGTGTCGGGCGGTTGTCGATACCGTTAGGGCCGCCCTGTACAGGGTCAGAGGTCTCCCATTGGTAAATGCCCGCCTCCCAGCGGCTCATCTCGCTTAAATTTGCCATCTATGCTGTACCTCGGTTAAACGTGCCGTCCCTTAATGCTTGTCCGTTGTGCCTCAAGGAGACGTGTTGGTAATCCAATGCCGCCAAAACACATCGGGCAGGTGCAAATGCCCGCAATGTACGCCTCAGTAAGGCTGCCTGATCGTTGGTGATGGTATTGGTCATAATAATGCGGTAATGCGCCCAACGGTCTGTATGCCCGTGTGTATAACTACCGTCGCGGCGAATTTCGCCGTTGTGCTTTTTGTTACTAAGCCCTTCAATAATTTCCACCTCGCCGAACCCGAGACGGCGCACAATCTCGCGTATTGCCCAGGGTGTGCCTTTGTACCTGTGGAGCTGGTAGGCCCCTTTGATGAGTTTGCGGCGGGTTTCATCGCTCTCGGCAAGCCAATAGCCGTCCTCGCCCAAAATGCTGCGGCTCTCGGCCAACAGCTCCAAGTGCTCAGGCGCGACCAGCTCAGTCAAACGCGGCATCAGCTTGACCGCGTCAATGTCGCTCATCCTCAAGCCTAAATCGGCCAGCATCCGATAACGTTGATCGCGCTCGATAACGGAGGCATAACTCAGTGTTGCCATTGCTACCCCTCCGCCGTTTCAGACGACGCCCGGATATTGACGGACGTACATCTTGCCCATTGTTCGGGCTTGACAACGGTCAGGGTCGGTTTTTTAAGGACTACGTTATAAACGCCAGCAACTTTTAAAACCGTTTGGATGTCCAAAGGCACAATATCTATGCCCAATTTTTCGCGGCGCGTTACTTCATACTCCGCCCATGCTTGTTTTGCCGCTGCCAAAACCTCGGCAGCATTAACCCCGGTATACAAAACCAGCTCTGCGTCCAGCGTATAGTCTATTACCGCCGGAGCAGTTACGGTTACCGTGTCACAAAGCGGACGGACGCGCTCGCCGGACAAAAACCTTTGCACCTCGCTCACCAGCTCCGAAGACGGCAACCCGTTTTTGGTTAATAGCGTTACCCTTACTTGCCCCCCTATCGGCAGGCCGTCCGACCCCGTTAAATTGCCCACATGTACGTCGCAAATAGCAGGGCTGACACGGCGGGCAAAATACTCATAAGCCCCGACAGGGCCTGCAACGCTAAAGCTTTCAGGGGCAAGCAGGATGCGTTGGCGGTATGCCTCATCAGACTCTTCCGCCGCGCCGCCTGTCGGCACAGTAGTGTTGACGGCTGTAACGCCGTCAATCGGATTGACAAGCGTATTAACCTGCCCAGCGGCAAAACCATTACCGGACACGCCGGTTTGGATGCAGACAGCCTCCAAATCCAAAGTACGGATTGACGGCGAGAGCGTGCCGGATGCAACCGTCTGAAACACGGTCGCTCCGGCGGCCACTTGAGTACCTTGTGCAATCAAAACAGGCTCCGCTTTGGCGGCAGCCAACGTAAAACGGATGGTGCATCGGGCGGCGGAGGCCTCAAGCCGCGGGGTGTTGACGTCATCGCCGCACAAATCCAGCATCAGCCCCGTTGCAAAACGCTGGTGCTGCTGTCGGTAGGCCTCGTTGACCGCTTTGCGTACCAAGGTCTCACGATAGGCATAGGTATTGATGAGCAGCCGCTCGATGTGGGCGGGTTGCAGGGTTTTACCGCTGCGGGACTCATAATCCGTAATGGTTTGCGCCAATATTTCGGGCAGGTCATCCGGAACCGCCTTAACCTCGTCCCGATTGAGTTTGCTCAAATCCATGCCGCCTGCTCCAATCTGATGTCTGTGCTATAAATCTCGCCCGCCACCTCATCCGCGACGCGCCAGTAAACCGTCATGGTCAGATGCGGTGCAGCACCGCCGAAAATAATGTCTTCGACTACTACCCGCTTTTCCCACGTCTGTATTGCCAACATGGTTGAGCGGACGACATTCGGGACAAACACGTCTTCGGGTGTGTCCAGCCATTTGTAATGGTCGGAGCCGAAATCAGGACGGGTAACGTCCGCACCTTTGCGGGTGGACAGGATGTTGCGGATACATTGGTCGATGTCGTCCGCACCCTGAACCACGCCCGAGCCTTCGGGCGCGAGCTGCCAGTGTTTCGAGATAGGTGCGGCGTAGAACATCAAAAAATCCCTGTATCGCTTATAGATACAGGGATTGTAGAGAAGGCCGTCTGAAACGCCTTTTAATGCGGTTTAATGATTTTTCGGCCCGCCGGTTTGCCCGCCTGAATCGCCGTCATGGATGTGCTTGCCGATGTTGATGCCGTTGACGATGAGGTCGCCGGTGATGTTGACTCTACCGTTGATATTTGCCGCATCGCCGCCGCCGTCATTGCTGGCCGTCAAACCTGCGGTATAAGTCAACATCCCTTTTACTGTCGCATCGCCCGTGATTTCTATCTCTGGCGATTGGATGTCTACTTTTTTCGCCGCTTTGATTTTGACTTTGCCCGGCGTCTCAACGACCACCTCGCCGCTGCGGCGGTCGTGCGAGATGACCGTGCCGTTGGTAAACCGTTTGACCCATTTGTTTTGGTCGGATACCGGCGGTTTGTCTGCGGCATTGTAAATCGCGCCGATAACGCAGCCGGTCTCACCCCGCGCATCCAGCAGGCAGACAACCAGCTCCCCCTCATCGGGGAGGCTGTAAAACCGGTTGCCGCCCGCCGCCGGTGTCGCCATAGGCAGCCAGTCGGTTACCATGTCGTCGAGTACGGGGATTTTTACCCGCAAACTGTGCGACGACGCATCAATCGCCGATACAATGCCGAATTGCATCGTTGCTGTAAAATCATGGGTTTGCATTGTTTTTATCCTCGTCTGCGACATACTCCGTCATTTTGATCTCCAATTCGGTCGTCCATCCGCCGTGGCGCGTGAAATCATGTCTTGATTGCTTGACCAGATATTTACCCGAGAACTTGCCAAATCCTTTAAGCCGTACCATTTGACCCGCCACCAACAGCGCATTGCCGACCAGTGTAACGGTACCCGCACATTGGTCGTCCTGCGCATCCGCCAATTTGGCATCTGCCCTGGCATTTAATTGCGCCGCGCTCTCACCCTTATTCGGCACGATACGCAATGTATCGCCCGTACTGCCGTGTTTGGCTTTGCCGCGTCTTGATTTGCTGCTGCGGCTCGCCGAAACAGTCTGCTTGGACTTCGGGTCGTAACCTTTGACATCTACTTTGGACGGGACCCCCTTAATCAAATCGCGAAGGCGGATACGGATGATGTCCTCGGGCAGCAATATGGCAACGGCAGGACGCTGTTTTAGCTCGGCATTATCGGCAAATACCAGTTTGTTGCCGACGATTTTAAAGCTGTGGCCGTACTCCTGCGCCAAACGTGCCAAAAACTCAATATCACGCTCTTGGTACTGCGTCACCCGTTTGATGGGGATGTTTTTGACCGTCCCCGTTACCTCCAGCTTCAAACGGCCTGCCACCTGACGGACAATGGCGGCCAGAGTCGTGTTTTCATACGCCTTACCGCGCAAAGTGCGGCTGGACTTGGTAATCCCGGTCGATAGGGCCTTCAGGCTGACCGTCGACGGCGGATGGTTGTACTCAATCTCGGCAATCTCAAATTTGCCAAAAGACAACAGCCCGGTAAATTGGTCTCCCAGGCTCAAAGACAAAGCATCGCCCTGTTCAGGATACCAATTACGCAGCCAGCGGCCGTCCGCATCCTCAAACTCAACCTGCAACTCATCCGACTGCCCCTCAAGGTAATCGGTATAACTGAACGAAATCAGATAAGGCGCGACGTCTGCCGTTATATCCTTGTCTTCGTAAGACAGGACGAAATCGGGCATGGTAACGGGATGGGTACTGCCGCCGCCGTCAAGGCCTTTTGATTTTAAAAACGCACCTAACGCATCCACGGCGGCAGCTCCTCTTGGTTGTTCTTCGGTTTCGTTTCCAAAACAGGGACAAAGACCGTCAGACCGCCTGCGAACTCCTCCGCCAACGGCAAGTGAGGATTGGCCGCAATCAGGCCGTCAATCAACAGCGCGTTGCCGTAATGCTTGTGCGCAATCAAATCCCAGCGGTCGCCGTCTTGAGTGGTGTAGCGTATTACCGCACTCATCATTTATCCTTTCTTGCCGCCAGCCAGCCGGTCAAAGCCTGGGCAGCGGCAGTGCCGTTTGCCATCGCATCAGATGCCTCGGCAACACCGTCTCCGACGGCAGTCAGCCAGCCGCCGATGGAGCCGCTCTCATACCCGGCACGCAATGCGCCGACGGCACCGCCAAGCCTGTTGGCCGCTTGCCCGGCCTGCAATGCAAATTCAGCCGCGCCTTTCAGGTCGCCGAAAACCGCTGTTACCTCCGGCAAGGCATTGAGCCTTCCTAAAGTGCTGCCGCCAATATTGAGTGCCTCCCCCAACAGGTTTAATGCCCCTGACGGGTCGTTTTTCAGATTTTGGGCAGCCTGTATCAGATTCTGCATATCACTGATACCCGCCTCGGCCGTTCGGTAAATTTTCACGCCTTGCTCTACCGCCGAAATCAATTTGCCTGCTTTTGCCTGCACGCTCTCCGGCAATAAGGACAGGAGCGGATTTTGACCGCCCGACTTGACGGCAGGAGTCGGGAGCGGATTATTCGGGTCGCCGACAAACTGGGTCAGCTCCACATCCAACTCCCGCGCCGCCGTACGGCCTTGCGCATCCTGAATTAACGTGCGCTCCGTCAGCCGCTCAAGTACAAACCATCCGACAAAACGGCCGCTGCCGTAAACCAAAGACACCGCCTGCTGCGCCTCCAAAGCCGACAGCAGACCTTTATAAGCCGTATCGGGATTGCCCAGCCGCCAATGCAGCTTGAGCGAAAAACGCAGCGTCGTCAGTTCGTTTTGCAAGGCCTGCAGCCGCGGTCGGCCTTTCAAGACCTCATGCTTGGCAAAGTTCGCCGAATGTTCCGCCTCAAGCGATGTGAAGCTGTTTAAAAGCTCAAAGCGTACCTCGCCCAACATCGCATACATCAATAAGCCCTCCGTGCTTTGTCGTCCATCATGCGGCGAAACATTGCCTCAAATTCGCGCAAACCGATTTGCAGCGCAGCCTCAATCTGCTGAGGATTACCGCCCGGCGCATTGATGGTTGGGTTGTAATTGATAGTCATCCCACCCGTTGACTGGGAGCTGCGCGCATCCGCAAATGCAGCGCGGCCAGATGATACCCGCGCCGCCATTTGTCCCATATGGTTTGCAAAACCACTTTTCAGACGACCGGCTACACCGGCCATCGAGGCAATAGGACTCGCCGCGCCCCTGTCCAAGCCGATTTGCAGACCGTCCATCATCCATCCGCCAAATCGGCGGAAAACGCGGCTGGGCGAGTGGATGCCCATCACACCGGCAAATGTTTGTTTGAGCGATGCAGCCTTCTCGGTAAACCATGCCTTGACCGCCTCAAATTTGGATTTAAGGCCGTTCCACAGCCCTTGGATGATATTTGCGCCAAACTGCGTGAAGCTGGACGGCAACTGCACGCCGAACCAAGACATAACGCCGCGGAATACCTGATAAAACAGATTAAGCGGCGACCACCTGAGTATCTGCGCCGAGATATTGCCGATACCGCCGCCGAAATAAGCTTTGATGCGCTCCCAGCAAGTACCGAAAAAAGACACAATAGTATTGACTACGCCGCCGACAAAAACGCCCAGGCCTTGCCACAATGCTTTCGCACCGGCAACTACGGCATCCCAGTTGCGGTAGAGCATATAGGCGGCGACACCGAGCAGAGACAAAGCAATGCCTATTGGGGACAACAGCAAAAATCTACCTAAAGTCATCAATCCGCTACCCAGCAATGTCGCCGCCGTTTTTACTACGCCGAAAATACGGGCCAGCGCACCAATGCCTGATTTAAACCTGATAACAGTGGCAAGCCAGTCAACGCCGAGCAAGGCTTTTGCAAGCCTGAACGACACCATCAACCCGGACAACTCATTCCCGACAAAACGGAACATTAGCCCACCGACCTTCAACGCCGCAAACCCTGCCGCAAGATGCACGAGTGCGGATACAACTTCGGGATTTTTTGATGCCCAATCTGCAAAACTGTTTATGATTGGGCGGATGGTCGTCATCAGCTGATTGAGCGCGGGCAACAATACACTGCCCGCTGTGATACCGATTTCCGTCAAACTATTTTTAAAGATCTGCCAGTTGTTTGCTGTCGTGGCGGACCTGGCAGCAAACTCTTTATCCATACTGCCGATAAACGCAGGTTTACCGTCTTTTGAGGTTTTTTTGAGTTCGTCGATTGATTTCTTATAGGTCTCCAACCCGCTAACCAATACCGCGACATCATCGGCATATTCCAAGCCGAACAAATCAACCAGTGCGCCCATTTGGTTTTCTTTCGGCAGTTTTCCGACCTGTTTCAAAAAGTCCATCAACGCCTGCTCGCCGTTTTCCTTGATGGCTTTCTTCAAATCTTTTGATTCCATGCCCATATTTTTCAGGGCTTGTTGGAATTTCGCTCCTTGCTTATCCGCGGTCATTAATTTGGTCAACATGCCGTTAATTGCCGTACCGGCGATTTCAGGCGTTTTGCCTAGGCTGATAAACGCATTGGATAAAGAGGTCGTCTGAATTTCAGTCAATCCAAACTGTTTGGCAACGCCACCTACTCGACCGAGCGTATTGATAATATCGCCCGCCTTGGCAGGACTTGAGTTGGACAAATGATTGACTGCATCGCCCAGTTTGCCGATTTGATCGATTGGTATCTGATAGACATTGGCAAGTTTTGCCATGCTGTCACCTGCCTGATCGGCAGCCATATCGAACGCTACCGACATCTTGGCGATGGTCTCTGTGAATTTAGGCAAGTCTTTACGCGCAACACCCAGCTGACCGCCTGATGCGGTAATTTTTGCCAGCTCTGTCCCTGCCATAGGGATAGTGCGTGTCAGGCGCAAGATGTCCTGTTCCATTTCCTTAAACTGCTTGGGCGTATCAAAATCAACGACCTTTTTGACATCTGCCATTGCCGATTCAAATTCGACGGCCAGTTTCACCGGGAATGCCACCCCTGCTACAGCTCCGGCTGCTCCCCAAAATTCGTCTTTGATCGCGCGGCGGCGGTCGTAATGAGCCTGTTTCTGCTGCTGCAAATCAGCAACGAGGCTGCGTTTGCGGTTAATTTTGGCGATAGTCTGACCAAGCTGGTCATATTCGCGTCGAAGTTCACCAACCCTTTTGCGGCTCATCCGTAGAGGATTTTGCAACGTTTCGCCAAGAAGGCTTTGCCGCGCCGCCAGACCTTTGACTGTTTTATCCAAAACATCCAAAGACGACTTGACTGATTTGATACCGGCAACTGCACCACCGACCGATGCGCCGATGGTAATGCCTAAAGAAAAACCGCTTGCCATATGACTGCCTGCAATTTAGAATTTGTTCAAGAAAAGAAAGGGATGGCCATGTATATCAATAGCAAATATGAAACTGTGTTTGACCGCGTCAGCGACCTAGCGGCAAAAGGTCTGTTTGCCGTTTATATGCTGGGCATTGCTTGGACTGTTATAACTAATACGCCCACCGACCTTGCCGTCATGTTGCCCGTTCTGCTGCTGGCATGTTTTTTAGGGGCAATAGCTTGGTTGCTTGTCGGATTCATTCCTACATTTATTGTCGGAGTGCTGGTTGGAGGTTTATCGGCTGCAACAATATTTATTAAAGACAAAATCAAAAGCCGTACCGCGAACGGCACGGCTCTGAAATTCTAAATCCCGCCTCTTCGATAACCCGCCTTCATTTGGCGGGTTGCTTCTTTCTGCCAGTCTTCAAATTCGTCCAGCGACAGCTTATAAACCTCATCCACGCTCCAACCGAACCACCATGCCAAATCAGCAGCGGCAGACAGCAACTGCCGCTGCGCTTCAGCTTTTGAAAGAGGTGGACTATTTGTCTTGGTCGGATTCCGTGAATCGGCGAAACGTTTCCTGCAACTGTTTCCAGTCCACTAAATCCAAGCAATCCAAGTCTTCAGGAATCATGCCTGTCATGCGGGCAAACAGGGCCAGCTCCTGCTCTGCCTCATTCGTCAGATGCGAGACGGCGCGCAAATCGCCCACGCACAGACGGCGGACGGTTACCTGATCCAACATCTGACCCGTCGCCAGTCTGACCGGATATTTCAACTTCACAACGGTATTTACACCCAAATCTTCTTGCAACTGCTTGGCTTCATTCATTTTCCATCTCCAAAACGTTTATAAAAATAAAAAATCACCGTATCGATAAAGATACGGTGATTGTGTCAAAGGTCGTCTGAAACGGCTTTTAATCCGATTTAAAGATTAAGCACCAATGTTTTTACGCATTTGGCTCAAAACGTCCTGACCGTCCACGCGGTAGATGTTTTTGAGCGCGTTGTAATACAGCACTTCTCGACCGCCGACGACTTGGCGGACTTCTGTCGCCTGGTAGGTTGAGCTAAATTCCGCCTTTTCCTTCGGCTTGTAACCGCCCAAGGCGTTTTTTGAAAACATCGCCGTTACCGTAGTTACGATGGGGACTTCTTCCGCCAAACCTGCCGCATTGAAGGTTTGCAGGTTGCCGCGCACCATCAGTTGCACGGCCTTGAATGGGTTGGATGCCTTCTTAGCCACTTCAGGATAAAAGCTGTTCCAAGTAACTTCGCCTTCCAGTGCTTCGACGCCGTTTGGCAGCTTAATCGTGCCAACCATACCCAAACCGGTAAAGTCGTCCTGGCCAAACTCAAACTCAGGCAATTTAAATTCGGATGCATTACCCAAAAGGCTGTTGCCGTCGATATAGATGTTGGCATTGTAGATTGCATTGATTGCAGACATATTTCTTCCTTTTCAGACGACCTTAGTTAGCCGATACCAAATTGATAAGATACTTGCGGGTCATCACGCTGGTATTGGTAATACGCTCGGCCGGCAGTTTCGGCGTGTAGTCGTAAACGATGGGGACCTGACCTTTGCTAAACGCATCAACCAAATCGTATTCATAGTCCAAATCCACCGAGAAGCCCACAATAGATTTAAGCGTAGACATATAGGTGCGGACGCTCTCAAGCAGGCTGTCAATCAAGGCATTCGGATCGTCTGCATCAATCGGTTTGTCAACATACTGCAACTCTAAACGGCGGATAGACTCGTCAATAATGTCGCCGGTGCGTTGCGCCACTTCGAAGTTTTTAATATGCGAGGTAATCGGGAAGCAGGCAAGGCGGTTACCCCACATACGATAGCCCGTGCCATAGGAATTGAAGACGGTAGTAATGCCTTTTTCATTCAGACGGTTGGTTTCAGACTGCGGGTCGTCCGCACGGGCAGTCAGACCGATTTCCACACCCGTTACACCCAAGAGCTCGCGGTTGGAGATGCTGAACCAGTAGCCCTGTTCCACATCGGTTTTCATTCGCAGACCTGCGGCGTGGGTAGCAAGGTTTTCAAGGCCGAGCAAACCGACGACATATGGATAAAAGAGCTGGCAGCGGTCGGACGATGTCTGAAAATTAATCGTACCTAACGGTCCGCGACCTTCGAGGGCTTTGCTCAGGCTCGTACCTTGCGGAGCAGCCGCATAAGCAATGGCCTTCAGCTTGCCAGCGACGACCTCCATCGCAGCGCGTACATTGGCATAGTGGTCAAAGTCAGGTGCAATAATGATTTTAGCGTCCGCGCCTTGGCGGTTAAAGCCTTCGGTCAACAGCTCCAGCCCCGTGCGCTTGCCGGTGGCGGCAATATAAGCACCAATGATGTCAGCCGCAGGGACCTTGGTCGGGTCGGTGTAGGTATAGCTGATTTTGGGTGAGGTAGGTTTGTTTTTGTAGGTAATCTCACCCGTCAGGGTGTTGATGGTGTAGTGCGTGTTTTCGGTCAGCGTATTGCCGCCGTCCGTCAGTGTGTAGCCGCTTTGCAGAGCAGGCTTGGCAGTTTTGGCCGTCAAGGTGTCAGGATCAACCGTCAATACCTCGTTACTGACGCTTGTCTTATGTTTGGCGGGGTCGCAAACGTTGACAACATAGGCGACACCGCTGCCGTAGCGCGTCCAAATGTGTGCGGCATCCGGCAGTGTAAAGCCTTGAGCGGTCAGCTCGCCGCCGAATTGGCCAAAGTCTTTCTTCGTTTGACATACCGTCAGCTCATTGACCGCGCCGACCGGCGCAGTGCCGACGATGGCGGTAATTGCGCCGTCAACGGTATAGACGGGATTGGAGCCGCCGTCGATGCGGATGGTCTCCGTGCCGTGATGGTAGGCTGCTGCCATGATGGATACTCCTATTTTTTAGGTTTTAAATCGGGGTTGAGGTCTTGGCCGGGGCGGCGGTAGTGGGCAGCGATGAAAAGCGGGCGTTTGGCTTTGCGGCAGACTTCGACCTGCTGGGTTTCGGTCTGCAAAACCAGCTGATACTGCCATGCGCCCGCATCCTCGGCTAAAAACTCCTCGCTGATAAGGTGGCAGGGCTGGCAACTTGGCGGCGCGAAACCAACCATAGCAAGACGTGTCTCATCCAAGATCGCCAAAGTGCCATCATCCGCATTAAGGCTGCTGCCAAAAACGGTCAACATCAGCCTGACATCACGCTGCTGCGCAATACGGCCGAGCTGCTCAATATTGCCAAATTTACTGCCGCCGTAGCCGACCAAGATTGCCCCGACAGGATGAATAAATTGGTATTCGGACGGCCGCTCCGGAAAAGCCTCAACGCTGACCCACGGGATAGCGGCCTGCAAATGCTCTACTACCGCATCAATAATCGGACGTGTCGCGCTCATCAGTAGCCTCCCAAATCCATTTTGTCGCGCACTCGGACGTGATATGCGCCCGGCTCGGGTTGCGACGGCTTGTCCAATGTGGCGATACCGATATGGATTTTGCCGTCGCGGATAGACTCAAGTGTCTTAATCGTCGTGTTGTAGGCGGTTTCCAGCGGTTTCGGGAAGTCGGCGCGGTTGATTCGGCGGCTGTGTAAAAAATGGCGGGCAATGTTGATGCATAAAGGCTGCAACACCGTCGGCGTTTCTGCCAAAGGCAGCACATATCTGCCACGCAGGTATCCGTCCACCAAATCGCAGGCATAACGCACTGCCGCATCAATGACCTGAGCGTCGGGCTCCGTCCCGCGCGCATTGTCGTTGGTCAGTTGCACCAACTCCATTTTGCCCATCGCAGCCGTCAAATCATCCGCGCCGATATACATGGCTTACTCCGCCCCTTCGGCTGCTGCCGGTTTTTTACCGCGTTTCGGCTTTTCAACTTCGTCCGCAGCGGCATTGCCTACATCATCTGACGACGGATCTTCGGACGGCGGAGTGCCATTTTGTTGCGCATCCAGCTCTTCGCCGGTTGTCAGTGTCGGGGTAACGTGCGCCGCGACCGATTCGTACTGCTCCGCTGTCAATTCGACCGCTTCGCCGGCTTCGACGCGGAATTGGCCGCCTTGTTCGTTTTCCAAAATTAACGGAGTGTTTGCGATATAAACTTTAGCCATGATCAGCCTTTCAAAAATACTTGGATGACTTCGCCCGCCGCCGTTGCCGCAGAACGTGCCGTACCGGCAATCTTGGCATTACCTGCCGCTTTTACTGCCGCGCCTTGTGCATCGGCTGCCACTTCGTCGCCCACGGCAATCGTGCCGCCTGCCTCGACCAAGGCAATGCCCAATACATCAACGGCCAACATTTCGCCCGCATCCGCATCCAAAGTAGCAGCACCCAGCACTTTCACACCGGCGACGGCCTGTTTGCCTGCAAAATCCACAAAGCGGTTTTTGACCACCTTGCCTGATGTTTTGACCGTGGTTACCAAGACCACTTGTTTCGTTTGTGCCATTTAAGACTCCTTTTCCTGCGCGTCATGCGCATTTTCTTTGACGCGGTACGCTTCCAGGTCTAACAAATTTTTGAGGGCATCCTCATAGGCAAATTCGCGGCCTTTTGCCTCATCAAAGATGTCGGGAGTAATACAGGCAGACTTGCCGATGACCACAAACCCGGAATGCAAAATCACAGTACATACGGTAGCAGTCGTACCTTCGACACGGTGGTATCGAGTGTCGGCAATACGCGCAACCAAATCTTCACGCTTTAAAAACAAAGTCATTTTTTATCTCCACAGGTCGTCTGAAGCCTTTCAGACGACCTTTTACTTATCAAGCATCAACCGCGTTTTCAAACAAGAAACCGCATGCGCCGCCGACTACTGCCGCTTTGCGGATGTCGGTATAGCGCGCGTATTCCACCTTACCGCCGACCGCTTCGAAGCGGTCGACTACCGGCATACCGCGGCGGCGGAAGGTATAACCGAAGCTCGGCTCACCCTCGTCATTGCCGCCGGAAGCCACATTCGGACGCACAATCAGGCTGGCGAATTTGCCCCAAATATCTTGGGTAGCCTTATTGGCGGCAGGCGTAGATACCGCTTCGCCGACAATGATGTCGTCCAGCTCCAGCAGGTTTTTCAGCTGCTCGACCGTGAGCAGGGACTTGCGTTCATTGGCACCCAGTGCGCCGATGAGCTTCTCGTGGCGTTTCAGTGCCGACAGCACGCTCGCGCCTACCACCAGCACCGACGGGCGTACACCGCAGCCGGCGCGAACCGTTTCGCGGGCGGTTTCAATGTCTGCCAACGGATCAGAGTTTTTATCGCTCCATTTTTGGGTGGAGGCCAAATCTTTGCTGAAACCTGACTGATAAACCGATTTGTTTTGCAGGAGGGCGGCAGTTTCGATTTCCTGCCGCAGCTGCACGCCCTTGACCACGCGGCGTGTTGCCTTGGCGCGCTCGTCGTACATGGATTCCGCTTGTTCGCGGTAATCCACACCGGCGGCCAAATCATGTTCTTCTAACACGACCGGCATAAAGCTTGGCGAGTCCAGCGTAATCACATTCGATTCCGCGCCGGCCGCACGTTCGGTCTGATATTCGACAAATGACCCCTTGCCGAACACCGGCACACGCAAACCTTCTTTGTCAGCAAAAACCTCTGGGAAGATTTTTTCGGCAATAAAATTCGACTGTTTGTAGCCCAGTGCGATATTGGTCAAAACCGGATCATACTGACCGCGCAGACCGCGCAAATGAGATGCACTCATGTTTTATCCTTTTTTAGGTCAAATGCGACGACGTCGTCGCATTTGATGGGTTGATGATTTAAGCAATAGTACGGCGGGCAGCCTCTTCGTAAGGGATACCTTCCTTCGCCGCCAATGCCAATGCACGTTGGTGATGGCTCAAGGCTTCCGGATCCGACGCTTCGGCAAAGTCTGCCGCCAATCCCGACGGCGTTTCACTTTTAGCCATCTCGCCGCCCTGAATCTGCTTAGGCAGGACAGCGGTAAAAAACGCACGCAGCGCGGCAGACAAAGGCTGCTTCTTACTGCCTTCGCCGAAGTCGGCGGTTACGTCATCAGGGTATTCGGCAAAATCCAAAACCTTGACGATCAAATCCTTGTCGGCAGGTTTCAGACGACCTTCTTTAACCAAGCCTTCGGCAAATTCGGCATTTTGCTCATGCGCACCATCGCGCATGGCTGCATGCTGCTCGTCTTGCAGCTTTTTCAATTTCGCCTGCGATTCGGCGGCATTCTTCTCGGCAGCTTCGCGGGCGGCCTTTTCGGCTGCAAGCTCTTGTTCCAGCGACATAGAGGTCTCCTTGTTTTCATGGTTTTCTGGGGGTGGGGGTGATTCGGTAAATTCGGCAGGCGCATGGGTTTGAGGCACGGCAGCCAATTCTTTAATTGCCTCAATTTGCCAGTCAGGCAGCACTTTATCGGCTTCTTCCAGGCCGAAACGGCCGATAAACCAGTCTCTGAAACGGCTTAATAACGAGGCTGTCTGAAGATGTGCGTCTTCGGCAAACTCGACATAAACTTCGCCCTCGGCAAAACTGATGGCAGACAAACCTTTGACGGCGGGCGGTTGCGCGCCCAAAAAGCCGACATGGCGCAGCGTCCAAACACCCGGTTTAGGATTGTTCGGACTGGTTGGTGGATAAAAACTCGCCGACACTTTTTTATATCGCCCGGCTTTAACCAAATCCGCAAAGCCGTCGTCAACTTGGGCAAAGTCCGCCGTCAGCACGCCGTTTTGCACACCAAGCGACTTGACCCAGCCGTAGGCGGGCGCATCTGCCTTGGGATGCCCGACCACGATAGGAGCCTCATGCACCTTTGGGTCATATGCTTGGGCAGCGGCGGCAAGGTCGGCCTCGGTAATCGTTACCGTATTGCCGTTTGCATCGGTGCGCGTCCCTGCGCGGAAAATTTCATAAGACATAAAAAAGCCTCATCGGATGGATGAGGCTATTGTGGCAAAGGCCATCTGAAACCGCTTTTAATGCGGCTTAAAGAATGATTGTTCAAAAAGGCGTTAAAATCGCGTTTTTAGCGCGTTTTACCATTGAGATAGGCAAACCCTTATCCGAGCCGACAAATGCGCTAAAAAAGCGGTCAGGACGAATCCTGACCGCTATCTTGAATAAATCGGGTAATCACACAAACAAATCTCCCTGATTTTTTGCCCGCTCCGCCATCCCGACCTCCTTGACGATGCGGTAGATGTGCTGGACGGTCAAATCATATTTGCGGGCAAGCTCCACATGATTCTTGCCGTTAAACTCCTTATAAATCTTCAGGTCTCGCTCGGATACCCTACCTAAAAGATTCTTAGGAAAATAAATCAACTGCCCGCCCCAGTTGCTGGTCAGATGATGAGACAGCTTCTTAGATACCTCGACCGCCTGCTGCCGCTCCATCGGCAATACCGACATCAAGCAGGCGACCGCCTGGTCTTCTAAATCTGCCACCAGCTCAGGCACTCTGTTGTCCGCCATTTTCCACCCTCACTTTCCACTTCTTCAAATGCTCGATGACCCGTATTGCGTCATCAGTCCCTAACCATCCATGATAATCTATGCCCGTCATGCGTTTGACAAATCGAGCCAGGCTCAATTCAGACGGGCTTCGCACTGCGCCCAAATGGTGCAGCTCCAACCAAAGCGCACGTATCTTTTTGACCTGCGCCTCCATCATGCGGTTGGGCATATGCACCGGCAAATCAGGCTTGCTTGATGCCGCCTGTGCTTTTGTAGTAACCACAAAGCCCCGCATCTTCATCGCCCGTACGGCAAGCTCCAACTCCTCGACCGATAACTTGGTACTGCTCGTCTTGCCGCATGACAGGTTGGCGAGCAGCGCGCGGTATTCGCCGTCGTCCATCATCAACTGGGTTTTGGCCACATGGATGAGCCGTATCAACCGCTGTTTTTTCTGAGTACGGGTTTCCATTTCCAGCCCCCTAAGAACCTCAAAAAAGTGAAACAACGTTTCACTTTTTTCAAGAAAATCAATAAATAATGATATTCTATTCGGGATTTTTGCGCAGTGCAACTAAAACGGGGGGACGCAAAAAAGCCCCCGCTTGGGGGCTTTTGTCATAAAAATTTAATCACTACCGCCATCATTGCGGCGACGGCTGATACCAATCCGGTAGCAATCATAATGGGATACCACCGAGCCTCTTGGGCTATTTTGACCGATTCCGCATTTATCTTATGCGCGTTTGCGATGATTTTTGCGATTTCGGCATCCACTTTTCTAAGTTCGGCCTGCTTCATTTCAGTATCCAATAAATCTTTCATTTTTTGAGTCCTTTTGGTTTTTCGGGCTTGCTTCATGCTTCCCGATAAGTTTTATTATACGCGATATTTTCGCATAGTCAAGAATTATTTGAGCGTGTTTTGCAGCATGACCCACTTGCGGTGCGGCATCCCGGAGTGATCCTTGGCATCAACCGGAGCGACCCAGTTTTGCACCGTGCGCAACGCCGTGCCGGTCCGTCGTCCGACCTCGGCAAGGGTCAGCCCGTATGTATCCATTACAAATCTTAAATTTGCAGGGGTGTAGCCTGCTTCGGGATATTTCATTCAGCCTCCTTGCAGCCCATTGCCATTGCCTCGGCAAAAACCGACAATTTGATTTTGTATTCCAAAACATCCGCCCCTTTTTTGGGGGCGGTCAGTATAGGCTCAGTTCCGCTGGCAATCTGAGCGGCAATACTGTCAATCTCTCTCTGCCTGCGCCGTATCAGTGCCAACAGATTTCCCGCTACCTCATCAGGCATGACTCCTTCGCCGTCCTCCCAACGATGCCAAGCCCGCTCTGATACCCCATCAGGACGGACAGATGTACAGGCAACCGTTTTGGCAGCCTCCAAAACGGTTAAAAACAAAAGACGGCGGTACGCCTCGATGACAGTGTGGTGCATAGATTGACTCCTTTTAGTAGTCATTATAGTCGCCACGGCCGATGGCACGCCATCGGTTTATCTCGTCCGCGTACCAAATCATTAACCGTCTGCGCTCGTCTAACAGCATCGCCTTGTTATAAACGCCGCGCACACCGCTGATGATATGGGCCAACTGCAATTCTATCGCATCAACTGACCATAGCCCGCTTTCGTGGGCGTGCGTGCTAAAAACCTTGCGGAATCCATGTATCGTCATCTTGTCCCGCCAGCCTGCCTGCGTAATAACGTGCAAGGGTCGGTGTCCGCCGATGCCGCCGAATAAAAGGTCTCCGGCAATTCCGCGCCGTGTTCGCTCAACCAGCCAAGCAGACAACAAATCCACAACTTGAGGCGCGAGTGGGACGACATGTGGCCGCCTCATTTTCATCCGCGCTGCAGGGATCGTCCATGTTGCCGTCGCAAAATCAAATTCAGACAACGCTGCATTGACCGCCTCGCCGCGCCGAACAGCGGTATAGACAATGAGCCAAAAGGCAGTCAGCGCGGCGGCATCGATATTGGTATGGGTATCCACCGCCGCCAAAAACTCGGGCATATCCTGCGGTGGGATAAAGCTAAAGCCCTTGTAAGTATAGGGTTTTAGCGCAATGCCCAGCCCTTCGGCAGGATTGTAGCGGCACCAGCCCTGCACCTTGGCATATCGGTACACCCCTGATACCACTTGCAACAGCCGCCTTGCCTGCGACGGCGCATCTTGCTCGTAGGTTTGGATGCAGCGGATGATTTGCATGGGTGTGATGCGGTGGATACGCTGCTGCCCGATAAACGGATACACATACCGCTCCATTCGGTAGCGGGTGTATTTTTGCATTTCCGGACAGCACTTGGCGAGGCTGACAGACAGGTATTCCTCAGCTGCCGTCTGAAAACGGGGCGGCCGGGACAGCCAATTACTAAACCAGCTCATGGTTGCTCCTTAAGGAGGGGCGGGTCTGCCGTAGGCTCCCCGCCGGTTAGATGGTTTATTGTTCGCGCCAAGCCTGCAGGGCGGCACGGTACTCATCGATGGCTGCTTTTTGCTCATCGGTCATACTGTGTTTGGTGTCGTCCACATAGTAATTGTAGCTGCCTGGCCGGCCGTAGATTTTGCCGTTCCACGGTTTGCCGCCTTCGCGGCTGCTTTTGGCATAATCCGCGCCGTGCCGCTCTTTCAAAAAGTCAAAGCAGCCGTTGTATTGGGGTTTTGAGGCTTCTTTTTCAGCGATTTTTTGCCATTGGTGGCGCAGCATCGCCATATCCAGCACATTGCTGGCCGGCTGCTCCAAACGGTAGCCGAGCGGGGCGATTTCTTGGATGATGGCTTCGGCTTTTTCCATCAGTTCGCTTTCAGACTTAGCTTCAAAAGTTTTTTGCCATGCCTTGGGCGGCTCTTTCGTAGCCAACACTCCGGCCAATCCTTCTTTTTCGTCGTGGGTAAAGCAAAAACCTAATGCTTTCAGGGATTCTTTATTTGCCAAGGTTCTGCCGTGTACCACCACGGAAAACAACGGCACCGAGCCCATGCGGTATTTGATAACGGCAACCTGTTCGGCTGCCTCATCGGCGGCTGCTTGCTGTTTTTTGTAGCATTCGGGGCAAACCATGTTTTGCTCGTACCAAGCCAGTTTGCGTTCGCGGTCGGCACTTTTGCCGAAAAGAGATACGCTTCCAGTACCATGACCGCAAGCGTAGGAGTAAGAGTATTTAGCCATTTTGATTCATCCTTTTAGGTTGTTCAGGCTTGCTTTGTGCTTCCTGATGAGTTGTATTATACGCGATATTTTCACATAGTCAATAACATTTTTAAAATTATTTCGCCAAAATAAAAAGGTCGCCTGAATCTCTTCAGACGACCTTTTTTTAAACATCAGCGGCTTTAACGGTTGACCGCTTCTTTCAACGCCTTGCCTGCACGGAATTTAGGCGTTTTTCGTGCCGCGATGGTCAGCGGTTCGCCCGTTTTCGGATTGCGGCCTTTACGCTCGGCAGATTGGGCGATGTGGAACGAGCCGAAGCCGACCAACGTAACGTCTTTGCCGTCCTTCATCTCCTGCGTTACCACGCTGACAAATGCATCGACAAATTCTGCCGCATCGCGTTTGTTCAACTTCGCCTCATCGGCGATGGCTTGGATTAATTCGGATTTATTCACTTTTTGACTCCTATTTAGATTTAAATGCGGCAGACCGTGCCGCG
>ERZ773050.445-NODE-445-length-23809-cov-2.587017_pt1 | contig 23809 bp, 26 predicted proteins | sample MGYA00580632_ERZ773050 | MGnify/ENA primary metagenome ERZ773050 (study PRJEB29015, sample SAMEA2738123) | human oral metagenome | biome: human oral; feature: human-associated habitat; material: saliva | place: China | collected 2166 ... | reverse complement strand
GTGTTATTGCGCCAAAGTTGACTACGATAGAGAAAATTTTTGCATATAACCAGACAATGAAAGATTTTACTCTGCCTGTTTTTTCTGCTCCAAAGCTTTTAAATGCTAATTATGCTTTTGCATATTTATATAATGCAAATAAAGTAGATTTAAGCTCAATGTACGTTCCAAACCTAGAGAATATGGAATATATGTTTACTTATGTTGGGGATTATAGAGATCTAACGGAATTTAAGTTATTTACGCATCCACTTCAGAATATAAAAACAATAAAGCATGCATTTCATCATATGTATGTACATTACTGCTTGGATAAAACATTGGATTTGAGTAATTTTAATGTTTCTAAAGTGACTGATTTCTCACATCTTTTTGATTATTTTTTATCCTATTCTTTTGCTTGACTCAAGGCATTATTTACCGCTTCCTTGAATAAATCATAGGAATTGGTCGCTCCGGAAATGACTTCTACTTGTTCGATGTCATTGGTTGAAACCAACTGTTTCGGATAATCCTGTGCATTTTTAATCGCATCCTGTGCAATTTTAATCAAGCCCGGATTTCCGGTATCTTTTCCGTAATCTTCGCCTTTTTCATTATTATCTTTGTCAATATTGTGCAGTTCCGCAGCAACAATCATTCCGTTTTCTATGGTGATGTCTGCCTCTACGTGTCCGCCCCAATCGTCATTGGAGCTGACTCCGTGATAGGAACCGTCCTTCCATGTGCCTGTGTCGGTATTTTCGGTTGTCTTTCCTTGACAACCGCTCAATAATAATACTGTTGTTACTGTCATTGCTAAAAATTTTTTCATTACAAAAACTCCTTTATCTTATTATTTGTAATAATCGGTCTTTGTCGCTGTTTCATTTCTTCTCTTGCAATTCGTCCATGCTCCAACACAATCATTCGTTCCGCCTCATCTCCGACTTCGGGGTCATGCGTAACAACGATGATGGTTGAACCTGCGTTATGCAATTTTTCAAAAATATCCATTACAATATATTCATTTTTTTCATCCAAGTTTCCTGTCGGTTCATCGGCAAGAATCAGCGCGGGATGGTTAATCAATGCTCTTGCGATACAAACTCTCTGTTGTTCTCCACCTGAAAGCTGACTCGGCAAATGCTTTGCCCGATCTTGCAGACCGACTGCTTCCAAAGCCGCCATTGCCTCTTCTTCATCCGGCATAGAATGATAGTATTGTGCCATCATGCAGTTTTCGAGTGCAGTCAAGTAATTAACCAAGTGGAATTGTTGAAAAATCAATCCGATTTTATCTCTTCGAATGACTGTCAAATCTTTCGGAGAAAGTCTGGAGATGTCTTGTCCTTCCAAAATGACTTCTCCAAGAGACGGTTTGTCCATACAGCCGATGATATTCATCATTGTGGTCTTTCCGCTGCCGGAAGGACCCATAATTGCCAACCATTCTCCTTTTTCAACCGTTAAATTGATATTGTCCAGCGCCTTCAAATCGCCGTATATTTTCGATACGCCATTGAGCGTTAGTATATTCTCCATCGTTCCTCCTATTCTCCCCTCAGTACCAATGCCGGTTCGACATCAACAGCAGTTCTGACCGGAATCAAACATGCAACTACCGTTATGATAACTGCCACGATGATGGTAATCGGAACCAAAGGAATCAAAAAGTTCACTTTTCTCGCAAACACGCTGACACTTACCTGACTTGCAAACAAATATCCAAGCACTACTCCAAGTGCTCCTCCGCCTGCACCAAGCACGATGCCTTCGCCCAGAAAATCCATTACTACCGACTTGTTGCCTGCACCGAGTGCTTTCTTCAATCCGATTTCTTTTCTGCGTTCCGTTACGACTGCCATCATTGTTGTCGATACACAAATCATCATAATAAATAATACAATTACCGTAACAATCCACACCAAAGCCTGCAATTTCTCAAGAACAATATCTTGCGACTCTGTCACTCTCTTCACCAACTGCGGTATTAAAGTAGAATCGTTTTCGCCGATTTTTTTTGCAATATTTTCCAATTCGGTCGCTTCCGCCTCAACAGAACATTCAACAACATCGTACGGTACATCTCCGATGATTGCTCTCAAGTCGGAACTTGACATAAAAATCAGCTCTTCTTCTTTTCCGCCGGTAATCACGGTAGAGACTACCACAAAGTCTGTCGCCGTCGTCTCTCCGCTTTCTCCGCCTTTCTTCGGTATATTCAGCGTAAATTTTGTTCCGACATCCAATTCCAGATTTTTTGCAATTTCCGCACCGAGCATCACTTCTCTCGGTTTTGCCGGCCATTCTCCGCTGACAAGCCAAAACGGACTGTTGTTTTTCAACCCTTCCATATCGGTACCTGCTACGATATACGGTTGTTCATTGATTTTTGCGTTCTGATAAATATACGGTGCCAATCCTACCAGCTTTTGCGCTCCGATGGTATCCCGAATTTCCTGTACCTGTTTTTCTTCAATTTTTGAAGAAGCGTTGCCCGGAATCACAATGAGGTTTGCTCCATAGCTTCGAAATTCTTTTCCCAATTGTCGGGGAATATCATAGTAAATTGTTACAAGTCCCGATAAAATGGTTGCACCCATAGCAATCGCCAAAAGTGCAGTAAACATTCTGGATTTTCTTCGCGAAATGGAACTTCTCACCATTTTCCAAAAAAATGAATTTTTTCTCATTTCATCCCTACTTTCCATGCAATACTTCGGTCGGATTCAATTTCAACAAATATTTGATTGCCGGAATGCTTCCCAAAACCGTCATTAACAAAATTAAGATGATTACAATCGGAATGACCATCGGTGTCGGCGCAATTGCCGAACCGAACACTTTGAATCCGATGATCTGCGTCAATCCCAATCCTATGATATAACCGACAGCGCCTCCGATAATACCCGAAATAATAATCTCTGTCAGGATTGTTCCGATGATCCGTCCGTTGCTTGCACCGATTGCTTTCTGCAATCCGATTTCATTTTTTCGTTCCATGACCGTTGCGGTAACCAAATTCGAAATTCCGATTGCGGAACCGAACAAGCTGAAAATAGTAATCAGCACCATCAAAAAAGTGGTTTTGTTGAGGATGTCTCCCTCACTTTCGGCTACCTGTCGAATCGGTTTTGCAACAGAATCGGTCATCACTTCCTGAATCTGATAGCAAATTGCGGATACATACGCAGTACAGTACCAAACTTCCCATTCTTTTACTGTAAGACTGAGCGGATTTTTTGCGGCTTTTCTTGCCAAATCATTGTCCGGTGTTGTCAATGCGCTGACTTCAACTCGATTTACTACATTATCCGTTCCGGCAAGTTCCTGTGCCACATCAAGAGGAACATAAATGGCTTTATCGTCATCACTTCCCGATTCAAACACCCCTGCTATCGTAAATTCTTTTTCTCTTCCGTCTTTTTCAATCGTAATCTTATCACCGAGTTTGTATCCGTTACGCAATGCATAGACGGAGCCGAGCATCGCTTTGTCCGTATCTTCATCGGTAATCCAACTTCCTTCTATATTCCACCATGTTTTCAACTTGGACATTCCGGTATCCACCGACTCTCCGGTCGGCAAATCCAAATGCTTGTGAAACCATGTTCCGACTATCTTTGTGTTGTTCGGATCACTGTCCACATTCGCCCACACATTGAAGTACGGTGTATAATCAACGATATTGTATGCCCAAAAAATTGTTTTAATCATTCCCAATTCGTCTTCTCTCAAATAATTCTGAACCGAATTCTCATTTTGTTCCACTCCGTAGATGTCATCTAAGAGAGATGCTTCTTTGGAAACGACATTGATGTTAGCACCATAGGCTTTGAGTTCGCGATTTACCTTGTCTCCGACGCCCAGCATGGTATTGAGCATAGAGGTAGAAAGGCTCGCTCCCAAAGCAATGGTAAATGCAATCATAAGCATTTTCTTCTTCTGTCTGAAGATAGAACCTCTAATCATTCTAAAAAACATAATTTCACCTACTTAAAAATATAACTGTCTTTGTCAAGATCTCTCGGATCAATTTTGATTTTTTCATCATGAACACGATATGGGAACGGAATAGGGTTACATCCACCCTTAAAACCAATCGTTCCGCGATTCATCACAACATCACACAGCTTACAAACAACATCATCTTTTCGTTCAAAATATCCCGACGGTCCACAAATCTCACAAGCATCCAAAACGGCCACATAGGAACCCGGCGATTTTTTGATTGCAAAAAAACGCATCTCCACACCGTCGCTCGACTTATAAGTAAATCAATGCAAATGATTATCTTCCAACAGAGAGAGCGGAATCGTAATCATACCGTCTTCCAATGTGTACTCTTCCGGTGCCGACAACGGAACTTCTCTTCCTACATAATTTTTTAAATAAGAAAGAGAAAATACATTGATAACAATAATTACCAAAAAGAAATATGCCCACTGACGGTTCTTTTTCATCGTATACTTAATTTTTCTAAGTTCCGCTTTATTTCTGTATTCTTCCGTAATCACACGATTTTTTCCAATCAACAAAATAGGAATAATCAATAGGAATAACATCATCCCGAAGTGAAAATATCGCTCATTGTTCAACACAAAAGCAATCGTGTTCAAAATCATACCGTTTCTGATAATTAAGTGTAAACTGTACAATCGTTGTACAATTACAAAAAATTGAGGCACAAATGCAATTAACAGGGAAATAAAAACGGTGTTTTCCAGTTCTTTCCTTGACAGTTTTCGTGTCGTATTATAAACGGCAACCGCCGACAAAATCATCATCACAATTCCAAGAACGTATCCTATGATACGAAACAGTACCATTGTACTGACTGCGGATTCCCCGTAGTAGACAAAGTTATTCAACTGTATCAAAATCGGCGGCATATAGTAAAAGAAGGAACCGATTACATAAATGCCTAACAATCCGATAAAACAATTTTCGTACTTAACTGACTTTTGGTCGGAAACCTTTTCTTTCAGAGGAATCAAAATCAACAGTCCCACTGCCGCAATTACAATCGGCAACATTGACCAAAAACTGAGCGATGCCCGATTGACAAAGTTCGGAATTTCTCGAACAATTGCAGATACAATCGCCGCAACTACTCCCAACGAAATTGCCGCAACTGAAAAAATTCTCTTCTTTCTGATATCTTTGGTTCTCAAGAAAGCAAACAGAAGAGAGATTATCATCGACAATGTAATTCTGGACTCCATCACTTTAATAAATATTTTAAAAATAACAATCACCTCCGGTTGACTCTTCATCAGGTCACGAATGTCTAAACGACAAGAAAGGATTGGTGTAAACCAATCCCTGTTCCTGTTCTATTGTGTGTTACATTCTTACCATTGTGGACCTGTCCATTCAAATTCCGGCCATTCAACAACGATTGGTTCTGTCCAGAATCTTCCTGTAACTCCTGTTTCCTTATCAACGTGCAACAAGTAATCATTTCCCGGTGCTTTTACTTCAAATTTTACACTGTATTTTCCTAATCCTTCTTCAAATTTGATGTTTGCACCATAGTGAGGACCGTCAGAAGCGTTCATAGGCATGAAAGCAACTTCTTGTACTTTATCTGATCCTTGTTTTTGAATGTATGCTTTTACACTTAACCATGGAACAAAATCTCCTGCACCATAACCTAATGTTGTTCCTTCTTTTGTTGCAGAAATGTCCGCTTCAATGTGGCAATCCGCTTCTTCTTTAGAAAGAGAGTTTCCGGCAGGTTCCATGTCAACAGGTTGGAAATAAACCCCTGCGATTGCAAGCGGTCCTACTTCTTGATCGTCTCCGATTGGAAATTCCGCAAATCCCGCATCTTCTCCCGGTGCAGCTACATCAGTATTATCCGCTGCAGGTTCTTCTGTTTGTGTAGCAGGTTCGTCTGTCGGTTCTGTAGGTTTTTGCTCTCCGCAAGCTGTTAACCCCAATACCATACTTCCCACCAATAATGATACCAATAAACCCTTCTTGAATTTCATTATGTGCCTCCTTAATATTTTTGTATTATTTTTTTTGAGCTTGTTGTTCCAGCTCTGCCTTTATCTTTCTATCGCGCTTCAATTGAATCGCAACAGTTATTACCGTTATTACAATCAAAATCAATTGAGGTAATAACGTTTCTAAACGGTCATAAATACCGAGTAGATCCAAAGTAAATCCGTTCATACCTTTGATGACGGTTCGTCCAATCACACCGGCTTCCTGCAATTCGTAAACTCCTTTTCCGGTAAATGAAATGCACATAATGAACATCAAAGCACTTGTAAATGTAAAGAACGGTTTCAATTTTAAGCGAATACTCAATTTTGTAATCGCAAAGTATATCACTGCAAGTACCACAACCGATACTGCAAGCCCTCCCCACATAAAGGAAGGATTATTTGCGATATTGGAACGCATTCCCTGAAAGAAAATAATCAGTTCGGCACCTTCTCTTGCTACTGCAATAAAAGAAGAAAAAGCAAGTGCCCACATGTTTCCTTTGGTCAAAGAAGTATCCACCTTATCTTGAATATATTGATTCCAAACTTCAACCTCGCTCTTGGAAAGCATCCAGTTGGAAACATAAAATAGAACTGCCACTGCTACAAACATTGCAATTCCTTCAAAAATTTCCTGTTGTATACCGCTTTGCGCATCACCCAGCTTTGTGGCAATCACATTGAAAATAACTGCCAGAATAATACTGAATACAACTCCGAAAACTGCGCCTCCATAAACGCTCTTTAAGTACTTTTGGTTATTTGTCTTCACCAAATATGCCGCAATTGCAGCAACCACCAATATTGCTTCCAAACCTTCGCGCATGGTCAACACAAAAACAGAAACAAAAGTACCCCATCCGGAAGCTTCTCCTCCGTCAGATTCTCCTCTCATACTGTCCAATGTTTTTGCATCTTCATGCAACATCTCAATCAGTTTCTCTACATCCTTCTGAAACTCTGCAGGTTCAACTCCCATTCTCGCAGCTTTTTTTGAAAGATAAAACTGATTTTCTACATCCGTTCCGCGTTTCCCGGAAATAGTTCCCATAACAATTTTTTCAAACCCTAATTTCTCATAGTATTTGAAGTATGCAATGTCAATTTGATTATAAGCATCCTCCGAAGCGGTTTCTCCACCTTTTTGGTAAATTTCAATCGCTTCATTTAACACTTCTTCCATTGCATTGGAAACATCCGTCCAATCTTTATATTTTCCCTCTGCGAAAATGCTTGTTGCAAAGCAGGAAAGTATCAAAAAAACTGATATTACAGCAAAAAATCTCTTACGCGTTTTCATGCACTCCCTTCCACTGATAACAAAATATGCTATTTGATACACATCTGATTCGATTGTGTTTGTCTAACCTTGTTTTTTGTCAAACATATCTTTGAACAGAATTTATTATAGCAAACCCTATGTAAATAGTCAATAACTTTTATCATTTAATATCTCGTTTGAATTGATATTATTTTATCTTAAAAACAAGTTTTCATAGGACATTGTATCACTGACGATAAACAGACTCGCTAAATGTTATCCATCCTGCTTTGTCTGTTTTTTTTGCTTAATACAAAAAAACACAGAGATTTATTTCTCTGTGTTTTTTCCATAGTTCTTATAATAAGATTTTTTGTACTGCCATCATTCTTTTCCTTATGTTCGAAAACCGATACAGATGGTTATCAATCATTTTCACGCAACAATACTGCCATTTCCTGACGATTCATCTTTGCTATCGCAAATGATGCAGATAACGGTCCTATCAAACTTCCAATCAAAACTGTAAAGATAAAAATCAAGAACATCATTACATAATTCGGTGCCAAAAACGGTAGATTCAAACTCTTACTGATTGCACTGCTGAACAGCAAAGCTACCGCAAGCGCAAATCCTGTACCGACAACAGAGCCTCTGATATTAATCATCAACACTTCTGTCAATACCATATGATTCAATTTCTTCTTTGTTGCACCTAAAATACGATACATTGCAAATTCCCGCTTTCGTTCCCGAATGGATATGGAATATACAAGAAGCAATAAAATCAACGCCAACAGCCAAATCAGCACAATCAATGTGTAGATGTATGTCAACAAACTGTTTGCAGCGGTTGACACTTCATTCATCATCTGTTTGGATAACAACGGATAGACGCCTTCTCCCTGAAATTCTTTTCGAATTGCATTGCTGACTTCCTGAGCACTTGCATCTGGTTTCACCTTAATCATGATGGACGAAATCATATCCTCGTGCTTTGAAATCGGAAGTTCCAAAATTTTTTCATACTCTTTGGCAAGACGCACCGTTTCATCAAAATTCATAAATACGGAGGTATCAAAGCCCATTCCTGTTTTTGCCAAACGACCTTTAATTTTGAACTCCTGATTAAAAAATTTAACGTTGGAATGAATATCTCCGACAACATCATGTCCGACTACTATTTCCTGTTGTTTTAACGGTAGTTTGACTTGTTGTTCCAACCACGGTTTTACCAAGAAATCCGTATCGGAATCAAATCCGATGACTTGAATCGGATAAGAACAGCATCCTGCGGACAATGTTGCTAAATACTGTTGAGGTGTCGCCTTTTCAATTCCTTCTATTTTTTGCAATCGTTCAAATATGCTTCTTTCAAAGAAAAAAGAATTCGGTTCCCCGCGCAAAATCGCTCCTGAAATTTTAGAATCATATCCTTCCGGCACCACGATAATATCCGCGCCCATTCGATCTGACAGGGAATGCAAACCGTTTTTCACGCTATAAATCAGAAAAGTAGACAAGAACAATACAAAACATAAAAAACCGGTCAGTGCCATCAAAGAATAATTTCTTACCGGCTTATTTTCAATATTTTTTTTCGCAATTTCTCTATTATTTAACTGTTTACTCATCGCTATCCCTCGTCAAAATTCCGTCCTGCATACGGTAACAGACATCACCGTATTGCAACAGCTCTGTTTCATGAGTTACAATCAAAAGCGCAACTCCTTTTTCATTGATCCGGTGCAAGACTTCCATAATCTCTTTTGTTGTCACAGTGTCCAAATCCGAAGTAGGTTCATCCGCCATCAAAATTTTCGGTTCATTCATCAATGCTCTTGCCAACAAAACCCTCTTTAATTCTCCGCCGGATAACTTGTTGCAAAAATCATCTTTCAAATGCAAAATTCCCATCATATCAAGCAACATCGTTGCACGCTCCACCGCATCTCCGTCCCTCTTCTCAAAAAAATACGGCAAACGAACATTGTCCAACACCGAAAGGTTCGGCACCGTTCCAAGCGACTGCGGGACATAGCCGATCAATGAATTGCGATAATGACTGCGTTTTTCATCATTCATCTGAAACAGAGCATTTCCTTCTACCAACACTTCCCCGCCCGTCGGTTCCAAAATACCGGAAAGCAAACTGAGCAAAGTAGACTTTCCGCTACCGCTTCTTCCTACAATGTAAGCATACTCTCCCTCTCCGATTGAAAAATTCACATTCTGCACAGCAAAAAACTTCCTACTTCCTCGTTCAAACTCTTTGCTAAGATTTTTTGTTTCCAATAAAGCCATTTTATTCACTCAACTCTTCCTTATTCTTCCATACAAAAAATGCGTTGACAACAATAAAAATGCCGGATACCAACAACACCATCGGTTTCGTGTGTGTATTACAAGTCATCATCGGTTGCATACATCCGCCAATCAAAACGGTTGTAATCAATATTGCAAGAATTCCCAGCAACACATTTGATATCGCCAAGCCTACTTTTGTACTTTTTTTCTTCACAAAAAGCATCATAACGGCAATCCCTGTTTCAACTCCGCCAATCCCTATAACAGCCTGTCCCATCCAATGGCATTTCATAAATTTACCATCCGGCAGCGGTCCGCAAGTCGGTGCTATCATTGTCGGAGTCAACATCAAAACAACTCCCAAAACCAAGACAATCACTTCAAACATTATATTTTTTTTCATATCAATTCTCCCTATTATTCACCTTTCACATCATATTTTATTTTACATACTACATTCAAAAATAAGTTGTGACTCAAATTGCATATTTTATTCATTTTGATATTTTATCCCAATCATTTATATTCACTCAATATGGTTTTTATAAACTAATTGCATTTAATTCTTTTTATCATTTAGTTAGACAATATTGATTTAATCACAAAATATCGTTTCTGTCAATGTAAATCAGACAATGTGGCAACTGAATTTGCAGGTTTATCAAAGATGTTTGAGGCACATGTAATTTATGGGTTTCGAAATCTTGTTATCTCTTGCGAAAATACAAATTATTCGCTATAATCTTAGAGGAAAAAGAGAACTCTTATCGATACAATCGAAGATGTTTTTCTTGGATGTTTTATTAAAAATTCGATTCAAAAGAAATTGTCGGAGCCTTTCTTCCATCGTAGCAGCTACTGTTATAGGAAGAAACTTGAAATGACAATTTTTCACTCAATGATTTTATATGAAGGAGGATTTCTATGAAAAAGAAATTATCGGTATTACTCGCAACTTTGCTTATGGTCGGAGGTTTGACAGCTTGCAACAACACAACTTCAAACGAGGTGCAAACACCGCCTGCAGCGGAACAGACAACCATTAAAATTGCAGCATTAAAAGGCCCTACTTCTATGGGGATGGCAAAAATGATTCATGACCAAAAAGATTTGGAAACAAAAGCTTACGATATTGAAGTTTTGAATGCAGTCGATGAAGTGATTCCGAAAGTAGCAACAGGAGAGGTTGATATTGCAGCTGTTCCATCCAATGTATCTTCTGCTTTGTATAACAAAACAGAGGGAAAAATCGTGACTCTTGCAATTAACACACTCGGTGTATTGTATGTAGTGGAAAACGGAGATACAGTTCAAAGCGTTGCCGACTTGAAAGGCAAAACAATCTACTCCAGCGGAAAAGGTGCTACTCCGGAATACGCACTGAACTACATCCTAAAAGGAAACGGAATTGATCCGGAAAAAGATGTAACAATAGAATACAAATCCGAACACGCAGAATGTCTTGCAGCGTTAACGAATGACAAAAACGGAATCGCAGTGCTTCCTCAACCTTTTGTAACGGTTGCACAAACAAAGAATGATGCTCTTCGTGTAGCGTTGGATTTGACAAAAGAATGGAATGCCGTAACCGAATTGCGTTCCGACATCAAAAACGGAACTTTGATTACCGGTGTCATCGTAGCACAAAAAGAATTTGTAGAACAAAATCCTGAGTTGGTCAAAACATTCTTAGAAGAATACAAAAAATCGATTGAATTTACCAACAGTAATGTGGATGAAGCTGCCGCTTTTATCGGAGAGGCGGATATTGTACCGGAACCGGTTGCAAAAAAAGCAATTCCTGAGTGCAATATCACTTATATTGACGGTGCGGAAATGAAAGAACTGTTGAGCGGATACTTGAATGTTCTTTTTGAAGCAAATCCAAAATCAATCGGAGGAACATTACCGGGTGAAGAATTCTACTATGCGCAATAACAAAAAACAAACTTATTTGGTCGCTCTTATCTTTTGGCTGATTGTTTGGGAACTCACAAGTAGAATCATTGGACAGGAGATACTTCTGGTATCTCCTGTTTCTGCTTTTCAAAGACTTTTTGTTCTCAGTTTGGAACTTGATTTTTGGAAAACAGTTCTGTTGTCTTCCGCAAAAATCAGCTTTGGATTTTTCTTAGGAATTGTTTTGGGAATGATACTTGCGATTGCCTCATCTCTGAATCGGACTGTTCGCATCTTGCTTGAGCCAATCATTACGACTGTACAGGCAACCCCTGTCGTCTCTTTTATCATTTTGTGCTTGATTTGGTTATCTTCCAAGAATCTTTCCATCTTCATTTCTTTTTTGATGGTCATTCCGATTATCTATCGCAATGTGTTGACCGGAATTGATAACATTCCAAAAGGTCTGTTGGAAATGGCTACTGTATTTCGGGTTGATAAAAAAAGATTGGTTCGTATCATCTATGTTTCTGAAGTGTTTCCGTATTTTCGTTCTGCATGCAATATTTCTTGTGCGCTTGCGTGGAAATCCGGAATTGCAGCGGAAGTAATCGGAATCCCGAAATATTCTATCGGCGAACAGCTCTACACTTCCAAGGTCTATTTGCTGACAGCGGATTTGTTTGCTTGGACCATCGTGATTCTGCTACTCAGCGTTATCTTCAAGTATCTTGTGTTAGCAATTTTTGACAGATTGGTTATTTATTTGGAAGGAGGAAACAATGGACATCACGATTCATAACTTATCAAAATCTTACGGGACTTCCTCTGTTTTACAAAATATCAATTTCTGTTTCAAAGAAGGAGAAATTACTTTTTTGCAAGGCGCTTCCGGAATCGGAAAAACAACGCTGATTCGTATTCTGATGCAATTGGAATCTTCTGATACGGGAACTGTCACCGGACTTGAAGATAAAACAATAAGCGCCGTATTTCAAGATAACCTCTTGTGTGAATCGGTGAATGTCAAACAGAATTTACTGTTAATCAATCCGAATCTTTCTTATGACACGATGACAGAATCTCTTTCTAAAATGCAGTTGCACGATTGTCTGAATAAAAAAGTTTCTTCCTTAAGCGGAGGTATGAAACGAAGGGTTGCGATTCTAAGAGCCTTGTTGTATGAATTCGATGTGTTGATTATGGATGAACCGTTCAAGGAACTGGATTCTGCAACAAAAAAACAGGTGATGGACTTTGTGATAGAGTGCACCGGAGACAAGACCGTAATCATTGTCACACACGATACAAGTGAGTATGAGTATTTTGTTTCACAGATTCCTTGTAGAGTGAATCTCCTAACTTTGTCAAAATAAATGATATCAAAACAAACAATACCAAAATAAACAATATTAGATATCATACTGAATTCAATAGAATTATCTTATTATTTCCTAAAATAATAAAGTGTTTGGAATAACGGAAAAAAATTATGAATAACCTCTGTGAAAATGTAAATCAACAGATGTATGAAATAATCAAATGTATCACTTGTAAAGCTTGGGTTGATTCAGTTTTTTCATCGAATTTTAATATCAGAATAAAAAATACTATCAAAACAAACCGTATAGAAAGAGAGCATACCAAAACAAACTATATTGCATAGAAAAAAGTCGGAAACAATATTCCGACTTTTTTTGTATTCAAATTATTCTTCTATCAAATCAACATAGAATCCTCGTTCTTTCAAACTCTCTTCTATTCTGTCCAAATCCTCTTCCGTTTCTGCGGTTACGGTATGAAAGTGCAATCCGTCGGTCAAGGAAGTCAGCAGAACGGATTTTGTTTCATCAAGTTGTTTCATAAATTCTTTTACATCTCGACGATTTTTCAAAAACATTTCTACGGTAATCTGTCCATAAAGATCATGCTCTACGGTTGTATTGAGCACATGACCGCCCTCGTCCACAATCAGATTCAATTCGTCAAGCGTCTCTTCTCGTGTATGCTTCACACAAAATGTACGATGCGGTCTGCTCTCCTGTTGTCCGAAGATATATCCTCTGTTGGTAGAAATAATAGGGTGATTTTCTGCACGCAAGATTGCAATATCCTGAACAATGACTTGTCTGGAAATATCAAATATCTTTGCCAAATCCGTTCCGTTCAACGGTTTGTCCGTTTCTATCAATCTTCTTAGAATATCTTCTCTTCTCTCTTTTCCTTGCAAAACAATCACTCCTTTTATTTCTAAAATTCATTTAGTTTTTTGCCATGGTTTCTACCAATGTTTGTGCAGCTTCTCCAACCGGATTCAAACAAATTTCCCTCATTCCGTCTTCTGTATAATCCAGTCTAATCTCTAATCTATCTTTTGGCAAGATGGATTCGATTTTGTCCGACCATTCGATAATCACAACCGCATTTTTGGAAAGGTAATCGTCAAATCCGATAAAATACAGTTCTTCGGTGTCATCAATGCGATAGACATCGAAGTGATAGAGAGGGAGTCTCCCCTCATATTCTTCTACCAAAATGAAGGTCGGACTGGTAATATCATCCATAATGCCCAAACCTTTTGCAATTCCTTTCGTGATACAGGTTTTTCCTGCACCGAGGTCGCCGTTCAGACAAATCAACAGCTTTTGTGTGATGGCACTTCCAATCTTCTCTCCAAACAATTTTGTTTCGTCTTCATTTTTCAGTAATATCCTATTCTTCATTCCAAACTGTCCTTTCGTCACTTTGCACAACAACTGTTATACCTGTGTTCGGTTTGTTGATTTATGGAATAACTTATAAGTTTCGCCTACAATAAACGGAATCAACGCAAACGGTATGATTCTGCTCCATTCCTCCGCTCCGAGGAATACGGTGTGGAACAAGGTTCTCATAAACGGAATATAGACTACAATCAGTGTCATGAAAAGAGAAAATACTGTTCCAAGTGTCAATGCCCTGTTTGAGAACATTCCGATAGACATTACGGTATGACTCTCACTTCTTGCAGAGTACGATCTCAACAGTTCCGCCAAAATCAAGGTAACAAACGCAATGGTTCTTGCTCCCTCCAAAGAATGTTCCGTGAAGTGATGCAAACCGTATTGATAAGCGCCTATCGTTGCTATCGTGATGGCAATACTTTGTACTGTAATCCGAATGGAAGTTTTCTTGTCCAAAATCGGTTCCTGCGGATCTCGAGGAGGTTGATTCATAATATCTTCGTCACCTTTTTCGACTCCAAGCGCCAATGCAGGGAAACTGTCCGTCACCAAGTTGAGCCACAACAGTTGAATCGGTAACAACGGAACAGGAAGTTTCATCAAAATACTTACCAAGACAATCAAAATTTCTCCGATGTTGCAGGATAATAAGAAGGAAACAAACTTTTTGATATTGGAATAGATGATTCGTCCTTCTTGTACCGCATCGACAATTGATGCAAAATTGTCATCGGTCAAAATCACTTCTGCGGTATTTTTTGCAACATCTGTTCCTGTAATTCCCATCGCAATTCCGATATCCGCTTTTTTGATAGCAAGTGCATCGTTCACACCGTCTCCGGTCATAGCAACAATGTTTCCGTTTTCTTTCAATGCCGTCACAATTTTTACTTTGTGCTCAGGAGATACTCTGGCATAGACACGTTTGTCTTTTACAATTTCTCTCATCTGTTCTGCGTTGTACTGCTCCAATTCCGTTCCCATCATCGCTTGAGAAATATCTTCTACCATTCCGAGCTGTTGTCCTATCGCAAAGGCTGTTTCTTTATAGTCCCCTGTAATCATCACCGGTATAATTCCGGCATGTTTACAAAGTTTGATGGCTTCTTTCGCTTCTGCACGAGCCGGATCAATCATGCCGACCAATCCGACAAAAATCATTTCTTTCTCAATCTCATCTACGGTAATCTCTTCCGGCATCTTTTCGAACGAACGATATGCCAACGCAAGCACTCTAAGAGCATTTTTAGAAAATTTTTGATTCACTTCTGAAATCTTCTCTCTCAGTTCTTCATTCAATTCAACAATTTCATTGTTTTTTTCCCAGTAGGAACAGCGAGACAACACCACATCCGGTGCTCCTTTTGTAAAGGAAACAACAGGATTTTTTCCGATATTTTCATGGAATGTTGTCATCATCTTTCTATCTGAATCGAACGGAAGTTCATTTTTTCGAGGGTGTGCTTCTTCATAGTCTTTAGAATACATATCGCATTTGTTTGCCAAGGTAATGAGCGCTCCTTCTGTCGGATCACCCATTACTCCTAATTTTCCATTTTCTAATCGTTTCAATTTTGCGTCATTGGCAAGCAGTGTTATTTCAAGCAATCTCTCTAAGGTCGGTACTGTTTCAACATCAACCTCTTCTTTTTCATGACAAATTCTTCCGTCCGCCTCGTAACCCTCTCCTTCTACATCGAGAATATGCTCGTCTACAAACACTTTGACTACTGTCATTTCGTTTTGTGTCAAGGTTCCTGTTTTGTCGGAACAGATGACAGTCGTTGTGCCAAGTGTTTCTACTGCCGGTAATTTCTTCACGATGGCGTGTTTGGATGCCATCTTACCCATTCCCAAGGAAAGCACAACCGTAACGATAGCAGGAAGTCCTTCCGGAATCGCCGCAACTGCCAAACTCACAGAGGTCATAAACATATCCAACATAGGAAGATTCTGTAAGATTCCTATCACAAACACCACAACACAGACTGCCAATACGATAATTCCAAGTTGTTTTCCCAAACGAGCAAGTTTTTTTTGCAAAGGAGTAGATTCTTCTTCATAGCCTTGGATGACCTCTGCGATTTTTCCGATTTCCGTATCATGTCCCGTAGAAACAACAACACCTTTTCCTCTTCCGTAGGTCAAAATAGTAGAGGCGTGTGCCATATTCTTTCTATCCGCCAACGAAACATCTTCTTCACAAATATCTTCTGCACGCTTTTCACTTGCAACGGATTCTCCTGTCAAAGATGCTTCTTCAATTTGAAGGTTATAACTCTCAACCAATCTCAAATCCGCAGGAACAATGTCTCCCGTCTCCAAAACAACAACATCTCCGGGTACCAACTGTTCTGCCGAAACAGAAATCGGCGCTCCGTTTCGAATTACATTTGCATTCGGCGCTGCTAATTTCTGTAATGCTTCAATCGCTTTTTCCGCTTTTCCTTCTTGATACAATCCCAACATCGCATTGATGATAACAATGGCAACAATAATCATCGCATCGGTTTTTTCTCCGATACTGAATGATACCACACTGGCTACCAACAATATCAGAATCAAAAAATCTTTGAATTGATCTGCCACTTTCGAAAGGAATGTCTTTTTATTTGCCTCTTTTAACTGATTCAATCCATATTTTTTTTGATTTTCACTTACCTGCTCCGTATTCAATCCCGCATCGAGACTGATTTGAAACTCTTGTAACACATTCTGAACGGAACGCCTGTCCCATCTTATTTTTTCCATCATCATGCCCCCTTTCTTGCTTATATACCCTTAAAATCAGAAAAGGGCCTCCGTCTAAACGAGAATTGTTTAAACAAAGGTCTCTTTCTTAGAGCAATATCGTAAGCAAATGATTTCTTTATTGTGCAAACTGTTTTTACCCTAAGAAAGCAATTTATTTTACTTTTGAAATCGTTCTGAATTCATCAATAATAGACAGTACAATCTCCTTACATTTTTCCATGGATTCCAACGGAACAAGCTCTAACTTTCCGTGATAATTATGTCCGCCGGTAAAGATATTCGGTGTCGGAAGTCCCATATAAGAGAGCCTTGAACCGTCTGTCCCTCCGCGAATCGGTTGAATTTTAGGTTCTACCTCATTTTTTAAGAATGCTTTTTTTGCAATCTCAATCAACTCCATATGATCTTTGATAATTTCTCCCATATTATAGTATTGATCTTTGACTTCCAAATCAATCGTTACATTTTTTTCTTTTGCGAAGTTCTCTACTGTTGTTTGAACAAACTGTTTTCTCTCCTCAAAATGTTGTCTGTCAAAATCACGAATGATATATCTCAACGTTGTGCCTTCCACACTTCCTTGAATGTCATTTAAGTGATAAAATCCTTCATATCCTTCTGTATGTTGCGGAGTTTCTTGAACAGGAAAACGCAACGCCAACTCGTTTGCAAGCAAAATAGAGTTTACCATCACATCTTTTGCAGTACCGGGATGCACATTTTTGCCATGAACGGTAATCTTTGCAGATGCGGCATTGAAACTTTCGTATTCCAACTCTCCGATTTCTCCTCCGTCTATCGTATAAGCAACATCGGCACCGAATTTTTGAACATCAAAAAAATCTGCTCCTCGTCCAATCTCTTCATCCGGTGTAAAGGCTACACAAATTGTCCCATGAGGAATCTCCGGATGGGTTGCCAAGTGGTGCAACGCCTCCATAATCACAGTGACACCTGCTTTATCATCTGCTCCGAGCAATGTCGTGCCATCCGTTGTGATAACGGTTTGTCCGATATAATTTTGTAAAAACGGATTTTCTTTCTTGGAAATCACAACTCCCGACGGCAATAGGATATCTTCTCCGTCATAGTTTTTGTGTAACATCGGCTTGACATCTTTCCCGCTCATATCCGGACTGGTATCCATGTGTGCAATCAATCCCAAAGAAACGGAATCTTCTTTTTGGTTAGACGGTAACTTTGCCATCACATAACAATGTTCGTCCAATGACACATCTTGCAACCCCATTTCAATCAGCTCTTGCTCTAACTTTCTCGCCAAATCAAATTGTTTTTTCGTGCTCGGTACTCCCTCTGCACTTTCATCTGACTGTGTATCAATTTTTACATAACTTAAAAATCGTTCTAACAACATTGCAACACCCCGTCTTCTATTTCTCTTTCATCTTTTCTTCAAAGAATTGTTCTATCGTTTCCAATGCTTCTGCTTCATCGGAACCGTCAATCATCAACTCTATCTCGTCTCCGTCTGCTACTCCCAATCCCATCACACCGATGATTGATTTTGCATTGACTGTTGCACAATCTCTCTTTAGGATGATTTCCGAGTCAAAACGATTGCATGTTTGGACAAACAACGCTGCCGGTCTGGCATGCAATCCCACATCTAATTTTATCTGAAACTGTCTTGTCAACATAAGGACTCCCTACTTTTCTTCTAACTCTTTTATTTTTTCAGCAAATTGCTGTATCTTTTTCAACCGATGATTTACCGCAGATCTTCCGAGCGGAATTTCGAGTTGTTCCCCTAACTCTCTCAAACTGGCGTAGGGATATTCTAACCGCAACTTGGCAATCAGTTGCAATTCCTCCGACAACTCCGACAAACCGACCGTATCTTGAATATAGCGAATACTCTCAATCTGCTTTCCCGCAGAGTTAACCGTCTTATTTATATTCGCCGTTTCACAATTGACAATTCGATTGATTTGATTTCTGACTTGTTTTTCTATCTTTACACTTTCCATATGACAGGTGTTTTCAAAATCGCCCATCAGTGCCAACAACAGAGCGATATGACTGCTGTCTTTCACATACACCACATTGTTCGTCTTCCTTTTTGTCACATTGGCATGCAAATCATGTTCATTCAACATATTCTTGAAATGCTCCGCAAACTCGTCATCACTTGTCACAAATTCCATATGATAAGATTTCGCCGGATCCCCAACGGAACCTCCTCCTAAAAAAACGCCTCGAATATAAGCATTTCTATTTTCTTCTATGCTCAACATATGATTCGGAATTTTACTTGTTAAAGAATAAAACTCTTCATTTTTGACCAAAATTCCCGTTTCTATCAGAATCATGTTTGCTTTTTCATCCTCAGGTATCGAAATCGTATAAAATCTCTTTTTCAAGTTCTCGTTCTTCTTGACACTAATCTCTACCCGAATCCGAAAACATTGTTTGATAATCTTTACAATTTTGCGACAAACAGCGGGGTTTTCAATTGTAATCACAAATGACAACAATCCCCTTCCGACAAAACGCAACGTGGCACCCACACGAATCATTCCGGAAAGTTCACTGATTTGTTCTTCTTTCGTGTCGGGAATAATTCGAGCTAAATTATTTTTTACCTCTGTTGAAAATGACATCCTATTTTTTTCCCCGTTATTTTTTCCAAAGCAACCTTAATAATTGCACCTTCATCATCATAGCGCGCCAACTGAAGCACTTGATTGAAATGAATGAACTTCGCTTCTACAAACCCTTCCTCCTTTTGTGGCAAAGTGTTCATAGCCTTACAATTCATCAGATACCAGTGCACTGTCTTATGAACCAGTCTGTCTTCATCCCAATTTTCTTTGTAGGTGTAGTGAATTTCGCCCAAGTATTGTTGAATCTGCCCTTTTACTCCGCTTTCTTCCGAAACTTCACGCATGCCGCCTGTTCCAAAGTCTCTCCTTGCTCCACTTTTCCTTTCGGCAAGACCCAGTCTCCGTTGAACTTCCTAAGAAGTAAAATCGCATTATTAAATACGACCACTCCACCCGAACTTATCTCTTCTTTTAACAAAGTCCTCTATCCTTCCTTAAAGATATAATTATTTTATTATATCTCAAAAAATATAATTTTTATATTCCTTTTGTCAAAATACTTAAAATCATCATAAAAACTTTTTCGCTATCGTGCATAATTGCACCATATTCCGTTTCTACCACAAAGTCTCCGCGAATGGTTTGAATCCCCAAACGATTGATTTTGATAATATCTTCTTCCTGCGCATACAAAAACTGTTTTTCTTCTTTGCGATAGTTGTCTTTTGCTTGTTCAGATATGCTGCGATTGTTTAACAACACATAATCCAATCGACAATCCATTATCTCCTGCAACACTTGAACATGTTGATAGGTGTTTAAGTGATGTGTCTCTCCGTTTTCCGTCATCAGATTGCAGATATATATTTTCGGAACCTTGCTTTCTTTCAGTGCAAGTCGAATTTCCGGAATCAACAGATTCGGAATCAAACTGGTATATAAACTTCCCGGCCCGATGACAATGATATCAGCTTCATGAATTTTTTTGATTGCGATAGGGTTTGCCTCAGGATTTCTCGGAATAATTTCTATCTTTTCAATTTCCGACTGTTGTGTCAAACAAGTCGGTCCTATGGCAGATTCTCCAATCACAACATTTCCGTTTGCTAAGGTAGAAATCAATCGAATCTCTACCAATGTCGCCGGAACTACCTTGCCTTTTACCGCAATCATTTCCGACACTTGATCGATGGCAATTTGAAAATCTCCGAAAATTTCATTCAAGGCGAGCAAAAACAAATTCCCGAAATTTTGATTCTTCAAGCTCCCATATCGAAACCTGTGATTCATCAACTTCTCCATCGTCGGATCCATATTGGACAGCGAAATCAAGCAATTGCGAATATCTCCCGGCGGAAGCATTTTCATCTCTGTTCGAATGGTTCCGGAACCGCCGCCGTCATCCGATACCGCAACAATAGCCGTCAAATCCAACCCTTCTTCCTGTTTTAGTCCTCTCAAAAGATTTCCTTGTCCTGTTCCCCCGCCTAAAACAACAATTTTTTTCTTTCCCATATTCTTCATAGAATTCAAACCTCTCTATTTTATGCTACCCTATGCCTGCTAATCCCCTCTTAGCAAGAGATTGTTCTCTTTCTCAAAAATAAACTCCGTTTCTTTCCGCACAGTATGAAACCTGTTGATAAAGAGCTGTTTTGTCGAACTTTTCCTTTCATTTCCGTTTCCTATCCGTCATCGTAACTGCACACCATCTTCCATTGTACTCATCATCTCAAATTCATCATTTGTGATGCACATCATTCTCTTTCTACTTGTTTTTGTGAGCTACATTATGCTAACACAACAGACAAATTCATTCTGTGCTTTCTGCTTTCCCTTTCAGACATTTTGTTTCGGTATTCCGAAACACACACTTTATGTTGTATTCACAAGGCAATATTCTCATATTTTATCAGCATCCCTGTGATGCCGAAATACTCGATATCCCTTTTGTTCCAAATACTCATACAACTTATTTGCCACTGTAACGGAACGATGCTTTCCTCCTGTGCAACCGATGGAAATTAATAGTTGTGTCTTTCCTTCTTTGATATAGTTCGGAATCAGAAAATCAATCATCTGTTTCAGATAAACCATAAATTGATGACTTTCTTCCGAGTTCATCACATATTCCTGCACTTCCGGTTCGTTTCCCGTCTTTGTTTTAAGTGACTCGACATAGTAGGGGTTCGGCAAAAACCTCACATCAAATACCAAGTCGGAGTCAATCGGTATTCCATGTTTGAATCCGAACGAATTGACAATCAAATTGATTTTTTGTTTTTCTTCTGTGTTTTGATACAACTGTATCAGTTTTTCCTTCAACTGTTTTGTGCTAATATTTCCTGTATCGATAATATGATCCGCTCTTTGACGAAGAGGGTTCATCTTTTTCTTTTCTTCTCTGATTCCCTCCAAAATATTTTGGCTTCTTGCCAAAGGGTGGCTTCTTCGGGACATCTTGTATCGTCGTACCAAAACTTCTTCTTTTGCTTCCAAAAACAAGATGTCGATATCATCATGTTGGGCTGACTCCAACAATTGTTCAATTGCATGAAAATCTTCAAAGAATCGATATCCGCGAATATCAATTCCAAAAGCTACTTTTTCGATATGATCCAAGTTTTGGTTTCCCAATTCTCTGAATTTCATAATTAAGGAGGGCGGCATATTGTCAATACAATAATATCCCATGTCTTCAAATATATTCATTGCCTCACTCTTTCCGGAGCCGGACAATCCAGTTACAATAATTGTCTTCATTAAATCCCCCTATCTGCCAACCGCACCTCTCTATTGCTATCGTTCCTCTAAATTGATAATCTTATCAACAGATACTCCGGATTTCAAAATATTCTGATATGCCTGATCCAATATTCCGATATGGGTCGGATGATGTGCATCTGCTCCAACTGAAAATTTCAAATCCATATCCTTGATTAACTTCAACTGCTCCACACTTAAATTAGGATGATGGGTGTTGATTTCCAAAATGGTATCGGTTTCTCTTGCAACCTTTGCCACTTCTAAGGTATCAATCCTCCCCTTATCACCCGGATGTGTCAAAATAAACAGATTGTTTCTTCTCATTGCATTAACCAATGCTCTTGTATTGTATTCTATCTCCAAATTTTTGAGCGGTTTGATATAATTACAGATGTGATTGCGAAGACCTCTCATTTTTGTAATTGCAGACCCGAAATGATATCCCGCCATCACATAGTCAACATATTGCAGGATAAAATCATCTACATCAATTTCTCCGCTGTCATCCAAAATATTTGCCTCTACTCCCAACAAAATCTCAATATCAGGATATTTTTCTCGCAATCTCAAAATTTCTTCCTTCATTTTAGGATAATCTTTATATTTTACACCAAATCCCATATGACGATATCCGTGATCGGAAATTCCTATCGTCTTCAATCCTATCTTTCGTGCCATCTGCACATTTTGTTCCATTGTACCTTTCCCGTCGCTGTAGAATGTATGGGTATGATACTCTGCTGTCTGTACAAATCTATTCTTCTCCAACCAACCTCACCTCTTCTTCTAAAGAGACTTGGAATTTGTCGTATACGGTTTTTTTAATCATATTGATTAACTCCAACACATCTTCACAAGTGGCATCTCCCTTGTTGATTACAAAACCGCAGTGCAACTGAGAAACTTGCGCTCCTCTGTGAGATACACCACGCAATCCGCTATCCTCAATCAACTTGCCGGCAAAATATCCCTCCGGTCGTTTGAAGGTAGAACCGGCAGATGCATCCTGTATCGGTTGTTTTGTATTTCTGCGAAGTGCATAGTCGTCCATTTTTTCCTGAATCTCCTGTCGATTTCCCTTTTCTAAAGAAAATGTTGCTCCAAGCACAATCAAACGCTGTTTTGACAGAATACTGGTACGATATCCGAACTCCATATCTTCGCCTTTGATTTCGAAAATAAGTCCTTTTTCATCCATCACCAATACAGATTTTACAATATCTTTCATTTCACCGCCGTAAGCACCTGCATTCATCACCATAGCACCGCCTACGGTACCCGGAATTCCGCTTGCAAATTCAAACCCTGTGAGCTCCTCATCCAAAATAATTCTGGATAGAGCAGAAAGAGATAATCCCGCTCCCGCAAAAATATCAGTTCCTCGAATTCCATAATTACTGATATTCCTTGCCAACTTGATTACAACCGAACGAATCCCTTTATCTCTTACCAATAAATTTGTTCCGTTTCCCATTACAAAAAACGGAATCTGCTTTTCATTTAACATTCTCATTAACTGTTGCAACTCTGCAATACTGCGTGGAAGTACCAAAA